>Ga0206125_10005270_pt1 | contig 11025 bp, 14 predicted proteins | sample Helgoland_Spring_4_FD_148598 | JGI IMG/M metagenome (GOLD analysis project Ga0206125, IMG submission 148598) | Pelagic subsurface seawater microbial communities from Kabeltonne, Helgoland, North Sea - Helgoland_Spring_Bloom_20160331_1 | ecosystem: Environmental > Aquatic > Marine > Epipelagic ...
TCGCTCATTTGATTTAAAGTTCAAAGAACAATCACTATATAATTAGTGACCATACTTAAATAAGCAGTAAATTTTGCTGTTTTTATAAATTAACAAAAATTAAAATAAAATACTTATTATACGTGCGTGAATTATTATGATAAAAAAAAAATCGAAACAATCTAAAAAAATTGAATATAATCAGAAAGGGTAACTTATCTGCTAATCTTACAAAGATGTCTCGTTTTGTTGCTCAAGCAATGAACCCCGCGGTGCCTATGATGAACAAGGACGTTCCTATTACAGGAAGCCCGTTCTTCTTCATTCTACAGAATCATCAGTGGAAACTCAAGACTGCATCCAACGAACAGAGATTTACAATGCTCAAGAAGGGCATGACCATGGATGGTGCTGAAGAGGCGTTGGAACACTACGGTTTCGACAAATTCATCATCATCAAAAGTCTTGCTGACAGAGGTGATAACATCAAGGAAGGAGATTTCCAACTCGCGATGATCACTTCTGAATTTGATCCTAGAGAGACCACAGGTTTTGAGCTAGTTTATCCCAAATGGGACGATGCTGCTGAAGAACTTGAATCTAACTCTGTGACCAATTCAGTCACTTCTGGACGTTCTTACGCTCAGACCTTGAGTGACAGTGATATCGCTGCTGAGTGGACTTCAAGTATTTGGAAAGATTCCCCTCTCATTTCTGGTAAAACGCCGACGAATCGTTTGAGAGCTACTTCACCTACTGAGACAATTACGACAGTTCAAACTGCTGAAACAGCAACTGTTTCTGACGACTTGTCCAAGAAGTTTGTTTCTCTTATGGGAGAGATGGGAGAACTAGACGACAAGGATTTTTTCGTCACTTGTATGCTTATGGCTGCTTCGTCAGACGATCATGTTGTGGCAGCTTTCAACCAAATGGGAGCAGGATTTTGGAACGCCAGAAATGGTATGTTTCCTAGAACGCAATCTGTTCACGTCCCAACTCCTCCCGGAGACATTTTTGTGGAGAAACAAAAAGAGTAATTACTCTTCGGACAGAGAGACATTGATTGTCACTCATTTGATTTAAAGTTCAAAGAACAATCACTATATAATTAGTGACCATACTTAAATAAGCAGTAAATTTTGCTGTTTTTATAAATTAACAAAAATTAAAAATTGAAATTTTTAAATAAATATATAACAAAAATGGGTTCTGGTGGATACATAAAAACAAAATATTCAATAAATAACCAATATGAAGAATATATTAATAATAATGATTTTATTGAAGAAAATAATATAATTAATGATAATAACAATCAAATAATTAATACAATTGATTACGAAAATGAATTATATAAAGATTTTATTAATTTACTAAAAGATATTAAATCAACAATTTATTCGTATTTTATGTTCTCATTAAAATTATTTCGGTTAAATTATAATAATATTTAAATTTTTTTATACTTATACAGTATGAATAATATAAATTCTTACTTAGAAAAAAGTAATTCTATAGCAAGGATTTCATTTATATTTGTTTCATTTTTAGTTATATCTGGTGGATATGCGGACCAATTATTATCATGTAGTCTTCAAAGAGAATTAAAAAATAATATATTATTTAAACATATAATCGGTATTGGTTTAATTTTTATTTTCATTATGTTAGAAGGAGGTTGGAGTTTTGATAATGAACAGCAAAATGAATATGATGTAAGTTGGAATAATGGTAATAGTATTGACAGTTTTATTTATGCATTACTTTTGTATATTATTTTATTATTAAGCTCTAAGACAAAATTAATGTATAATATTACATTTTTTATATTATTATTTATACTGTATATGATAAATACAAAAAGATCATTTAATTATAATAGAAAATTAATATCAGAAAAAACAAATAAAAATATAATGTTTATTGAAAAAATATTTATCATATTATTACCTATTATTTTAGGAGTAGGAGTAACTAACTATTATTATTATAAGAAGCAAGAAATTGGTAAAAATTTCAGTAATTTTACATTTTTTTTCGGAAAATTAACATGTGATAAAAAATAATAATTTCACAAATATATTTTTAAAAATTAAATTGAAATTGAATTATATATATATATTTAAACACATAATAACAAAAATATAGAATGAACTATATAATATATGATTTAGAAACAAATGGAGTTAATGTACTAGATAATTCAATTATGCAAATGACCATTATTGCGATGGATGGTAAAATTTTATTAAATGAATATGTATATCCTTTTGATGGAAAAATTGATGCTGTACATATACATAAAATTGACGAAAAGAAATTAAGAGAAAGTAATGCATTAACATTAGTACAATTATGTTGTTTAGTAAAAAATATAATTAGAAATAATTATGGCAGAGATGATGTAACATGGGTTGCGTATAATAATTTTGGATTTGACCAGATTGTATTTGAAAGATCTTTTAAATTAGTAAATAATAGAATGCCAGATAATTGGTATTTTATGGATTTAATGCCTTTAATTAAAAAAAAGTTTCCTGATTTAAAACCTAATTATAAATTATCGACTGTTTATGAAAACTTAATTGGTATTAAAGAAGGGATACATTATCATAATTCTTTAGATGATTGTATGTGTCTATTAGAAATATTTGTAAAATGTTTTGAGTATCATAATGAATTTAAAAATTATACACGTGATAAGTTATATGGTATGAATATATTTAACAATAAATTGAATAAATTATTATATTATAACAAATACATGAATTTTGAATTCCATGGAATAAAAACTATTGGAGATTTATATAACTTATATAAAACAAAAGGATTAACTATGGATGAATTTAAAAACTATTTAAAAACTGATCTTGGAATGAAAAATGGATTTTACGCACACAACATTGCTAATCAAATTAATAGCATATATGAATTAAACAAATAATAAAAATCGAAACAATAATTTATAAAAATAAAAATTAAATTAACAAAAACAATGAAAAATAATTTTTTTATTTTTCATCTTATTGTAAATAACGATGTATATATGCCAGATAATGGATATGAATGTTATTATGCTTTTGTTATTATATCCACAAACGAAGAATCAGCACGTCATATGGCTCAATTAAATGGTGGCGAAGAAGCAGATGATTATTTAGATTTAAATAATAAAAGACATAAATGTCCATTTTGGACAGATAAATCTAAAACATCATGTATGAAATGTGGCGTATCGTATATAAAAGAAGAAATGATTTTAGAATCTAGTTTTAACTCCGGTTAATATATAATTATTTCATAATTAATTTAAAATTAATTTAAAATTAATTATATTACTTTTTAATATTTTATAAATAAAAATCGACACTTGTTGGTATAAAAAACATATATATATCGTCATGACTGGTATCAATAATAACAATCCTCTATCAAGAGAAGAACAACTTTCTAATATTAGAAGCAATATGGACCCACAAACTGCTGCTAATTTAGATAGTCTTATATCTTCATTATTGAGGGGTGTAAGGACTTCACAAACACAAGCTGTATATGATGCTTTTAATGTAACAAATGAAGAAGCATCTAATACAACAAGACGGATTTTGAGACAAAATAATGTACAAAATATTGAAGAAAATAGAGATAATACTGATTGATAATATACACATTTGAACACAATTTATAAATTAAATTTATTTTATATAAATATAAATATTTGTTTATAATATATGGAAAATGTATTAAGTACAACGCCAATTTGGAATATATTTGTATTATTTTTAATTATTGCTGCTAATTATTTAGGTGAATTATTCCCATGTCGTATTCAAAATTTATTACTATCAAATATATATTTAAAACATATAATAGCATTTTTGACATTATCATTTTTTGTAATATTAACTGATTCAACTTCTAATTATAAATCAAATGAAATTTTTCAAATATCACTTACATTATATGTAATATTTATTGTATTAGCACGAAATAATAAAGAATTTTTTATGATAAATTTAATTATTTTAGGAATTTTATACATTATTAAATTACAGTTATCAGATTATGAAAAAAATGTAGATGAAAAAAAAGATGAAATTTTTTATGAAAGACTATTAGTATTTGAAAAAATATTGTCATTTACATTCTATATTTTATTAATATGTGGATTTTTAATTTATATGGGTGAAAAAAAAATAGAATATAAAAATAATTTTAATTTTATTACATTTTTTTTCGGAAAACCATCATGTAGTTTAAACTCTCCAAAAACAGAATATGTTAAATCATTCTTAGCAGCTTTTAAATAAAAATATATTAAAGTCTTTTTTACAATATATTATATATAATAAGTAAAATAATATACTGAATGTCATGAACATCCATGATTATTTAATAAAATATACCAAAAATATTAATGAAAATGATATTTGTAATTATGACATGGAAAATTTTGATAAATTCAAGAAATTTATTGATAATCATTATACTTTAAACCATTTAAAAAATAATAACTATATAAAATATGTCAAAGTAATAAGACAAAAAATAGTTTTAATGGGAAATAATAACTATGAAATTTTGATAAACAAAATTAATAAAATATTTAAAATCATGAACGAAAATTATTTATTTTACAATATTAATTTCAATAAATATTTATTTAATATAAAAAAGATCCATTTTTTATTAACAAAAAGAGAAAATAATATTGAAGGTGAAATTCAAAAATTCAAAGAATTATATAATGAATATAGTAAAAATAATAAAATTAAATTTCAAATTTTACATACTATAAATATTAGTTCTAGAAAATATACATTATTTAATAAGTACAAAAGAGAATTATTATATTTAATTAGTGAATTTAATACATTAGAAGAAAAATATGGTATTGACCAAAAATTAATTGATATTGTAAATTCTGAAAGAAAATTAATAGGTAAAAAATCAGAATATAATGTTAATAATTTGATAAAAAAATATATAAAACATGAAGATAACAGTAATTTATATTATTTAGAAAATATTGATATATTTAAGCTCTTTAGAATAAAAATGAATAATGATATATGTAAGGGTGAAATAGATGGATTAATATTAAAAAAGGAAAATGATGAATATGTAATTGAATATATAATTGAAGTAAAAAGTTCAATCAAAGCAACATTTGAGGATATTTATAAAATTATTGGATTAAAGAATTTTTTTTTAAAATATACTTTTACACATGATATTCATATTAATGATATAAAATTAAATGAAAAAAGTTTTTCAAAAATTATAAATGAACCTATACATAATTGGTTAATTTATATATGTAATGACCAAAAAAATAAAATAGACAAAATAGATAAATCACATTTGTATTTTAGTTATATTTTAAAAATTATAGATTATGATTTCATAAAAGATTATTATATTAATAATAATGATAACATTATAAAAAAAAAATTTAAATTAATCATTGATAATCAAGATTATATCAATAATTTATTTTTATTATGGAAAAATCATATTTATTTAAAACAAAATAGTTCATGTATTTATATTTTAAAATGATTTTATAATATATGAAAAACTATTTAATAATATATCATCATAAAACTGGTTGTGTATTATCAAAAAAGTTAATTATTATATATCAATTAATTTTAAAAGAAAAAATAAGTACAATAATAAATAGTTTTAATAATAAGATAAACTTTGATTATTTAAATAATATAATTAAAATTAAATATACAGAAAAATATTTATTAAAATCTAAATATAATATTTATTATCAATCTAGTCCATTATATTCATTTAATATTTTTAATGTGTTTAAAAAAATAGATAAATTAGTACATTTTATACGTGACCCGTATGAACAATCTATTTCAAACTTTATATATCATACCCAAATACCTAGTCCAGAAGAATGGTTTTATGAAATAAATTGTAATACAGATACATGGTTTGATAATAATAAATTGTATTTATTATTTGATTTAATTGGTTTAAATAGAAAAATGATTGATAAAACAAAATCAAATATAAAACATATTTATAAATTTAATCAAAGAAAATCATATTACTTAAATTTAATAAAATTAAAAGAAACAAATTTAGAAGATGCTTTAATATTAGAAACATTTCGTTTTATTTTCTCATCATCACATATGTTAAAAATGGCATTAATTTTAAAAAAAAATTATAAGTTTAAATATCGTATTTTAAATTTATCTTTTAATGATTTTAAAGATGACAAAATTGAAAACACAGTACAAAAAATATCATCATATTTTTTCCAAGAAAAAATAAATAATAAAATTATTGTTAATAAATTAAAAAAATCAAACGAAAATAAAAAAAAAAAAGGGATACATGTTAATAATAAAAGTAATGAATATAAAAATAAATTAAAAAATATATTAAAAAATAATATTATAATAAATAAAATATTTACAAAAATTCAAGATATTATTGCCGAATATGCATAATTATAAATAGTAAAAAAATTGGTGATGGTCATATATATTTCAATTGACCGAAACCTGCTCGGCTAGAAGTTTCAATGAGTTAGGATCAAATCCTCTCTCTATGCATTCCGATACCAGATTCTTAAATTCTGCCATGCTTAAATTGTCCAATGATGATACGATATAGGCAACATCATCTGCTGAAATAGTAGGCTCACGAGGAGCAGGACGAGGAGCAGGACGAGAAGCATGACGAGAAGCATGACGAGTACTGTTGTCTTTTGACAAGTAAGGACTGAACCTTTCTTTGTACTTAGTCAAACAAATCCACTTTGTATGTCCTTTTCCATCGAAATAAAATGTCTCAGGGTACTTTTGGACAAGTTGTAGTAACTTCAATCCATAAGTCTCTACTGGACTATACTGTACGCCGAACGAATCACGCCATGCTTCTTTCGCAATCAAACGATTGCAAGCATACAATCCTTCTTTGGTGTCCAAAAATGAAATCATGTCATCCTTAAATAGACTGGACTTGTCCGCATTGCCATCATGAGAATGGCTTGAATGGCGTGAACCAGTAGATTGTACTGAAGCAGTGTCACTCATATTTTCTAGTTTTACTTAGAAGCTTTTTATACTACTTTTTTTAAGAAGTGTCGATTTTTTATAAATATGTATTAATCCATGTATATCAAAGCGTCAATTATATCAGTATGTATATTCTTGGAATGTATCTTTTCATCATTCCAGCATTGAATACAATTACTTTCACTTAAAATAATTTGTGGATTTACATTACCAAAAATACCATTAAAAAGACTTAATGCTCTTTCTTTATGAAAATCTGATGTTACAATAACAAAATTAAATAAATTATATAAATGATTATTCTGTACCCATCTTTTTAAATTAACGAAATTCTCAGCTGTATTTTTCGATGTTTCATCTAATATTATTTTAGCATTTAAATTTTCATTCATTATTTGCTTTAACATTTTTGAAGATTCACTTACATCATTTTTAATTTGATTTTTAATGCCGCCAGATAAATATAATATTTTATCTAGCTTAGATTGTTTTACGTATTCCATTCCGGCTTCAACACGTTGATTTTGTATAAGGTTATTTGAACATCCTAATATAATTACTATCTCTGTTAATGACTGTACATAAACTAAGTATGAAATATAAATTAATAATACAAAAGACTTCATTTTGTTTGTTTATTTCAATAAAAAGTTTCATTTTTTTTATTATAAATTTATTTATCTTCGTTCCAATTTTGTACTGATTTTTTTAATTTAAACTTATTATCTTTTTTGTATATTCTATATCTATATGAATTCGCCATTGGCTTACATTCCCAACAATAAAATACACCTTCATTAATACTAATTTTAAATTTCTTTTCAGCATTTCGTAAAAACTTTAAAATATGTTTCTCAAATTCATAATAAAAATAAGGTGAATCTTGACACAAACTCAAATAAATATTACTCTCATCTAAATTTATATTAAAATTTCTCTCACATATATCTACTAATAAATCATCAAAATCTCTTAATTGTTCAGGTTTTACCCAATTACTATCAACATTTGTATTAATTAATGTTCCTTTCCATATTGTTGTGTATCTTTCAAGTATATTAATATGTGTTGTGTCGTCCCAATAATACTGCATTTTTTTATACATTATAATAATTAATCAATTTTTATATAAAAATTGATTCGTTTCAAAAAATAATAATAAAAATAAAATGGAAGAAAATGAAGAAACATGTCCTATTTGTCTAGAATTAATGGTTAAAGATATTGTAAAAATTAAATGTAATCATGTATTTCATAAATCATGTTTAGAACAATGGGATAAAAATTGTCCTATGTGCAGACATGAGTATATTGAAATATTTGCTTGGTATTCTCAAAAACAATTTGAAAATATAATTGAATATAAGAATTTACCCTATATTTATTATGATATTATGGACATTAATAACAATGAAAAAATAGTACAAATTACAGAAATTGGAAAACAAAATTTATATGAAGACGCAATATGTCTTGGAAAAGTAATAAAATTTAATTGTGTTTCAAAAGAACATAAAATATTTTAATTAAAATATATTTCAAAAAATAAAAATATTATAATAGTATATGAGGTATTATGTTAGAATAGCTTATAAAACTAAAAATACATACAAAGATGAATATGGTAATTTATTAAAAAACAAAAAAGTTATTGACCAATTTGATAAATTATATATTGTACCGACTTATAAAGATGTTAAATTTTATTGTTTGAAAAAAAAAATATATGCTTCCGCAATAGATAATAAAGGACGCACACAATATAGTTATAATAAAGAGTTCAAAGAAAAAAGAGAAGATAAAAAATTAATTAACTTAAAAAAATTTATTACTATCAATGAAAAATTAGATAAAAAAATAAATCATGATTTAAAGCAAAATAGTGACATAAAAAATAAACTAATTGCTACTATTTTAAAATTAATGAAAATATGTAATTTTAGAATTGGTAATGAATCATATGAAAAAGAATATGGCTCTATTGGATTAACAACTTTACAAAAAAAACATATTAAATTTAATTCTGAAAGAACTGTTATTGAGTTCACTGGTAAAAAAGGTGTATTAAATACATGTACATTTAAACATGCATATATTCAAAAAATTTTAAGATTATTATGTAATAGAAATAAATATTTATTTTCTTATTATGATATTAATAAAAATTTAAAACATGTTAATAATAATGATGTCAATGAATATTTATCTGAATTCGACATTACGAATAAAGATTTAAGAATGACCAACGCAAATTACTTATTTTTATATTATTTTAATGCTTACACAAAAGATATAAATTTTAAAAACTTATCAGATAAAGAACAAAAAAGAATAATAAGAGAATGTGCTGTAGAAGTAGCTAAACAATTACATAATACTGTAAATGTAGCATTAAATAGTTACATAAGTAAAAATTTAATTAATAAGTTAAAAGTAAAAAATTACAATAAAAATTTAAAAATTAAGGATCAATTAAAAAAAATTATTAATTCTTAATTATTAACTCTATTCATATATAATGTACGATTTATGTAAGGTAATATTTCTTTATCATGTGTTATAATAATTAATGTTTTATCTTTTAATACTTCCATTAACATTTTAATTACTTTCTTTCTTGATTTAGAATCCAATGATGTTAATGGTTCATCAAACGCATATATTAATCCATCTTTTAAAACACCTCTAACAATCATAGTTATTTTCTGCATTCCCATTGATAAATTATTTCCATTGACACCTGCTTGTGTATAAATACCTTTCGGCAGTTTATTAAATATTGTCATTAAATCATATTTTTGTAATAATTCTATAATATGATGATTATTTTTATTTGTACCATAACTCATATTATCTAATATACTTCTATTAAATAATGTTGTCCTTTGATTAATATAAATTATATTTTTTCTCAAATAAGTTGTGTCAATCTTTTTAATATTTACATTATCAACTAATATTTCACCACTATTTATTTCATGTAAATCAATTAATATTTTCATTATTGTAGTTTTACCTGAGCCTGATTGACCTAATATTGCTATTTTTTCTTTATCTTTTATAACATAATTAAAATTATTAAATATTTTTTTCTTATTTCCGTACCCAAAAGAAACATTTTTAAATTCAATTTTACCTGATTTTAATTTAGCATCAATAATTTTTCTTTTCTTTAAATACAATATTTCATTTAATAAATCTTTATTTGAATAAATAATACCTAATTGATACATACAGCTAGATATTTCATTATTAAGTGAAAATAAATATTCAACACCAGCACCCAAAGTTACAATTATTGATATAAAACTTACTGTACTAATATTTTTATTTTTTAGTGAATAATATGACAAAACTAATATTAGTATTATACAGGTAATAATAATAACTTCTGATGATGTAACATTTTTTTTTTCAATCCAATAATTATTAATATATAGTTTTCGTAATCTATTTTCACTCTTTACAAAATTATTTATTTCATTATCTTGTTCATTATTAATATATATATTTAATAAATTAGATAACCTGTCAGTTAATTTTTCATTATTTTCATACAATATATTAAATTTTTTAATTGAATTTGTAATTTGTTTTGATCCATTTAAATAATATAAAATAAAAACGCTTACAACACCAATAAAAAATATTAATCCTATTCTCCAATCTAAATAAAAATAATATATTGAAATAGCCATTAAACCAATTATTGTAGCTATAAAATAATTACATACATATAAAAATAAATTAATAACAGACATATTTAATTCAAATATTTTTGATAATATTTCTCCTATTTCAACATCTTTAAAATCATTTGAATATTTTTTTATAAAATTATTAAAAAATAATTCTCTTAAATATTTGAAATAATTTGGTACAATAAGGGTTTCTAAATAATTTTTTGTCAAATACAATATACCGATTATTATATAAACAAATGATATCAATGCTATAATACCAGGTATGTTATAAGCAAAAATATAATTAT
>Ga0206125_10005271_pt1 | contig 11021 bp, 10 predicted proteins | sample Helgoland_Spring_4_FD_148598 | JGI IMG/M metagenome (GOLD analysis project Ga0206125, IMG submission 148598) | Pelagic subsurface seawater microbial communities from Kabeltonne, Helgoland, North Sea - Helgoland_Spring_Bloom_20160331_1 | ecosystem: Environmental > Aquatic > Marine > Epipelagic ...
CCTTTGCTTTCCACATTTGCGCTTCGTCCACTTGTTCCGGTTCGCTTCGCGCCCGGTCTTGTCGTCACTCCGTTCCTCGGAACACTATCACTCACAATGTCACTCGCCAAAGGCGCACGCGGTGCCATCGGCACTTCGCGGATCTGTGCGGCTGCGCCAAAAACGGCGTGGATCTGCTCAGACTCGCGCTCCGAGGCTGCGTGCCAAATGACGTCGCGATAGAGGCTGCGTACTTTCGCATAAGTCAACCAGGCTTGCTTGCGCACGCGATGATACGCCAAGGCTGCTGCAGAAAGATTGCCGTGCGGGGCGAGCAGCACCGGGATTGCCTGAAGCGCACGCTCCTTTTGGCGCAATTTGAGATAGGTCCGTGTCAGCTCGGGTAGTGCGCCGTTCAAATAAATCCAGTCGGGCTGAACGAGTTGAACTTGTTCCAACAGTTGCGCAGCTAGATTCTTGCCATCCGTATAATAAACCGAGGCCTGCGCCTGCGGGTGCCAGGCATTCGGCTCTAGCTCGGTATACGCGCTGGACTCCAAGTAATCATGGTTGCGGGTGAAGATAAAAAACTGGTGCTCGGGATGCAGGTGATCGACCAAATTGATTAATGCCCGAACAGGGCCACCGCCGAGGGTGCCGGGTAAATAACTTTCGATGCAGACGAAGATTTTCAAAGTGTGCTACGCCTACGGCGTGATGATTAATGACTGATGATTAATAGGTGATGGCGAAGCAGTCTCACCGCGGTGACCTGCGATTATGGAGTGAGAGAGTGGCTGGGGTTGTGCTGTTTTTTAACCGCTTATTTCCGCTTATTGGGTCTTCGCGATGCTTCGCCCGCACGAGCCGGGGCCAGTTCGGCAGACCTCGCAGACCATCTACGTGCTGCTCGCACTCCGTGGACGCTTATTACTGATACCATCGGTAATATTAGATCTGAAAGCTAAGAAAGTAGACCTGAATTTGAACCAACCGCTTCGCTAGAGAGCACAGAGCGGTCAGCTGCAGAGTTGAAATTTAAGTTGAGAGTTTTAGGGTCACTGAGGTGGCTTGGATTGGCCTGTTGGCGATCCTTTCATAAGCGTAAATAAGCGGTTCCCGGCGCAGCCGGTCTGGGTTACCTGACTTTGGTTCGTGGCTCTGGAAATAAGCGTTTATAATCGGGATAACAGAAATCACATCAGAAAAGCCCAATCATTCGTAATTTCGCTATCGCGGGCACCGCTCATTAACGCTTATTTAACGCTCATTATAAAGAATATGAATAAAGAGTATCTAAGTGATGAAGGTTATGAATTGATGGGCTCAGCCTTCGAGGTGCATCGAGAGATAAGTGGCGGCTTATCTGAAGAAATTTATCAAGAGAGCTTGGAATGGGAGTTGGGCTTGCGCAAGATCCCCTTCCTGCCGAAGTCAGAACTGAAAGTTTACTACAAAGGACATCTGCTCAACAAACGTTATATTCCGGATCTTCATGTCTACGGTGCGCTCATCGTAGAGCTCAAAGCTGTCAAAGCGCTGAACTCAGAGCACGAACAGCAACTACTGAACTATATGCACATCACAAAGAAAGCAGTGGGTTATTTGATTAATTTTGGTCCGCCTTCTGTGGAATGGAAACGTTTCATCCTTAAAGAATACATTCCAAAGCAATAATAAGCGTTCAATAAGCGTTAATAAGCGGTGCTCGGCGCAGCCGGTCTGGGCTTTGTAATGCTAAGATCAGTCATCACTCATACTGCCAGTTAAAATTGATTTGAGCCGCTCTACGCCGGCTTCAGCAGTATAGGCTTCGGCACGCTTGCGATTTTCGCAGCGTTGCAAGTCAGTCGAGGGACCAAGCCGTAACGCATCCGATAAAATTTTCGGCCACATTCTCTCAGCTTCAGTCGGTAACTTGAACGAGTCTAAGGCCAAATCAGCCGCACCGCATGCGGTGCTGGCAATCGGTTGGCAGCCATGGCGTAAAGACTCTGGAATCGTCATCCCCCACCCATCCGCACGACTCGGCTGAATCAGATAATCTGCGACGGCATAATAGGCTCCGACTTCTCCTGCAGGGACAGTGGCATGCCACTCAATCTTTGCTGCAATACCCAAGCGTTCTGCTAATAATTGTAGCTTACGCCGAACCGGACCCTCTCCAAGTAAAGTCAAATGCCAGTCATATTCTTGGTCACGAAGGGCTGCAAATGCACGCAGCATTCGGTCTAAGCCTTTAAGTGAGATCAATCGCCCAACATACAAGAACTGAACTTTAGAATTCTGCTCAAGATGCATCAGTTCGGGAAACTCAGACAGTGGCTGATCATAATAAGCAAACCGATATACCGGCACGCGGCGCCGTAGAATACTCGAATAAAAATCAACGCCTCGTTGCCCAAGCGCCAACACACCATCTAACTGCGCACTCAAAGAATACCCATTCCATCGATATTTCAACCATCTCAGATAGCCCGCGTATCCATACTGCGGTGGCGCCTCAGCATATGCAAAGACACGGCTTTTTCGCTGACGCGAAAATCGCCCAAACACTTCCCAAAGAGTCCCGTGCGTCTTGAAGCCGGTAAAGATATGCAGATGCTGCGCACTATCTTGAGGCTGTTCATTGGGCTTAATTCGCTCGCAACAAACCCCTTCAAAGCGTGGTGCTGGCCAGCCTGACTTTTGGAAGTCTTTAGGTAGATCTTGCTCCACTTTTAATGTGACCGATTGCACCCAATCAGCCCGAGCGAGCAGATTTAAAAACCCTTCCTGATGAAAGCTAGGGATGGGTTGCCAGAAGACTAGATGCATACTGAGAGCTGAGGGGAGATTTGATAGTGCCGCATGAAACCAACTTAAATTTAATCGCCGACGACCTGTTGGAAGCCTTTGAGCACACGTGTGACCACGCTCGACCAACGATAACGCTCGGCACGGGCTCGACCTTTTACAATTAATTGCTCCCGCAGGGCCTCATCTTCAACCACTGCCTTTAAGCCCTGGATGACCGATGCCGAATTATCAGGATCGATCCATACGGCTGCACCCGCCAACACTTCGGGGAGTGCGGTGCTCTGCCTTGCGACAATCGGCAAGCCCAGCGCCATCGCTTCGACGCCAATAATACCAAATGATTCTACCGCAGGCACATAGAGTAAGGCAGAGGCGCGTTGCATCTCGATCGCCAAATGCTCAGAACTTAAAAAGCCATGCCACAGCACATTATCCATGGCCCGCAGTTGCCCCACCCAAGGCTGTTCGTGCCGATCGCCGGCGATCCAGAGCTCGGCCTCTGGCATCTCCCGTTGCAGCACGCGGGCGACTTGAACTAGAGCGGCTGCGCCATCAAATGCATTTGCGCCGCCGATGGATAAAAAACGTAGCCGCCGCTTAGGCGGCGTCGCACCGCCCGCTTTAGGTGGCTCGAAAAAAGCCTCCCCTGCACCATTATAAACGGTATGCAGGGCTGCAGGATCGAATCGAAATCGATTGACCAATTGATCCTTCAAATAATCCGACACCGACAGCGACAGTTGACAACGTTGGCGACAACGGCGCAAGAACCACGCTTGCTTGATTCTCTCCCAACGATAACGAGCGCTCCCGTACCGCTTTAACGTAAGGGATGGCTCAAAATATGGAATCCCGTGGATGGTATTCACAAAAGGGATACGGGTTAAGCCTAGGATCAGTTCCATCGGCGCATAGACTAGATCGCGCCCCGCACAAATTCGATCCAAGCTCCACATCGAGGTGATCCCATAGAGCAAACGATTGCCCTTGTTGGACAACGGCAATACCACGACCTGCAACGCTGCCCAACCATGCGCTTGCGACTGCGCCTGCCAGAGTGTGACCTGATCCTTCGCCAGTAGCACACGCAGATCGCAATCAGACCGCGCCTTCAAACCATTGAGCACTTCGATGACATGCTGGCCGACCCCGGTGTGACGCTCGGGAATCGTGGCGCGCAGGTCCCAATAAATGTCGATCTTAAACATTGCCAAGCCGCTCAAGCTGGTAGCTACCGTCGAGAATCCGCTTCGTCCACTCCTGGTTGTCTAGATACCATTGCACCGTTTTGCCGAAGCCGCTCGCAAAGTCTTCTTTCGGCTGCCAGCCGAGTTCGTCTCTTATTTTGCTGGAATCGATTGCGTAGCGCATGTCGTGGCCAGGGCGATCTGTCACGAAGGTGATCAAATCCTGGAAGGATTTGTTAGATGGCTGAGACTTGAGGTCTGAAACCTGAGATTTTGAATCGGATGACTGATCTTCTACTGCGGACGACGCGGAGGTCATCCCTCCCGGTGCGAGTTGCTCCATCAAGGAACACAAAGTGCGCACCAGCTCGAGATTCGTCCGCTCATTGTTGCCGCCGATATTGTAGGTCTCGCCGACGCGGCCTTTGCTGAGCACGGCATACAGCGCTTCGGCGTGGTCCTTTACATACAGCCAGTCGCGGATGTTCTCGCCTTTGCCATACACTGGGATCGGTTCGCCGCGCAGGCATTTTAGAATGACCACGGGGATCAGTTTCTCAGGAAATTGGTACGGTCCGTAGTTGTTGGAGCAATTAGTCACCAGTACCGGCAGGCCGTAGGTGTCGGCCCAAGCCCGCGCGAGGTGATCCGACGCGGCCTTAGAGGCGGAATACGGTGAGTGCGGGTCGTAGGCGTGCGTCTCGGAGAAGCCGGGCGCGTCCGGCGCGAGCGAGCCGTAGACTTCGTCGGTGGAGACGTGCAGGAAACGGAACGTTTCCTGAGAGGGCTGGTGGGAAGATGAGCCAGCGTTGCTGGCGTGCGAAGGTATGAAAGTATTAAGGTCGGAAGACTCTGCTGCGGACGAGACGGAGCTCGTCCCTCCCGCGGGCAAGCTTCGCCAGTAGGCTAAGCTTGCCTGAAGTAGGTTAAACGTGCCGACGATATTGGTCTGAATGAACTCACCGGGGCCGTCGATCGAGCGATCGACGTGACTCTCGGCGGCGAGGTGCATGACGGCGTCGGGTTGGTGCCTTTGAAAGAGATCTGAAAGCGATTTTTGACCATTTTCACCTTTACACTTTCCAACTTTTTCACCCACCGCCGCTGGCGATGCGAGGTCCATTTGCTCGAAAGTATAGTTCGGATTGCCCTCGAGGTCGGCAAGTGACTCTGAATTGCCGGCATACGTCAGCTTGTCGAGATTGATGACGCTGGCGCCCTTCTCTTTAATCAGCAGACGAACGAGATTGGACCCGATGAAGCCGGATCCGCCGGTGACTAAAATTTTCATCATTCTAATTTAATGTTTAGAAAGAGATCGCAAAAGCACGACAGCCCGCGGCCAAGCACGCTACCGCCATTGGTCGCGGGGCTCCGCAGCGACGGAAAAGGGGCCAGCGGAACTGGGGAGAGGTGGGCTGCATAAGGGAAATACCTTAGCGGAAAGTTGCAAAGATGCAGGCGATCGTCGCTTTGTTCAAGAAAAAATGAACAAAGTGAAAAATGAGGGGTTAAGACTTGAAGAAAAAGAGACTTGAGGTCTGACGGGGCAAAAACCTGAGGGAGGAGAGAGCAGACCTGAAAGCGGCGTGGATTAAAGCGCCATACAGGGCCTTGGCTCGCGCAGAGGCGCGGTGGCGCTGAGCTGGATAGATGAAATACGGTGCTCCCCGATCTGACGATCGAGGCCACGGTGGGCTGGCTCTGCGACTTTAAAGTTCTAAGCGCTGAATTAATTGAGCAGTGCTGACTTGATGATGCTGCGCCACACTTTTTAATATCGAAGAAAGCGTGCCCGGCTTGATGGGTTTGTGAGCCGGAATGACTTCATGATGCGTTCCGTTGATTTGAGTCGTAACTCGTATGTGCGAGCCTTTTTGTCGGGTTATCTCATAACCATAGACCCGCAGGGCTTTGGCGAGATCGGCGCCGAAAACATTACGCGGTAATTTCATACCGCCAGTACTTCGTCGCGCACGAAGTGCAGTCGAATAAGCGCTGGCTTATCATCCCTATCGTCGAAATAGCATTCGAGGGCATCGCGAACCATCACTTTTAATTCCTCTACCGTTTCCGCCTGTGTGTGTATACCTACGCCTAAGGCAGAGGCCACATACCCTCCTTCTAGATCTTCAGTGACCTCAAAAATCAATTCTTTCATGGTTAATGTGATAGACGATTTACCATAGAAAGCAAGCTCAGGAACGAGACCCCGTGCCTTGCTGCTTCCGAATGAGAACTCCGGCATGTTGGTTACTGTGGATCAGTGCTATTCAAGATGAAGGTTTTACACGGAGTCGCGGAGACACGGAGCTGATTAGGGTGCTGGCACTGTGGCGGACGGGGCTGAAACCTGAGGTAGGAGAGAACAGACCTGAAAGTTGCGTGGATTAAAGCGCCATACAGGGCCTTGGCTCGCGCAGAGGCGCGGTGGCGCTGAGCTGGATAGATGAAATACGGTGCTCCCCGATCTGACGATCGAGGCCACGGTGGGCTGGCTCCGAGGCGGACGGGGCTGAAAACTGAAGGAGGAGAGAACAGACCTGAGAGTTGCGTCGATTAAAGCACCATACAGGGACTTGGCTCGCGCAGAGGCGCGGTGGCGCTGAGCTGGATAGATGAAATACGGTGCTCCCCGATCTGACGATCGAGGCCACGGTGGGTGGGCTCCGAGGCGGACGGGGCTGAAAACTGAGGCAGGAGGGAGCAGACCTGAAAGTTGCTGCGGGGTGCTGGCACTGAGGCGGACGGGGCAGAGGTCGTCCCTCCAACAGAAATGTAGCCTCTGCTTTGTTCCTTCGGTTTACCCCCGACTCATTTCATTCGCTACCCTTACGGCGGGGCTCAGAAGCATCTGCGCACTGTCGTGCTTCGTCAGCCCTTGATTATGCCCTTGGGTGCAAGTCTCAGCCCCCCTAATACGTCGGGCGATACAGATTTCGCGCTTTCTGGCGGCGGTAGTCGGCGGCTTCCTTGGCGACCGAGTCGAACTCCATCGACTGGCCGTTGAGCGCTTTCCACTTGCTGCAGGCGCCGCTCCACGCTTCGGCGGCAATATCCGCAGCTAGGGCAAATTGACTCTCCGAAAAGTTCTCTTTTTCTGCGTAGAGCGTGAGCGCGACAGGCGCCTGGGCTGCGGTATCGTGCGTTACCTGCCACAGTAAGTCCAACTGCTCATGTGCTGTATGTGGCACATAAAAGTCGCGCGTCTCTGCTCCGATTTGTAACTCCGCGCGACAGAAGCCCATCTTTTTTAACACAAAACGAAAGTCGGACCATAAATTTATGACACTATCGGCGCGCTCGGCTTCGACCATCAGCCAGTTTTTTAAATACAGCGCATTGCGGGTATCTTGACGGGATTGCAACGAGTCGGCCAGCAGCACTCGAAGGCTCGCAGTCGAGATTTTCTGTCCACGTAGGGCAAACAAGAGAACCATAAACGCAAATCCTAGGAAGATCGGGAAGTGGCGCCCACGATCGGCAAAAGCCAACAAGCCACCAACCAGAGCGAACAAGGAAATCGCATACAGAACCAACACCGCGCTGCGCCCCGAGAGGCCAGTTCTGATCAACCGGTGATGAATGTGTCCTCGATCTGGGCGAAACAGCGGCAGCCCTTGAATCGCTCGACGAGTCATCGCAAAGAGCACATCGACAATCGGCAATGCCAGCGCCAGCGCAGGTGCAAGCAATGCGGCGAGGATCGCACCTTTTTCGGCATTCAGCAACGACAGCGCGGCAATTACATAGCCGATCATATACGCGCCGGAGTCCCCCATATAGCACTTAGCTGGGGGGAAGTTATGAAACAAGAAACCCAGAATCGCGCCGACCATCCCCAGCGCCAAAATCGACGAAAACACAATCCCGCGCGCAATGCCTAAATAAACCAGTAGCGCCATCAGCAACAGCCCAACTCCGCCAGCCAGCCCATCCAAGCCGTCGATCAAATTGATCAAATTCATGATTGCCACGAACCAGCCGATGGTCAGCACAAAGCTGATCAGCGGGTGATCCACTGTCGTTGTCGTGAACGGGATCTCAAAGCTGGCAATCAACAGCCCACATTTGTAAGCGGCCGTTGCGATCAGGATCTGTGCGGCTAACTTAAGCTTCGCTCCGAGCGGGCGAAAGTCGTCGATCAAGCCAAGCACGAACGCCGCCACCGCACCACCGACGACCGCAAAGTGCAGTATTGTCTGATTGTCGCTAGGGTTCAGCTGAAAGAAGCAGAGCAGATAGGTCACCCCGAACCCTATAGCAATCCCGACCCCGCCGATCCGGGGAATCACGCCACTATGAGTATGGTGGTGCTGCGGGTCGGCAGCGCCGCCTTGGCCAACACCCGCCGCCAGCAAGCCGTGGATCACCAGCCACGAAGAAAAGCAGCCGAGCAAGATAAAAAAGATGATGGGGAAAAGCACGATGTTTGTTGGATAGAAATCTGATGCAAATGGCAATGTAAATGCCACAGACTGGGGGTAAAAATCCTAGGAGTCTACTGCGCAGTGCCCCATCTGTCGCAGGCAAGGATTATCGCTGAGTTTACCCGCTCGCGACACCACGCTGGGATCAGATAATGTCTTGCTGAGCCTCATTGGGCTTGCTGAAAAAGCTGGCGCCGCCAAGTGCGGCCATAATAATTGGCATTAGTTTTTGCATGCGTCCCTGCCAAGTGCGCAAGGTACTGATCCGCTGGGCAGCGTGCAGCCGCAGTGCTGGATCGGCTTCCGATTCGATCAGCGCGGCAATGGCGTCCAGACGCCCGCCGCCTGACTCTAAATGCGGCGCAAATTGATCGCGAACAAAGCCATGTACCAGACGCTTCATCGACAGCTCTGGTTGATAATGATCCTTGCGACTGCCGGCGACATACTGCACCTTGACCGCGCCGAGTTGGCGTAACAATTTCAGGCCTTGGCTAACCGAACCTCGACTAATACCGAGCCGCGCAACCAACGCATCAAAGGTCTGCGGCGCTTGGGCACAAAACAGGCATCCGTAAATTTCACCCACCGAACGCGGCAAGCCGATCAAACTAGCAGCGCGAATAAACACTTCGATCGTCGAACTTTCCCACGGCGATAAACCTGTGGGTGCGGGTGTGGGATCTATGCGCGGAGCTTCCATGGTAGAAGAAAAAAACACTATGCAATAACAGGACTCGGCTTTGTTCAAGTTTTTTTGAACAAAACAAACGAAGGCGCGATATCGTCAAGAATCCGTCCCATGTGAGCCCAGAAGCCGAGATCAGTAACCCGAAGAAAGGTACCGAGAGCGCATCGCGCGATGCCGATTCGCTGCCGAAGATGTGGCGCGCTGACGCGAGTCATTACGCAGAATGACTAAAAGAACTTCCTCAGATGGATCCACCAAGTCGCCGCTAGGCTGACGAGCAACAACACTGTACCTGAAATTTGCAAAAAGCGGCTAAATTTCGGATACGGAATCGCATTACTCACTCCAAACAGTTGATTGCAAATGCTGCCGCGCATCTGATGCTTGGCCTCCTCCGAGCTCGTTAGTAAAAAGATACCGAGCACACCAGGTAGGATGCAGAGCGCAATTTTAATCACAAGCAGCGCGAAGCCAATATTGAGTAATTCCATAAGTATAAAGTAGAGGGGTATGGCTCGTTTAAAGGATTGAGAATTAAACGATAGCAAATGTAGATGGGACTTTGGGGGATTTTGCAAAGTTTAAAATGCGGGACCCTTGCGACGTTAATTACTAATGTCTAATGACATAGCCGTCATGATTTGTGGGATCGCGGAATGCGGCGCAGGCATCGACACGATGTTGCTGATGCGGACGACACGGAGGTCGACCCTCCCAATAACTCGGCATTGAGTTCTGCTTCTCCTCCATGTGACCATTGAGTTCACTTCTGTCCCTCTGCCCTCAAGTCTCAGGCCTCATCCCTCAAGTCTCAGGTCTCATCCCTCTGAGCCCGGTTCCACGCGACACAGTCTGCATAGCAAACCTGGGCACCTCCAAAAAGATCGAGTGCGCTGCCGATGGTCAGATCGACCTTGCCTCCACTTAGATCGTGCACGGCTTGCAGGTCGTTGAAGGCATGCACCCCACCGGCATAGGTCACCGGGATGGTCGCGTGTGCGCCGAGAAACTCGACTAAGCGGGTATCAATTCCTTGGCACTTGCCCTCAACGTCGGCGGCATGAACCAAGAACTCATCGCAGCTCAGCGCCAACTGGCGAAGTGTTGCCGCGTTTAAAATAAGATCTGTTGGTGTTTGCCAGCGATTCATCGCGACAACCCAGCCGTCTCCATCCACGCGGCAACTCAAGTCCAAAACAAGTCGCTCTTTACCCACTGCGTCAACCAGCGCAGCTAAGCGCTCCGCTCGAAAATGACCGTTGTCGTCAAATAGCCATGAGGTAACAATCACATGGCTTGCGCCCGCTTCGAGCCACGCGCTTGCATTTTCACGCTGTATGCCGCCGCCGATCTGCAAGCCACCCGGATAGGCCGCCAATGCCTCACGCGCTGCGCGATCATTGTCGGGCCCCAGCTTGATCACATGGCCACCAACCAACGCGTCTTTTCGATACAGATCAGCATAATAGCCTGCGGGCCGATCACTCTCAAAATTTGTCTGCAAGCCGGCGCCATCGTCACTCAGAGTGCCGCCGACAATTTGCTTCACCTTACCAGCATGGAGATCGATACAGGGGCGAAATAAAGTCATAATAGTAAAAATAGCATCGCAGAAAGATTGGATTGATCCGAAAAATTTGAAGCGTCTTATAGTGTTGCCATTTATTTCCAATTCACTAAAGGTAAATCTTTTGAACCGTTAAATTATGAAACTTTCACAGCAAATAACTTTCGCACTGCTGACATGCTTGGCTTGCAGTTTGGCCCCAGCATTATCAGCTCAAACAGAACCTGCGCCTCTGACCGGGGAAGAAGCTGCAAATGCTAAATTGCAAGCGGACGTTACTGAGCTGGTCAAGCTAGCGCGGGAGGCGAACCCAGATCTCGATCTGTCCGATCCAGTTGCCGTCCAACAGGCGATCGAAGCACTGATGG
>Ga0206125_10005272_pt1 | contig 11021 bp, 7 predicted proteins | sample Helgoland_Spring_4_FD_148598 | JGI IMG/M metagenome (GOLD analysis project Ga0206125, IMG submission 148598) | Pelagic subsurface seawater microbial communities from Kabeltonne, Helgoland, North Sea - Helgoland_Spring_Bloom_20160331_1 | ecosystem: Environmental > Aquatic > Marine > Epipelagic ...
CAGGACAGCGTTAGATGAATCTGACGGAGACATAGATTATGCTAATCTTCCAGAATTTCACAGATTTATAATTCCTGACGGATGTCATTGGAAAAACGTGAGAGAAACAACTACCAATGTTGGATTAGCAATAGAAAAATCTCTAAGGGGAATAGAACAGGCAAATCAAGAATTTCTTTATGGGATTTTTGGAGATGCTCAGTGGAGTAACAAAAACAAACTTTCAGATAGGTTACTAATTGATTTAGTAGAACACTTCTCTCAATACGACTTATGTAATAGTAATGCAGAACCTGATATGCTAGGTAATGCATACGAGTACTTGATTAAACACTTTGCCGATTTAACCAATAAGAAAGCGGGAGAATTTTATACACCACGTTCAGTCGTTCATCTACTTGGGTTAATACTTGACCCACATGAAGGAGAAACTATCTACGACCCTGCATGTGGTACTGGAGGTATGTTATTAGAGTGTGTAGATCACTTAAAACATAACAATGAAGACTACAGAACATTAAAACTATTTGGACAGGAAAAAAACCTGACTTCAAGTTCTATTGCAAGAATGAATATGTTCTTACATGGTATTGAAGACTTCCAAATTCACAGAGGCGATACATTAAAAGATCCTGCATTTTTTGAGGCAGACGGTTTAAAGACTTTTGACTGCGTAATTGCAAACCCACCTTTCTCATTGAAAGATTGGGGAGCAGAAAACTGGGCTAACGACCCTTATGGAAGAAATATCGCTGGTGTACCTCCTCCCGCGAATGGTGATATGGCATGGGTGCAGCACATGATTAAATCCATGAATAAAAACGGCCGAATGACTGTGGTATTACCTATTGGCACATTGTACAGGAAAAATGCTGAAGGTAGAATTCGATCTTCATTATTAAAACAGAATATTTTAGAAGCAGTAATTGGGTTAGGAAATAATATTTTTTATGGTACTCCTGTACCAGTATGTTTGATGGTTTTCAACAACCAAAAAGAAACAGAAAAAAAAGATAAAGTATTGTTTATTGATGCATCTGAACAAGTACGAGTGGGTAGAGCTCAAAGTTATCTTGAACCTGAACATATAACCCAAATATTTGAGTGGTACAAAAATTATGAGGATGTTGAGAATTATGTTAAAGTAGCTTCAAAAACAGATTTAGAAGAAAATAATTACAACCTAAATATCCCATTATACATAGACAAAACCATCGAGGATAACCTTCCCCCGGTTGAGGAAGCACTGACTGATTTAAAAGATGCATTGGGTGAGAGTCTAAAAGCAGAAGACAAGTTTAAATCAATTTTAAATGAATATCTATAAATGACAAATCAAGATTTCATATCCACTATTTGCAGCTTCTACAAAGAAAGTAGAAAGTTAATTGTCGATGCTGGTGATTATAAAATTTGGAGGGGAGTCAGTCATTCCATTTCCAGTCAATCTGAAGATTTGTTTGCTCTTTTTATCGCAAAAAAATTAAACGACTCCTCATTAGAATTCATAGTAGACAAAACTATGACCTATAAAATGCCGGGTAAAAAATCTATTCAATTCAGACCAGACTTAGCAATCATTAATAAAGGTGTTTTAACACATTCTATTGATTTGAAAATGGATATGGGTTATAAGAGAAGATATTTTGAAACTCCTGAATTTGAGATAGAAGAAAAGAAATTTAACACATTCAGAGAACAAACCTTTGAAAGTGTTAGCTATAGAATAAATGACCATAAGGTTGAATTAAAAGTTTCACCAAAAATTAAAAATCAAATCGTAGTTATCAGTGAAAAGAACGAAGGAAAACCTTCTAACAGGACTGACATGATTGAAGCCATCAACATGATGGATTGGGTAAGTATTTATTACCTCTCAGGGGATGTTCATCCCAACAACTATAGCAATGAATTACCAAGTGTAAATGATGTGCAATTTGAGCGTCTAATCAATGACATTAAACAACTAACATGACCCAAAAAGAATTAGAAAAATACTTATGGGGTGCTGCTACCCAATTACGTGGAACCATCGATGCTGGAGATTACAAACAATACATCTTCCCACTATTATTTTTCAAACGCATCTGTGATGTGTACGATGAAGAATTTGAAAATGCATTGACGGAAAGTGATGGCGATATGGAATATGCAGCCTTTTCAGAACACCATCATTTTGTGGTACCAAAAGGTTCGCATTGGAATGATGTAAGAGAAACCACGGTTAATGTAGGTATCGCATTACAAGATGCCATGCGAAATATTGAGAAGTCCAATCCAGATACCTTGTACGGAATCTTTGGTGATGCTTCTTGGACCAACAAAAACCGTTTGAGTGATGAAACGCTCATCAACTTGGTAGAGCATTACTCACAACACAAACTAAGTTTAAGTAACATTCCTGATGATAAATTAGGAAACGCCTATGAATACCTCATCAAAGAGTTTGCAGATGATAGTGGACATACTGCAGCAGAGTTTTACACCAACAGAACGGTTGTAACACTAATGACTAAAATCATGGACCCCCAACCAGGAGAATCTGTGTATGATCCTACTTGTGGTTCTGGTGGTTTGTTGTTGAATTGTGCGCTGCATTTAAAAAGTGAAGGCAAGGAATACCGAACGCTTAAATTATATGGACAAGAGATTAACCTCATTACCTCTGCCATAGCGCGTATGAACATGTTCATGCACGGTATTGAGGAATTTAGCATTATCCGTGGAGATACCTTAGCGAACCCAGCATTTTTACACAACGATGAATTGAAGAAGTTCAATGTTATTTTGGCCAATCCACCATACTCGATTAAAGCATGGGACCAAAAAGGGTTTACTAACGATCCTTATGGCAGAAATCTATGGGGTGTGCCACCGCAAGGTTGTGCCGATTATGCATTTCAGCAGCACATACAAAAGAGTTTAAATACATCTAATGGACGCTCTATATCGCTATGGCCCCATGGGATATTGTTTCGTGATTCAGAAGCAGAGATGAGAAGTAAAATGATTGAAGAAGATTTGGTAGAATGTGTCATTGGCTTAGGACCAAATCTATTCTACAATTCTCCGATGGAAGCATGTTTATTGATTACCAAAACGAATAAGTCTGAGAACAAGAAAGGGAAGGTTTTATTTATTAATGCCGTTAAAGAAGTAAAGCAGGATAAAAATATCGCTTTCTTAGAACAGCAGCACATTGATAAGATTTATACGATTTACAAAAACTTTTCTGAAGAAAGTGAAATTGCGAAAATTGTATCAAATGAAAAATTATTAGAAAATAAAGGAAGTTTAAATATCGCACAGTTTCTAAGTAATGTAGATAAAAGTGCTCCTGAATTATCTTTAAACGAAGCTTTAGATACTTGGAATGAACAATCATCTTCATTGAAAGATAGTATGAACGAACTTTTTCAAATCTTGAATTAATATGGAAATACTAACTGAAAAAATAGATTTGAATAATTTAGATAAGAGTAATTGGGAAACCTTTAAATTCGATGAAATTGCTCAAAAAATATCTAAAACAATAGATCCCAATGAAACTACTTTAGAAACCTATATTGGTTTGGAACATATTGATGCTGAAGATCTTCATATTAGAAGAAAAGGATCACCAGATGATGTGAAAGGCGTTAAACTCCGCTGTTATCCGGGAGATATTATTTTTGGGAAAAGGCGTGCTTACCAAAGAAAAGCGGCAATTGTAGACTTCGATGGTATTTGTTCGGCACACGCATTTGTCTTGAGAGCAAATTCAGAAGTAATAGATCCAAAACTATTTCCTTTCTTTTTGCATTCAGATCAGTTTATGCATCGTATGGTTGATATTTCTGTGGGTGGACTTTCACCAACTATAAATTGGGGTGATTTAAAACATCAAGAATTCCTCCTCCCACCCAAAGACCAACAAGCCCAACTTTCTAAATTACTTTGGGCGATGGATGAGGTGATTGAGAAGGAGTATAAATGCAAAGAAAAATATGAGCTCTTCTATAAAAGATTTTTGTTTGATGCTGTTTCTGGAAAATTATCAAAAGATTTCAAAACTTGGGAAGAACACCTATTTGGTTCTTTAGGTGAATCGTTTGGGGGATTGAACGGGAAAACAAAAAAGGATTTTGGAGAAGGAAGTCCTTTTGTCAACTACATGAATGTTTTTTCTAATTCAAAAGTTGATTCGTCAAAAGTTGACTATGTGAAAATTAATGAAGGAGAAAAACAAAATGAGTTGAAATATGGAGACATATTGATTACTGGATCATCGGAAACACCTGAAGATTTGGGCATGTCTTCAGTTGTTTTAGAAAATTTAGAAGGGTACTTTCTTAATTCCTTCTGTTTCGGTTTTAGGTTGAATGATTTTGAAACTTTACTTCCTGAATACGCAAGGTTTTTAATGAGAGGAGAACATGTTAGAAAATTTATGTTCAAGAGAGCTCAAGGTTCCACGAGGTTTAATTTATCTAAAACGACCGTCAGAGAAAAAATGAAAATTTTATTACCTAAAGTTAGTGAGCAAAAGGAAATCGCCGACAAATTAGAGTTTATGGAAAATAATATTTCGTCTTTTGAATCCAAAATAGCAGCCTCCAAAGCTCTTCAAAAAATTATCGTCAACCAAATCTTTTAACTATGGGATTTAACGAACTAAATAGTGTAGAGCATTATATCATTCATCAATTGAGTGGTCTAAATCTAAATACAAAAGAAGTACAAGAACCTGCATCAAGTTATGGAGTAAAATGGGTCTTTAAATCTTCTGAAGAACTTCAACGCAGTGTTAATGAAGTATTAGTTGAATCGGAACTAAAAGAAGCGCTTATACGTTTAAATCAAGATATTGCTGCTAAACCAGGACTTGCAGACGAGGTTGTATATAAACTCAGAGCGGTTTTGATTGCAGTAAATCAAGTAGGTTTAGTCAAAGCGAATGAAGAGTTCTTTAAATGGATGACAGGTGAGAAAACCATGCCCTTTGGAGACAACAACCGTCATGTTCCTATTCGACTGATTGACTTTGAAGAGTTGTCCAACAACACCTATATCGTAACCAACCAATATCGTATTCGTCACAAAGAAACTAAGATTCCAGACGTTGTCATGATGATCAATGGAATTCCTGTGGTGGTAGGTGAAGCTAAAACACCTATACGTCCTTCAGTAAGTTGGTTAGATGGTGCACATGAAGTACATGACATTTATGAAAATGCAGTACCGCAATTATTTGTACCCAATATCCTTTCTTTTGCCACAGAGGGAAAAGAATTGTACTATGGTGCCATTCGTTGTCCTTTAGAATTTTGGGCACCATGGCGTTTAGAAAATGATGAAGATGCCATTGCCAAACGTTTAGGTTTGGGTGAGGTTGGTAAAGAGTTATCCGACTTACTAAATCCAGCAAGATTATTAGATATCATGCGTAATTTCTCTTTGTTCTCAACAGATAAAAAGAAACGTAGAATTAAAATCATCCCACGTTTTCAACAATATGAAGGGGCTAACAAAATTGTAGAACGTGTAAAAGAAGGTCGTGTCAAAAAAGGATTGATATGGCACTTCCAAGGATCAGGAAAATCCTTTCTAATGGTTTTTGCTGCTCAGAAATTAAGACGAGAACCCGATTTAAAAAGTCCTACCGTAATTGTATTGGTAGACCGTACTGATTTAGACACCCAAATCAGTGGAATCTTTGACGCAGCAGATGTATCCAATGTAGAAAGTACCGATAGTATTAGTGAACTACAAACCTTATTGGAAAGAGATACGCGTAAGATTATCATTTCCATGATTCATAAGTTTCGTGATGCCAAACCCAATATGAATACCCGTGATAATATCATTGTATTAGTAGATGAGGCGCACAGGACACAAGAAGGTGATTTGGGAAGAACTATGAGAGCGGCATTACCTAATGCATTCTTATTTGGTCTAACAGGAACTCCCGTTAACAAAGCAGATAAAAATACTTTTTGGGCCTTTGGTTCAGAAGAAGACGAAGGTGGTTATATGTCACGTTACACCTTCCACGATTCTATACGTGATAATGCAACATTGCCACTTCACTTTGAACCAAGGTTGGTTGATGTGCATGTAGATAAAGAAACCATTGATAAAGCGATGGCAGACTTCAAAGAAAGTCAAGCCTTATCAGATGAAGAAGCAGATGCATTGAATCAAAAGTCAGCAAAAATGGCTGCATTCTTGAAATCACCTGAACGGGTTTCTAAGATTGTTGAAGACATTGCCAAGCATTTCAAAGAAAAGGTTGATCCTCATGGGTTTAAGGCCATGATAGTAACTCCTGATAGACATGCCTGTGTGCAGTATAAAGAAGAATTAGATAATTATTTCCCTGAAGAAGCGAGTCATGTTGTTATTTCTACTTCTGCTAACGATCCTTTTGAGTTTAAACAGAAATGGGGTGTAGATAAAAGTCAACAAGAAAAAATAGTAGAGAAATTCTGTGACCCAACTTCAGAAACTAAATTCATTATTGTAACCGCCAAACTCCTCACTGGATTTGATGCTCCCGTATTACAAACCATGTATTTAGATAAGTCTATAAAAGACCACACGCTGTTACAAGCAATCTGTAGAACAAATCGATTATATCCAAATAAAAACTTTGGAAGAATTGTAGATTATTTTGGTGTGTTTGATGATGCAGCAAAAGCGTTACAGTTTGATGAGAAATCAATAAAACAAGTCATCACTAATCTCTCTGAATTAAGAGAGAAACTTCCTAAGGCAATAAAGGACACTTTAAGTCATTTTGAGGGAGTAGACAGAACTATTGATGGTTTTGAAGGTCTAGAGGCAGCTCAAAATGCGATTAAATCTGACGAGACAAAAGATGCCTTTGCAAAAGATTATAAATATCTATCTAAACTATGGGAGTCACTTTCTCCAGATAATATTTTAGATTTGTATAATACAGATTATAAATGGCTGTCTCAAGTATTTGAATCTGTTCGTCCTGCATCAGGAAGTATAGGGAAGTTATTATGGTTTACTCTAGGAGCTCAAACAACTAAACTGATACATGACAATATACATGTAGGTGATGTACATCAATTAGATGAATTTGTAATGGATGCAGACGTAATAGAGGATATTTTCAATAATCCTGATCCAAAGAATGCAAATCAATTAGAAAAAATCCTAATCAAACGATTTAAGAAGCTTGGAGGAGATCCGAGATTCAAAAAACTGAGTGATCGATTGGAAGCATTGAGAGACAAGGCAGAACAGGGACTCATTACTTCTATTGAGTTTGTTAAAGAACTCTGTAAAATTGCAAAAGAAACACTCCAAGCGGAGAAAGAATTGATTGAAGAAATTCAAGAAAAATCTCCAAAGGCGGCATTAACTGAATTGTTCTTAGAGTTAAAGACAGATTCTACTCCCGCTGTAGTTGAAAGAATAGTTGGAGATATAGACTCCATTGTTAGGGCAATCAGTTTTCCAGGATGGCAGCATTCTAACCAGGGAGAAAGAGAAGTACAACAAGCACTAAGAAAATCTCTATTGAAATATAAATTACATAAAGATCAAGTTCTTTTCAATCGGGCGTACTCTTATATCAAAGAGTACTACTAATCTGAAAAAAATCCAGAAAATTTTCATTGAGGGTATTGACTACTTCCCCCGGCGAAGGGGAGTCCCCTCCGGAAGGGAGGATACCTCATTAAAATTCCTTAAAGGAGGGAGGGATAATAGCGTACACTTTAAAATCACGGTTTCAAAATAGCGAGAAAGTATAGATTTTATGCTGCATATGCGGAAAAACGGCAATAATTTTAGGCTAGTAACATACTAAGTCTAAAAATCATGGGTATTTCAGTTTTATATGTACGTATTTCCTCACTAGATGGAAAAACAGACAGACAACGAGTCAATGAAAAAGAATTTGACAAAGTTATTGAAGACAAATGTTCGGGATCAATCCCAATGTTTGAAAGAGATGGTGGGCGCCAATTAAAAAAATGGATTGATGAAGGGGTGATCACTTCAATTTCTATTTGGCAGATTGATCGTGGAGGAAGAGATCTTAGAGATATTTTGAATTTCATTCATTATACCACCCAAAACAAAATTCCTGTTCATTTTATTTCACAGGGTCTTAAAACAATTGATGATAACGGCAATGAGAATCCAATTTCTAAAATGGTGATTTCAATTCTTGGGGTTGTTGCGGAGATGGAACGGAAATTAATCCGTGAAAGACAACGTGAAGGAATTGAACTCGCAAAATTAAAAGGAAAGTTTCTCGGTCGTAAAAAAGGTACTTCTGAAGACCCTCTAAAGTTCTTATCTAAGAAGAGGAATAAACATGCGATGGAACTCCTAATCAAGGGGTATAAGAATATTGAGGTTTCACGAATAACTGGTCTGCACCCGCAGACAGTTTCAAAAGTAAAAGGTATGATCTGATGGATGTAATTTTAATCGGCAGCATACTATTCCTACTGTATAGATTTGAGAGATTTCTTCAGCGACCCGAAGTAAAATTGAACATCCCAATAGAAGACTTTTTAGAAGATATCACAATTTGGATGAAGGATATGTATCCGACAAGGAGAAAGTTTCCCAGTATCGTTATTTCGAACCATAAATCCAACTTGGCGGGGGAATACAACTATTACTATAATGAGATTACCATATATATGAGGAATAATCGAAATATTAGGTCACTGGTGGATACCCAAATTCACGAGACCATACACCATATTTTTATTGATACGAAATCAAAACAAGAGTTGTATACGCGTCAATTGAAAGAATATGGATACTGGGATCATCCCGGGGAAATACTATCATTTACGTTATCTAAAACACTTACAGAAAGATATATGAGATCAAGATTTGATAAAAAGTGGGTTTAACTTTAATTGAGGATAGATCCCTACATCAATCTTATGGAAGATGATGTAATACAAGTTCTTTGAAATATTTTTGATAAGGCATTTTTAATGGGGGATTTTTCAAACTAATTGTCATTTTTATAAATTTTACAAGTCATTAAATTTCTACGACAAATTTGTTCTGTTTTTTCTTTTAATTTTACTAATCTGGTACTTTATAGATTCTCTAATAAATTGAGATTTATTTATTTCTTCTTCTATTACTGTATCTATTAATCTCTTGTATTGATTCTCTGTTATTCTAATTGTTATTGACTTTTTTTTATTGTTTTTCATTCTAGTATTTATAGTTTATTAAGTATTATTTCTGGGGGATACTAGTAATATTTACCAGTTATTTTAGTTTCTATTTCCCTTTAGGGTTTCCCTGTTGAAGATTGGTAGTGCGATAGAGTCCCCTTACCCATTTAAGGGGTCTATCACACCAGGTTTCTTCTGTTTCGACCTGGTCCCACGACATCACCGAAAGACGTGGTTTGTTGGCTACTTAAGAGGAATCGGTTCCCCTGAGATCACACCTTCCAACCTTGTGCTGGTGTTTGTCCTTTTGATCTCGTCCCACAGTAAGACTTAAAACAATAACCGCTGCCGTAATTCTCCGACCAGTTACTATCGTTAACTATAAATATGTCCTACAATTGAAAAAGACAATTTTTATTAATTTTTAATTGTTTTTAGGGGGTTGACTTTGTTATTATTTTCCTGTATATTTTATATACAACCTCAAATAGGTTTATGGTTTTACCCTTCCATGAGTAATTGGGTTTAGGTATGTTATCATTCAAATCCATGGATAACGCCAGATGGTATAAACTGTATTATAATCTAATGCAGATAGAGTAATCCTCTATAAATGTGGAAAATTTAGAAGTATCGAAACTGTCGCTTGACAGGTTTCGACAATTAACAGGTAATCATGACACACCTGATGAAGTTGTCATGGAAATCATCAATAATTTGTATAACCTAAGTTGCATTATTTGCAACCACAATAATTTAAAATAATGAATAACGAATATTTCAAAAGGTTTATTAAAAGTGAACCAGAAAAAGAGAAAAATAATAATGTTTGGGTATACACCCGAGTATCATCCAAGCAACAATATGATTCAAATCACAGTTTGGAGAATCAAATTACATCAGCAAATAAATTGGCAGAAAAAAGGAACTATAAAATCACTAATGAATTTGGAAACACTTATGAATCTGCAAAGAATGACTTTACGCGTAAAGAGTTCATGAAACTGATTAATGAGGTGAAACGAAGTCGACAAAAACCTTTCGCCATAATGATTTACAAAATGAGTAGATTCTCAAGAAGTGGAGGTAGCGCAATTGGACTTGTAAATGATCTTGTTCGGAATCAGGGGGTTCATCTTATTGAGGTATCTACTGAGTTAGATACAACCACGGAAGAAGGAGAGATACAAATTCATTATTCCTTAATTCATGCACGTAAGGAAAATGTTGAACGATTAACCCATACAATCCCAGGTTTAAAACGCTTTGTAAAAAGTGGTAATTGGCTAGGCAGAGCACCAAGAGGTTATGATCATTATGGACCCAAGGTCAAGAATCCAAAATTTGTTCAAGGAATTCAGCAACTCAAGGTTAATGATGACGGTATACTTTTAAAAATGGCGTGGGACTGGAAACTTCAAAATTTACCAGACTTCCAAATCAGACAAAAATTATCAATAAGAGGTTTGAGAATCAATAAACAAACGCTGAGTGCAATGTGGCGAAATCCTTTTTATTGTGGAATACATAAAAACACTTTCCTTGGGGGAGAAATCATTGAAGGTAATTGGAAAGGTCTAGTATCCAAGGAGGATTTTAAAACTATTAATGATCGATTTGAGGCAAAACCTAAGAAAGAGTATAAACCTTACACTGCACAAATGGACAGACCTCTTCAAAATCAACTCTACTGTGGCTGCTGTAGTTCTAAAATGACTGGTTACAAAGCGAAAGGTAAGTACGATTACTACAAGTGTTTGAATACAGGATGTAAAACCAAGGATTTGAGCGCTAATTCATCTAAGAAATCGAAACAAGAAGGTATTCACAACCTATTTCAAAATCTACTTA
>Ga0206125_10005273_pt1 | contig 11019 bp, 13 predicted proteins | sample Helgoland_Spring_4_FD_148598 | JGI IMG/M metagenome (GOLD analysis project Ga0206125, IMG submission 148598) | Pelagic subsurface seawater microbial communities from Kabeltonne, Helgoland, North Sea - Helgoland_Spring_Bloom_20160331_1 | ecosystem: Environmental > Aquatic > Marine > Epipelagic ...
GTCCATTTTATTCGTAATCCCCAACCACCCATATGTTCAATTATTTCTTTTTTTGTAACTGACTTTCTTCTTCTTATAAACTTAACTATTTTATCATAGGATTCAGTTTTAGAAATAGTTTTTAAATCTTCTATTGTTGACCAATTATCAAACCAGCTCAATACTCTACCACTCCATTTGAAGTTTGGTAATAATGGATTTAAATAATCCTTTGCCTCTTCTCTGACATTTGGATTATCTAACATATTTTCTATCGTTGATAAGAAATCTTTTTCTTCATACAATAGTGGATAATCTTTTCCAACCATTTCTGGATAACATAATTTATTCGGTAATACATAAGGAACACCTTGACTTAATCCGTCCGTTGTAGATATGGACCAAGCACTATAAGTTTTAAAACACCCAACACCCATATGCATTTTACGAACGAAGTTTAGATATTCTTCTCTACTGGATAGTTTAACTCTTTCGGCATAAGGTCTGTCAAGAGTTGTTAATGTTGTAAAGACTTTAAAGTCTTGTCTTGTTTTATATAACTCGTCCATTTGTTCTACGAACCAACTATAACCAGTATAATCATTATCTCTATGATTGAATAAAATTGTTTTAGGTTCATACTCGTGGTCTGGTGAAACATCATCAATACCAAGATAGTGTGGTTGAATAATCTTTTCTAATTTACCAACTTGTTTATTATTTAAAAGTTCCTTACTTTTTTCAATAGTAAATTCTTTTAACCATTCTGAATTAACACCACACTCTTCCATTTCTAATACACCCAATAAATTCTGTGATAGCATTGTTGGTGTATAGTTTGAGTTTTCTTTTACTTCAAACCAATGTGAGTATCCAATGATTGGTAAATCTAAATTCGTAGAGTTCTTAAATAAATTACTTATTGCTAAAGTTTGTTCTGGTAAATGACTATATATAATATCATAGTCTTCATTTCTCCAATCAATAACTTTTAAGATTTCATCTGCATTAAAGTGTGTTCTCATTTTGTTCGGATAACTTGGCATACTGATTATCAATTGTTCTGTATTTTCGAATTGTAAACTCTTGACATGCTTTGATGTTAGTATTGTCCAATGAATATCATCACGAACTTTATTTAGTTCTTTAATTACATTTCTCAACACCACTACATAAGAATCCTTTTCCAAATCCTTTTGAAAGGTTTCATTTGGGTATACGAGTATTTTATACTTGTATGCTTTATCTTGATAGTGTTCAAAGAAGTTATCCATTTTGAATCATCTCACAAAATTTCTTAGTGTTTAGATAAGCATCCATTTCTTCAGAAAGTATATTCGTTGGTTGTTCTACATCTTCTTGGAAGTGTGTAAAGAATTCTCCGTCAAGATATAAATGATTCTTTTCAACATTATCTGAACCCTTGTAGTTATTATCAAGAGCCGGGCCCATAAAAGTATTTTCATCTGTGTATAGACCACCATTTGCTTCTGATAAGTAGTGTGATAATTGTAATCCACTATCTTGACCCGTTGACTCTAAATTGATTTCTACAATTTCCCAACCATTTCGTCTTCGTCTGTCAAACATCTTGAACTTCATTGGCATTCCATACAACTTAGCTAAATTTCTCAATTGACGAGTTTTTAATTTTTTAAGTTTATCAACTGACACAATACCTTGCTGTTGAGCTTTTTTAAATCTAATAAAAGATTCAACCTGTGGTTGAAAGAAATTTTCTTCTCTTTTCTTCCAACTTTGTCCAGCTTGTATTTGCTGTTCATACTTGTTAGTTTCTGTTTCTATAAAGTCTATAATATGCTCTATGAATTCTGTCATAATAGCATTAAATGTATTTTCTCTATCACGAGATAAACCGAGTTCCTCACATATATGAGCGCCATATCTCACATAAAGTAAAGCGGTATCCATACTTGAAGCTTTTACTTTTAGGAATCCGCTAAATGTTCTGTCGTTATTAAGTTCTTGCCATTCTTTATAATGTGAATCAACCGCATCTGATAACCTTAACCAAAGATTAATACCATTTGAAGAAATAAGTTCAGCGACTGAAATAAATCTTTTTGACCACTTAGTTAATACCTCCGTGGTAATTCTATCTTTATAAATTGAATCCACATATGTAGAGTCATTTTCTGGACCACTTAAAAACTTATAAAGTCCAGTTGCAACTTTTTGTTTAAGACTCACTACAAATAACATCAATGGTTCAGTTTGATAACCAGAGAAATTTTTTGAACCTCTACCACTTAAGAAGTTATGGTGTTCTCCTCGTAAAACATAATTATCCGCACATACTTTGTCAACTTTCAATTGACTATAACCCCAACTATCTTTTTTAATCAAAGTATCTGTTAATTCAGTTAAAGAGTGGTTGTGGGGTTCCCAATTATTATCTAACTGATTGATAGCTTTAATTTCTGCTTTATGTGTGTCTATTGTTTCTAACCTTATTTCAATGGTTTTTTCAGCTGTCCAAAGGTTGTTGAATATATGACTTGGTAAAATTTCTTCAAGTGTAAATTCATCTTTTGTCAATAATAACTTCTGCATAGTAGTATTAGTAAATACTTTTAATGACTTTGATGTATCTTTTCTTTCTTCATCAATTTTTATTAGTCTTTGTCTAACCTTTTTCCAAAACTTAACATCTTTTGATAGATTGTCATTGACAAACATTTTCATTACGGTCATAAAGTGTCCTCTATCTTTTGCTAATAAACAATCGTGCATAATAATATCTGATTCACTATTGTTATGTGGATTAGAAATTAACGATACGGGTAAGAAATTAAATCCAGAATCTCCCCATAACGCTCTTATAAGATAAGCTACTTTTTTAACCAACATAGATTCTTCGGAAAGAAATGGTTCTCTATTAAATGGTGAGTTAATGATTGCCCACCTTTCAACTTCTGTAAAAGCATTGGTTAATCCTTGCTCTCGTGTAAGATAATACATATATCCTAATGGCATTCTAACTACCTCTTCAAAAGCTCCTATGTCACCATTATTAACTTTGTTAATTCTTTCTTTTACATTAAGTTTTGCAACTCCCTTTTCCAATCTATTTTTATACATTAAATAATCTTTTTCTACTTTAATAATAATATTATTTGACTGATTTTTCTCTGGCACCGGAACAAATTCATTATTAGTAGTCATATATAGTTCCTTACTTTCCGCTGACGAGACTTCTTTAATCTCTTTTTTATCGTTTTTCTTTTTTATTATTTTTTCTACTTGACTCATTATCTACCTATATCCTTTAAGTATTTTTCTTTTGCTTCTTCCCACGAGATGTTAATCATTCCGGAATAGAATAATTTCTCTGGTTTTATTTTGTTTTGTTCTAATAGTTTTTCATATCGTTTGATTGCTTTACGCTTCCACCAACTATCTATATACTCTATGTCTCTGTCAAACATATTTCTGATTTCCAATTGGTCTTCATTGATTTCACTTCTTAGAAATTCTTTTCCATTTTGATATATGTTAGCAAAATAACAACCTCGTTTAAATCCGTGTTCATACTTTGCTCTCTTGATATCTAACTCTTTATATATCATTTGAATAATCTTTTGTTTAATACCTGTAACGGGTTGTCCGTTTGCTCTTACACCAACTTTACTATCATATTCTTCTCGTTTATTATCTTTAATCCATTGGTGCCAAGTATCATAAAATGTATCGTCTGGTTTTAAACTAATCTTACCTTTGGTTTCTCCAAGAGTTTTCCATTGTGGTATTCCATTATACATTGAGTGAATACCATACAAAGCTGTTGTGGATATACCGACTAATGTTTGTCCATATAGTTTCTTCCAAGTATCACGAACTACATTTGATGTAACCATTTGTGCTACTAACTTACCACCCAACATATTGAAACCTAATGGTTGAACACAACATATCGTAGTTCCGATTGCAGTATGATTTAACTTACCCTCTTTAAATTTATTTTCTTTTGTCCAACCGATTAGTTCATCTCTAACTCCTAATGAAGTTACATCACTACCTAAACAAATCATACCTAATACTTTACCAGATACTTTATCTTTAACATAAAACTTTACATTACGACCTGGATTTGCTGTGAACTCCATTGAGTGAATTAGTCTTCTTGTGATAATCCAATCCTCGTTTGCTTTCGCATTACCTTGTTCTACTGGTTCGACGATTGGTTCTATTGAATTGATTTCTTGAATTGTTAATTCTTTATTATAGATGTCTGTTGGTTGCCAGATAGTCTTTTCTAATCTGTCAATCGTATCTGCTCTATCCATAAAGAATTGTGGGTCTTTATTGAACTCTTCCCACTTCTTCCATAATACTGATTCTTCTACTGACATCTCTTTTAGAAAGTCCATATTGTCTATGAACTTTTGTTTCTCTGCTTCGTAGTTAAACTCAGCTTCACCGAAAAAGTTTTCAAAACTCATCTATAACCTCGTGATAATATATAGTTGTAAAGATAAAACAACAAATGCTAATATTGTTCTGATGAACTCCATTAGATGATTGTGTCGGTCAAAAAACCTTTCTATCTTATACCATACTGATTGTTTGTATTTTTTATATTCTTTTTTACTCATAATTCTATAACCTTTTTATTTATACTAATATACAACATTTTTGTTCCGTTGTCAAGAACTTTCTTTTAATTTGATATAAATTTTATATCCTCATTTAAATTTGCTTTCTTAATTGTAGCACTTGTAAACTTATATGGTTTAGTTCCTGGTGATTCCAAGATATCAATACGATTCACAAACCTTGCATTCATTGTATCTTTAACTTGATAGACTCCGTCTTTACCATCTGTTCCATTTAAAACAATAAAGTCACCATAGTCTAACCAACCACCCCAACGCTTTAATAGATTTCTACTCACCGCAACATACTTGTATTCTGATGCTTTGTGTATTCTGATTTTAGTTCCGTCTGCTAATATGTTTGGTGTTCTATCGGTTTGTCCTCTGACTGGATGGTACATTGTAACAACAACATCAAGTCCGTCTAATCTATAACCATTTTCTAATTCATCAATTCTTAATTGTAACCTAACTCTATCGTCTTCCAACGAATCAATCGTTGCCATATAATATTCACGATACCCTTTGAATAGTTTATCCCAAACCAATCCATTGAATAATGTAAAAATTGTTACAAATATAATAAAATATTTTTTCATAGTTTCCACTCCTTTTATAGTAATAACTATTTAGTTCCTACTTTTTTCTGTATATAATCTACCATTTGTTCAGCGACATTTATCTTGGTATATTTTTCCATACCTTGAAAACCTGGCGCAGAATTAACTTCACATATTACATACTTACCATTATCAAATAACAAGTCTACACCCGCTATATCTAAATCTAATAATCTTGCACACTCACCACCAATCCACTCAATGTCTTCATCAATCTGATAAGGAATTGCTTCCCCACCTCGTGTGATGTTTGCTCTAAAATCTCCGTCAATGGATTGTCTCATCATACAACCAACTACTTTTCCATTGATAACCAATACTCTTAAATCTCTACCCAATGAATCTTCAACACATTCTTGAATAATAATGTTGTATCTGGCATTAGATAGTTCTGCCATTTTCATCAGTTGTCTAAATTGTTTTCTGTCCTCAACCATAAAGACTCCACTACCATATGAACCACTTAAAGTTTTTACAATCATTGGATACTTGATATTGTCCTCTACTAACTTTACATTAATTGGATGCTTAACCAACATAGTTTTAGGAACTGGTAAAGATGACTGACCTAATATCTGTTGTGAATATAATTTATCTTTAACATTATCAATAGCATCACTTCCGTTAATCATCACAACACCCAATCTTTCTAAGTGTCTAATGATTGCTTTGATAAAGTAAGTCGTTCCACTACCTGTTCTCGGTAATACAAAGTCTGGTAATTTTCTTGGCACTCCGTCAACTATAATAGATTTCCTATCATCTCTATCAACGAATATATCTACATCTTGTGGATTAACTACACGAATCTTAATGTCTCGTTTTTCAAACTCATCAACAAGTCTTTGGACTTCAAGATTTTCTCCTAATGATTTTTTATGTATTATCCAGCCGTTCATTTTATAAATCCTTCAATTGCTAATTCTTTGTGTTTTGCCTCTACCATAATATCTACATCATTACCATATGTATTTGGTAATTCTTTAATCAAGTCTGAATGTGCTTGTGGTCTAATTGTTTCATCTAATTGGTGTTCTGCTTTTGATTCTGAATAATGAACTACTGGTGTGATATCACCCCAAGTAGATAATGCCATTTCCAATGCTTCTTGTTCTGTTTGTCCACCGGTATTGAATTTGTAATGATGATAATCAAACACGATTGGTATTCCGATTCGTTTGTGAATACCCTCGTATAAATCTTTTACTGAATACATTGATGCCTTGTCGTCGTTCTCGACGGTAAGTCTTGTCTGAACTGACTCTGGTAGTCGTTCAAAGTTTTTACAAAATCTATCCATAGCACTTTCTTTATCTCCATACACACCATTACAATGTATGTTGAGTTTGTTGTATGGTGTTCTTGATAAACCCATAAAGTCAAATATGTCTGCGTGGATAGTTAAATCTGTGATTGTGTTCTGAACTACATTTTCATTTGGTGATACCAATACATTAAATGGACCTGGGTGAGAAGTAATTCTTTGACCATACTCTTCTGCTTTCAATCCAGCGTTTTCTAACCATATCTTTATTAAGTCAATGTGTGGAACACTATCCCAATCTTGATAATACTCGGATGCCCAAGGAAACATTTCTGATGATAGACGAAAGAACTTAATGTTGTTTTGTTCGTTCCAATCTATAATTTGATTTAAGTCAATAACATTTTGTAGAATCAACTCGGACGCATAGTCCACACCCTTATCGTTAAATGTTTTTTTAATCATTGAGCGATTGGTTGTGATTCTGTCATCACCCTTACGGGCGTTCAGTTCCATATTGATACAAGCATAACCTAAATTCATAATTCTAATATAACCTTTTTAATTTACTTTGTCAAGTGTTTTATTTTGTTCTTCCTATATTCTTCTGTTGTAACCCAGACACCAGATAAATAATCTTTCAATAAAGACTTTTCTAATTTAAGTCTTTCTTTATACTCTACAAAGGGTTCACCCTCTAAGCGTTTATCACCTTTTAATAACTTACCAATTTGTAACCTTTTTTTCATTATCATTTTTCAACATCTCCCATTAAGAATTTCTTTTGTTTATCTAAATCTTTTTTTAATTGTCTGTTAGCTGCTAACTTCTCTTTATGACGAGCAACCAAGATTTCGTCCTTAGTCTTTCGTTTAACTTTCTTTTTAGCTTTGACCTTAGTAGGTTTCAATGTTCCTTTTAACTTAGGTTGTTCTTTACCTTTATGAAATACATTTCCGTCTTTATCAACGAACTCATTCATAAAGTGCCACCCTGCCGGACGACCTGTTGGTTTGTATTGTTTGGTTTTGTTTTCAAACTCTTCTGGAAACATTTTATACATTCTTGATTGTAATGCTCTATCACTAATTACATATGTGACCTTCTCGCTAACATTACGAACGGGTATTCCAGTATACTTACAATCCATATACGGAACTCCGTCAATGTAATAACCACCATTATCTTCGAACTTACTCATATAACTCCTTATGCTTGTGCGATTGAACCAGAAGTATAAGCTCTTCTGACAATCTCCTTTTCAATTTTTTCATCTATATATTTGGATACTTCATCACGAAACTCTCTTTCCTTTTCAAGGTCGTTTTCAATAATATCTTCAATCAACTTACCTACTGAATCCTCTAAATCGTATTGTCTTTTATCACGCGCTTCGGCTTCAATCTGTTCTAATCTTTTTATTATTTCTGTAATATCCATAATTTATATACCCTTAATATACAACATTAAACTTGCTAAGTCAAGCTTTTTTTTATTTTTCTCTAATTTTGTTTAATAACTTCTTAATTCTCATCTCTCTAAACCACACTTTATCTTCTGAATGACCTGGATTACAAGCCGTCCTATACAATCGTTTTTGTAATTGGTGTATCTTTGCAAACAATTTATACTTGTATTCATACTTCTTACTCATTGTATTCTCCTGTTTCATATCTGTTAGTGTTTTGATTAAATATCCTATCATAGTATTTTTACTCCGCCTCTAAGTGGTGGTCTACCTGGGTCGTTTTCTTCTAATGGTTCATTTGGTTCTTCATCATAATGCAATCCGTCATTTCCGTTCTGACCAATGATATCCATTCGTTCGTCATCTTCTATAAGTGCCGTGAATCCCGTTGGTTCTGAATATATATCTTCTTTATCCATTTCGCGATGACCCTGAATTACTTCCTTTTCTTCATCTCTAATCATTAGCGCTTGGTTGTATGCTATGACTAACATAACTGCTAATGGGTCAAACACAAAGATAAGAATAAAGATAAAGAACTTCACCACCGTATCAATGTCGGTTCCGAATGTTCTTGCCAGATAAATCGCTGGACCAACATCAACACCCGTTGATACTAATTGTATTTCTAAATCTGCTCTTGTCTTTTTATAATCTAAGATTTCTTCATTGACCATTAATATCTGTGGATTGTAATCCTCTCTTAGTTTTCTCTTTGCAGTAATATAATTGTCTGGTAATTCAGATATAGCAACTGATAGTTCTTCTTTCAAGAATACTTTATCTTCTTCTAATTGTTCTATTCGTTCTTCTACTGCTATAAGTTCCGTAGATTGTTTTTCAAATTCTAATGTAGCACCTTGATAAGCATTTGACAAGTATCCAAAGATACCAGCTGATGTAATGAATACCAATACAATGGTTGCTATTGTCATATAGACTTTTTGAAACCAATTAATCACATTCCAATAACGATATAAAAATGATGCCGTTACTAATTTACCGAGTTCTAATGAACCTGCCATAATCACAACTGATAAAAATGCACCACTAAATAATTTAGCAAGTCCATATACGGAAAATGCTGCTGCACTTCCTGCAATTAATAATGCCGATAATCCAATCCATATATAAAAATATTTTGATTTTTCCATAATTCTTTCTCCCACCTTTATAATAAGTATAATCTAAGCACACTAATCAGTCAATTATTTCAACTTCTTCCGGTGACTTTACTATAATTCGTCACCTCATCTCATATCTATGAGTAATACTACCTTTGAGTCTACAACCTCGCCTAACTTGTAGTATCCTATTTCTGTTTAGTAGGACTTTTGTTTGGTCGCTTATCCAAACGCTTTCACTCACTTCCGTCAAAATTAAACCCAAGAAGTTTTGGGAATGAAAACTCTACGATATCAATTATCGGTTTTCGTTTTTTTGTCTGTCTTTAATTTTGAATTTCTACATCTATCAATTTCATGCAAATATAATAAACCTTATCGTTTCTTAGTATGGTATCAGCTGACCCCCACATAATTTTTAGGTCTTCCATACTATAACGGCAGTTGTCAACCAACACCCTACCAAGAACATAGAATCTATCCTCACCAACATTGATGAGTTTTTCATCAAGATTAGGTCTTATGTTATCCAATCTTTACTGATAGTTTCTTTGGTTTTGTTGGTTCTACTTTAGGAACATCTATTGATAATAGTCCGTCTTTGAACGAAGCTTTAATGTTCTCTCCGTCTAATAGTTCTCCAAGCTCAAATTGTCTTTTGAATGATGAACCTTTAAGTTCTCGTCTAAGAACCTTAGCTCCGTTATCATCAAACAATCCGTGTTTATCACCTGAGATTATTAAGATACCATCTTCTACTTCTATCTTCAAGTCCTTTTTATCCAAACCTGGTATTTCAGCTATGATACCTACTTTCTCATCATACTCGTATACATTTACTTTTGGATATGCCGTTCCTGAAAATGGTTTGATACCAATCTGTTTCTCAATTTCTGGAAACTGAGTGTTGATTATTTGGTCAAACATTCTGTCAAATGGTGTTAGAAATTCTTCCCTATCGATTGCAGGGAACTTTGAGTTGTATATTACTTTAGTCATTATTTTTCTCCTTAATTTGTTAACTATTTAGTCTAACTCTGATAACCTCTTTTGAGCGTTATCACATATAAATATAAAGTAAGAAAAGAAAAATGTCTATTTTCTTACAATATATTTATGCGGAACAAACCACACTCTACCCATAGAATCTCTCAATCTCTTATGGTCTTCAAGTGTATTGTTGTTGTCCTCTTTTAATACTTCACCCTTATAAAGAGTGCCTTCGGTAGATGAGTAGTTTTCTATCATCTGATATTTTTTTATCATTACTCACCTACTTTTTGTAATAGACATCAATCTTTCGTTGTAATAAATCTTTATCATTATAACCAACGATTGACTCTACTAATTGTCCATTTTCATATATCGCTATCGTGGGAACACCTCGGACATTGGCGCTCTCTGCTATGGTTGGTTGTTCATCAACATCTACTTCTGTTATTGGATAACCCTCTTTTTGAAGTTTACCAATATGAGGTTTCATTTGTTGACAAGGTCCACACCAAGCTGCATTAAAGAATTTAATCTCCATTACTTTACTCTCCTTTTTTATTAACTACCAAAGACTTTTTTCTTACCGCCGTCATATTCGTAGGCGTGTCCTTCTTCCATTAAGATATCATTTACTGATACCCACCCGTCGTAGGATAAGTCTATTTTGTTTTCTGGATTTGATATACACTCTTGTATATTCTCTCCAACGAAATCTGGTGATACATATACTTCACCCAATACTCTTCCGTATTTACCAGTTCCGAAACTTTTTAATTTAAAAATTCCTTGTTCCAGTAATTCTTTGTTTCTTGCCTTAGCAATTAAACCTTTTGCTTTCTCTTCTAAATCTCTTGTTCTTGATTCCCAAGTGTCGAGTCCCATATATCTAACTCTTGCTTTCCACTTAACTTTAAATCCTAAATCAATCCAACAATCAATTGTGTCTCCGTCTACT
>Ga0206125_10005278_pt1 | contig 11011 bp, 9 predicted proteins | sample Helgoland_Spring_4_FD_148598 | JGI IMG/M metagenome (GOLD analysis project Ga0206125, IMG submission 148598) | Pelagic subsurface seawater microbial communities from Kabeltonne, Helgoland, North Sea - Helgoland_Spring_Bloom_20160331_1 | ecosystem: Environmental > Aquatic > Marine > Epipelagic ...
TGAAGTTGATCCAGAGACTTATATGTATAGGGGTCGAGGTGAGGATGGAAATTTACATTATTTACTTTATGAATAAGGAAGGTTTTTGAAAAATGAAAATACTTATACCATTTTCTGGAGGAGTCAATTCTACATACTCACTTTATCGTTGGTTAACTGAAACTGACGCTGATGTTTTTGTTCGATATGGATTTGATCAATTTGAAAATGATGACTACCGTTCAGAAGAACTTGAGAGAGTTCAAAATGTATCACACTTCCTCAAAAAACAATATCGTAATTTTAATTTAGAAATGGGTGAGTTTCCCAAAGAATATGTCGAAGAGCGTATTCCTATTCGGTCAGGATTTAAAAAAGGAAAATTTAATATTGGTGCGCTTAAGCCAAGATATTTTGGAATTACTAAATGGTGTTTTGAAACCAATGCTGATGCAGTATCAATTGGTGTGTCTTTAGAAAATACCTCAACACAGGGTTATGAATTGAGTCGTCGGGAATCTGGTATTGAAAATATTGGTGTTGATATATATTTGGGCGGTGTGCGAGAGTTAGTTCCAGTGTCCACTGGAGATGATTTCAACTATGATGAGATTGCAAAACATATGGTGGGTCGGTTTGAACAATATGAGTTCTTACCAAAAGAGTTGCGAGATTTGTGTATTAGATATTCAGAATCGCGTGATGGGCGTGAGATTGCATACTGGAAAACATATGAAAAATTTGTTGATGAAGGTAAGATAGGAAGAGACTTTGATTTGTATTGCGCCAAACATGGAAGTTATGGTCCTTGGAGACATGAAGCAGACCCAGAAACTTATATGTATAGGGGTCGAAATGAGGACGGAAAATTACCGTACTTACTTTATGAATGAGAAATGTGTACTTTTAAAATAACAAATAATCCACATGAACAATTATCAGACTATTTTTTAAAATTAGGTGGACCTGATCTTTCCAATACTATTGAAGTAAATGGAATGTATATTACACATCACTTGCTTAGCATAACGGGTGAGTTTACTCCACAACCTGTAGAGTATGATGGAAAATATTTTTTATTAATGGGAGAAATTTATAATTATGATGACTCTTGGCCAAGTGATATCTACTTTGGTATAGAAAAATATATTGAACATGGAGATAGTTTTGTAGATCATCTGGACGGGGAGTTTTTGTTTATTGTTATTGATGGATATAACATAGATTTTTTCACTGACCCTTGGAGTACTCGGCAGTGTTATTTTACGACTGAACGCATTCAGTCATACTATTCCCCCATTTTCTTTGAGGACTACTGGTATTTTACCACGTTTAGTGTCTCTAAAGAGAGTAAGAGATTTTTACATAACAGTCATTATCACTTCAACACCAAATCTAGGCAAATAAGACAAGTTAATCCTGAGTTGGTAAGTTGGAATCTAAATCAAAATGTAGACACACTTGATGAGGTTGTTGATGCGTTTAAGGAAGCAGTGGTAAAAAGGTGGGCACCAAATTGTACGTTATTTTTAAGTGGGGGAATTGACAGCAGTGCAGTTGCTCTGTGTCTTTATGAGAATAATTTACCCTTCAATAGTATTAGTCTTTTAACTAACCCTGAGTTTGAGGATCAAGAATCCTTATCGGCTGTGTTAAATTTTTGTAACAATCATTTTATGGTAAATAAAATAACTAGAAATTATTCTAATATGGATAATGCACAATCAGAAATTAGAAATCAAACAAAAAAACAATTTGCATCTAAGGTTGTGTTGATGGGAAATGGTGCAGATGAATTTGTTGATGATTACAGATCAAAGCACGAAAAGACTGATTGGGACGACTGGCCTGAGGACTTACATAATTTTTTCCCCACTAAACATTTTTATTTTGGTCAAAGTAGAAGGTTGTTAGATATGCACGAAAAATTTAATTTAAATTTTGGTATAGAAGGTAGAAATATTTTTTATGATAAAAAGTTGGTTCAGTGTTGGTTAAGTGTTTCTATCGCACTGAAGAATAAAGAGAACAAGGGGTTCTTAAAAGATTACCTCAGAAAATATCACATACCTATTTCTAAAAATCCTAAAGCCGGATTTGGCCACCAAAGTGCAGTACAAACACAATGTGAATGGGATAACTTCTATGAAAATAAGAAGTTTGTATAACATGTGTACTTTTAAAATAACAAATAATCCAAACTCAATAATAATTGATGATTATTTAAAGTTAGGTGGACCCGATGCCAGTAATACTATAGATGTTAACGGTGTTTATATGACACACCACCTATCAAGTATTACAGGAGAAAATCCTGTACAGCCTGTCAAATATGATAACAAATATTACATGTTGATTGGAGAAATTTATAATTATAATAATACATTGGGTAGTGACATTTATTTTTGTATTGAAAAATATTTAGAACATGGTGACAAATTTACAGAATATTTAGATGGAGAATTCTTGTTCATAATTTATGATGAGAAAACTAATACTATAGATTTATTTACTGATCCGTGGAGCACAAGACAAGCATTTTATTACAAAATTGATAATTATTTCTATTTCAGCACCTATCCAATGACAGAACCTAAAGATGGAAGATTTGGACCGCCGGGGTTGACTCTACCCTTTGATATCAAGTTCGCTGTGTATAAAGATACTGAATGGAATAACACATTCTATAGAATTACACACAATAGTCATTATAATTATAATGTAAAAACTAATATATTGAAACCAGTTAATACAGAACTTCATAAATGGGATTTAAATCAGTATAAAGATAATTTGGATGATCTTACCAATTCTTTTGAAGAAGCAGTTCTTAAACGTCATACAGAAAATTCAACTCTATTTCTCAGTAGTGGTTTAGATAGTACACCTATTGCACTGTGTTTAGCTGACCATAAAAAATATTTTAATAGTATAACTTGTTTATCAGGATCGTGGGAAGGTAAAGAAGATATAGAAACATTGAACCAAGTTCTTCATTATACAGGCACATATAACAAAAATATTAAGATGGAAAGTATTCCCGATTATAATATATCTTGGGATGAAATAAATTTAAATTCTAAATGGAAGAATAATAGAAACAGATTAGTGTCTGCAAATTTACGTCTTCGATCACAGTGGTTGATGAGAGAAAAATGTATTTCTGAATTTAACAGTAAAGTTATATTTACTGGAAACGGAGGAGATGAAATTTTTGATAATTATCCATCTTTACCGGCGGGATATCCGTTGAAGTTCAACGGCAATATTAATAAAGACACATTAGGTTTTTCTATCTGGCCAGAGGATTTATCAACAGTATTTCCGTGGCAACACTTTTATGGGGGACAAGCAAGACGTTTACTTGACCTGTTTGAAACTTTGTCATTGGCCTATGGATTGGAGAATAGAAATGTATTTTATGATAAAAAGTTCGCACAAGAATGGTTACATGTTATGCCATGGATTAAAAATCAAACACCCAAAGTTTTTCAAAAAAAATATTTACGCGATAGAGGAATAAAACTTCCATCATAAATATACAGAGGAATTAATATGGTAAATGAAATAGATAAAGCACTTGGAGTAGTTGGGGATGTTATTCCACCAGAAGCTTCTTTAAACCCAAAAGTTAAAATGTCTGATGTTTCTCGTTATCCAGAAGAACTGGAAGATGGCGAAGATGTTGATGCTGACTACAAGTATCAACGAGAAAACTTTTATCGGTTGGTTGAACAGGGCTCTACTGCGATTGAGGGTATCCTTGAACTTGCGAAAGAGGGTGAACACCCAAGGGCATACGAGGTTGCTGGACAGTTAATCAAGAATGTTGCAGAGGTTACTGAGAAACTAGGTGACCTTCAAGAGAAGATGAAGAAACTCAAAGAGGTTCCAGATCATGGACCTAAGAGTGTAACCAATGCATTGTTTGTTGGTAGCACTGCTGAGTTACAAAAAATGTTGAAGGGTAAAAGTGGTGATTGATGGTGATTGATGGTTGAGTTTTTTCCATATAAAAGGCGAATGACACAATATAAAAACAGATACACTAATGCATATGCAAATGCAATTGATAATGTTGATGATTGGATGTCAAGTAGTCAACAGTCTAAAGAAGATAATCTTACTTTCAACAGACAACACCTTGTTGATAAATGTATAAATCTTAGTGGAATTCCTTATTGGTTTCCCACCAATGGTGCAACATCTGCATTATGTCAAGCAATTAATGTGTTATCAAAACCTAATGATAAAATAATTATTCAAGGTTGGGGGTTTATACAACCATTACAAAGTATATTATGGATGAATCGTCAGGTTGTATTTTGTGATTCTGATGTCACAGGACTTATGTCTGTAGATAGTCTTCTTAGTGCTTTAAATGATCATCCAGACATAAAGTTAATAATAGTAGTAAATCTTGGTGGTAGAATATCTGATATTAAAAAAATAAAATCACTTATACCCCCAGATGTGAAAATCATAGAAGATTCTGCACAGTCATTTTACATGGGTGACGGTGGTATTATTCCCGGCATGTATAGTGATGCAATTGTGTACAGTTTTGATCTGGGGAAAAGACCGGCATCCACTGGCACGGGTGGTGCTTTCGCAACTCATAATAAAGAGTTGCGAAATTTAATTAAAAGTAATTCTCAACACGGATTTACAAATAAAATAGATACCTATAATTTACCCGCCACTAAAAATACTATGGATGATACGACAGCTAGTGTTATTCATGAAGATATTATTATTGTTGAGGGAACTAAAACCAGAGATATTCAACGAGAAAATTATAAGTTTTACAAAGAAAATATTGATAGGGAACAATTGGGGGGTGAAAATAAAATTTGTAGTTATTCTGGTTTCTTTTGCAAAACTACAAATTCTTCAGAAGCAATTAAAGTATTCAATGACTCTGGTATTGGTAGGATGCCTGTAAAATTTTATCCTTCTGCTGCTAATTATAAACCATTTAATACATACCCCAGTACAAGTTTAAATTATTCAAAAAGACTTAGTGAAGAATATATATGTATTCCAACACATCCATTCATGAGTGTTGACGAGAGAGATAGGATTGTTGAAATATCAAATAAACTTTAAATGTGTACATTTCAAATAACAAACGATTCTACACCAAATATAAATCACAATAAATTACAGCCGGGTGGACCTGATTTATCTAATACAATAAGTCTAGATGACATATATATCACTCACCACCTTTTAAGCATTACAGGTGATTTTACCCCACAACCAGTAGAACGTGATGGAAAACATTTTCTGTTGATGGGTGAAATTTACAACTATGATAAATCTCTACCAAGTGATATTTATTTTGGTATTGAGAAATATCTTGAGTATGGAGATAAATTTACAGAACATCTTGACGGTGAATTTTTATTTGTTGTTATTAACGGAAATACCATAGATTTCTTTTCTGACCCTTGGAGTACAAGACAGTCATATTATACTATTCTTGATGACAAGTGGTATTTCACCACACTCCGTATATCCCCTAACAGTCAACGATTTTTACACAATAGTCATTATAGGTTTAATATAAAAGATACTACCATTGAGTTGGTGAATGGTGAACTAATAAGTTGGAATCTTGAACAGAATATTAATTCTCTTGATGAGGTTGTCAATTCGTTTGAGGAGGCAGTGATAAAAAGGTGGACACCAAACTCTACATTGTTTTTAAGTGGTGGTGTTGATAGCAGTGCAGTTGCATTGTGTCTCCACAAAAACAAGAAAACATTTAATGTTATAAGTCTTATGATAAAACCGGAACATGAAGACCAAGAATCTTTGAATGCTGTAGTTGAATTATGTAAACCGCCGTATTATAATGTTAGTGAAATAACTGATGAATATTTAGATTTAGATAATGCACAGTGTGAAATAAGAAAACAAACTAAATTAAGATTCAATAGCAAAGTTGTTCTCACTGGAAGTGGTAGTGATGAATTTATCGATAACTATATAACAAAACACAACACAGAGTTCTATGTTTGGCCAAATAATCTAAATAGTATATTTCCATATAGGCATTTCTATAAAGGTGCATCAAGATTACTGTTAGACTTTCATGAAAGTTATAGCCTTAATTTTGGTATAGAAAACAGAAATACATTTTATGATAAAAAATTTGTTCAGTGTTGGTTAAATACTACACCAGAGATTAAGAATGATGAAAGTAAGGGGTTTCTAAAAGATTATCTTAGGGAATATAATATTCCTATATCCAAGTTTCCTCAAAGTGGGTTTGGTCGGCAAAATTCTCAAAGACCAAAAAATCGAAGCTTTGATTTCTATTCAAAAACTATATTTTTAGGTGAAAAATAATGAGTGATAAAAAGGTAATATATTATAATGAATTTAGTGAAAATAATTTTTATCAAGAGTTGATGTATCATGATCCATTAGATTTGAATGAAATGGTTACTCCAAATAATAGAATTTTTGATTCTAAACTTAACGGGCGACAAAATATTATGAATATGTTTAATAATCCAGAAAATTGTTTGATGCCCAATGATAACCCATATAAGACAAACTTTATTTCTAGATTAGGTGAATATTTTGGAGATTATACTTGTGCATTAGGTTATATGTGTAGAAGTGTGCATCCAACTTCTAGATTTGAAGGATACAATATACTAAATTTTGGTAAGGATTTGATTCCAGATATACCCAGTGGTTGGAATATGAGTTTTGAGGATGTTATAGAAGAAAGAGCTAGAGAATTGTGGGAAATTGGTAAACCAATACGATTGTGGTGGTCAGGCGGAATTGATAGCACATGTGCTTTGGTGGGTTTTTTGCAAACTAAAGAATTGGGTGATGATCTTATCGTTTATTATTCGAAAGAAAGTGTGATAGAAAATCCAGAGCTTTTTAATTTATTACAGGGACTATCGGTAACATTACAAAAACATTCAACAAATGCAGATAATTATTTTGTTAATGATAGAAGTGTTTGGAGTAATGAAGTAATAAATGTGTTAGGTCACTTAGGCGGAGAGATTTACCTTGGTAATACTGCTGGAAATATTTTTGATCTTATACTGAGTGAAGATAAACACAATTCGGGTTGGAAAGAGTTATTTAATGATAAAGAATTTAATGATATGTTTATGATGTATAATTGTGATCACCCAAATCACAAATTTCATAAACCAAAATTTATGGATTTTATTGAAGATCATGTATCAAAAGCACCAATTGATATTAGAAGCCCATGGGATTTTCTTTGGTGGGTAGTATATACTACGAGACGGTTCGAACATAGATATCTATATGCACCCAAGATAGTTAACAACGGATTGTGTGAAACAGAGGTAAGTTTTTTTTCTTCAAAGAATATTGAAATATGGAGTATATTGAATCATGAAAATGGTGGACATAAAAACTATGACCGATATAGTTACAAATTTTCATCTAAAAAATACATATATGATTTTGATAAAAACGAACATTACTTTAGAAATAAAATGCATATGTCTTCTGCAACAGTAGTATTTAAGAATAATAAATTGTTTAAAAATGACGCATGGAACCCCACAAAATTAGGATTCTCTGATAATACTATATGTAATACAAATGAAGTATTTCGGGGTGATTGTTGGGATTTATTTGACAAAAATACATTTGATAAATATAAGAAAAGGATGTAATCAATGGCTGACAATCAATATCTGGGTAATCCCAATCTCAAGAAAGCTAACGTCGCACAGAACTGGACAAAGAAAGAACTTGTTGAGTACCAGAAGTGTATGGAGAACCCCCAGTATTTTATAGAAAACTATGTCAAAATTGTTTCTCTTGATGAGGGTCTTGTTCCATTTAAGATGTATGATTTCCAGAAGGAAATGGTAGGAACCTTTCATAGTAATCGTTTCACTATTTGTAAACTACCTAGACAGTCGGGTAAGTCCACCGTCATGGTTTCATATCTACTTCATTACGCACTATTCAATCCCAGTGTCAATATCGCAATTCTTGCGAATAAGGCTGCAACCGCTCGTGACCTACTGTCACGTTTACAACTCGCGTATGAACATCTTCCCAAGTGGTTACAACAGGGTGTAATGAGTTGGAACAAAGGTTCTCTGGAGTTAGAAAATGGTTCAAAAATTCTTGCCTCTTCTACTAGTGCTAGTGCCGTTCGTGGCGGTTCTTACAACATCATTTTTCTTGACGAGTTTGCGTATGTCCCCTCAAACGTGGCAGAACAGTTTTTTTCCTCTGTGTACCCCACAATTTCATCTGGTAAGACAACAAAAGTAATGATCGTCTCCACACCACATGGTATGAACATGTTCTATAAACTATGGGTGGATGCAGAGGAAGGTCGTAACACTTATATTCCTATTGAGGTTCATTGGAGTGAAGTTCCTGGCCGTGATGATAAGTGGAAAGAAGAAACAATCAAGAACACCTCTCAAGCTCAATTCAATACAGAGTTTGAGTGTGAGTTCCTTGGTTCTATTGATACCCTTATCGCACCATACAAATTGAAACAATTGACATATCGGGCACCAATACAGTCTAGTGCTGGCCTTGATGTTCATGTTGCACCACAACCAGATCGTACATATGTTCTCGTTGCAGATGTTGCGCGAGGAACATCAAACGACTATTCTGCATTTGTAGTTGTGGATGTAAGTGAAATACCATACAGAGTGGCCGCAAAGTTTAGAGATAACGAACTGAAACCCCTTATCTTTCCCTCTAAGATATACGATGTTGCGAGAGCATACAATCAAGCATTCGTATTGATTGAGGTCAATGACATAGGAGAACAGGTTGCTAGTGCGATGCAGTTTGACTTGGAGTATGACAACCTTATTATGGCTAGTATGCGTGGACGCGCAGGACAGGTCATTGGAGCAGGGTTCAGTGGTGGGCGAGCGCAGTTGGGGGTAAGAACAACTAAGGCTGTGAAAAAGATTGGTTGTTCTAATCTTAAACAGTTGGTTGAGGACAATAAGCTTATTCTTGAAGATTATGACTGTATCAACGAACTCTCTACCTTTATTGTCAAGGGACAGTCATTTGAAGCAGACGATGGATGTAATGACGATCTAGTTGCATGTCTCTTTATCTTTGCATGGCTTACTGACCAGACATACTTCAAGGAACTAACTAACAACGATATTCGACGGGTCATGATGAATGAGCAACAAGACATGCTAGAACAAGATATGGCACCATTTGGTTTCATTGTGAATGGTCTTGAGGATGAGAACATTGGTGAGATGGTAGACGAATATGGAACTCGTTGGTCACCAATTGTGAGAGATAGTTCTAGAAGTTGGTAATATCCTAAATAAATTCAATCAAATCATGATGTTTTTTGATGTAGCAGTTATAACATAGAATGACAGACTGATCAATTAGGTGAAATACCTCTTTACGACTGTCATCACTGGTTCCAACTCTTTTGGATACTTTGCGTATCTCTGCATCATAAGGCCAGAATTTGAGACACACATGTTCTGCCTCACCACAGTGAATACAAGATTTATCTGTGAGAAATTCGTTTAGGAGATATACTCGTTTCTGGTAATTTCTCCGTGAAACTTTCTTGATAGTGTCTTTGTATTTTTCATAATGATCATTCATGATTCTATTTATATGATATAACACTTATAAAAACGAGTTTTGTAAAAGAGGTTTTTTATAAATATCTGTATAACAAATAACTCTCTTTAAGTTAGGAGTAAAGACATGGGATTTCTAGTTTCACCCGGCGTTCATGTACGGGAAATTGATCTTACAAATGTTGTTCCTGCTGTATCCACCTCTATCGGTGCTATTGCCGGTCCTTTTCAAAAAGGTCCAGTAAGTTCAGTTACCGCTATTAATTCGGAAGAACAGCTGCTACAGACATTTGGTAAACCAAACAGTTCAAATTTTGAGTTTTGGTTCACCGCTGCAAACTTCTTGCAGTATGGTGACGCACTCAGGGTGGTTCGTGCAGAATCAGCCATAGTAAACGCTGGTGCGAACAGTGGTATCCTCATTCGTGACGATGACCATTATGAGGCCAGTTTCTCCACAGGACAGGGTGGACATGGTGAGTGGGCTGCTCGTACCGCTGGTACTTGGGGTAACTCAATCGGTGTGGATATTTGTCCTAGTGCGCGAGCATTCTCACAGCAACTTGGTTCTCTAAACCGAGTTAACGGTGAAAAGGCAGTTGGTTCGTTGGAAATCACAGTTGATGACCAAGACGCAACTGATGCTTCGATTATTGTTGGTGATATCATTCAGTTCTATGATGCAAGTGCTATTGTCGCAACCGTTAACGGTGCAATCACAGTACCAACCAAAAACCTCGCGGTTGATGGTAACTCTGGTACAATCGCAGTCGGTGCGCGAGTTCTTGGTGCAGGCATCTCTGATGGTGACGAAGTGGTTAAAGTTGCCACAGTTACCTCGCAGACTGCGCTTATCCTTGATAAACCAATCACAGTTGCAGACAATGTTCCTTTGGTGTTTTCTGCTGCTGCGGGGCACACTAAAGTAGAATCGGGTAACGTAGAGTACGAAGTTACTGCTGTTTCGGGTGAAGTTCTGACCATTCGGGTTCTTGATGACCCTGCTGGTGGCGGACTTCAGACGATTATTCCTGATAACTCTTTAATTCGTCGTCGCTGGCGTTTCAGTGACCTCTTTGATGCGGCTCCGGGCACATCCGATTGGTCAACTGCAAATGGTCGCGGTGAAAAAGATGAATTGCACGTTGCAGTTTACGACACAACAGGTGACATCACTGGGTTTGATGTTGATGTTAAAGGTCAACGTACCGCTTCAGTTATCGAAGTGTTCCCTGCTATGTCTAAAAACCCAAGTGCAAAAACTACACAGGGTGGTAATAACTACTATCCAGATGTTATCTTCCGTAGTTCTGGTTTCATCTACTGGACGGATCATCTGGCGGCCGGTACTAACTGGGGTACGGATGTTGCAACAGGGACGGACTACACACTAGTAAGTGGTGTTGATGTTTCTG
>Ga0206125_10005293_pt1 | contig 10988 bp, 10 predicted proteins | sample Helgoland_Spring_4_FD_148598 | JGI IMG/M metagenome (GOLD analysis project Ga0206125, IMG submission 148598) | Pelagic subsurface seawater microbial communities from Kabeltonne, Helgoland, North Sea - Helgoland_Spring_Bloom_20160331_1 | ecosystem: Environmental > Aquatic > Marine > Epipelagic ...
TCCTGAAGCGTGGCGATATCGTTATCTATGAGTCCACGGTCTATCCAGGTGCGACCGAGGAAGATTGCGTGCCGGTTCTGGAGCGTGTGTCTGGTCATACCTTTAACGTCGACTTCTTTGCAGGGTACTCACCCGAGCGGATCAACCCCGGCGACAAGCAGCACCGTTTGCCCGATATCCTCAAAGTGACGTCTGGCTCCACACCCGAAATCGCAGAAGAAATCGATCAACTCTATGCCAGCATTATTACCGCAGGCACCTACAAGGCTGAAAGCATCCGCGTGGCCGAGGCTGCCAAGGTGATCGAGAACACTCAGCGCGATCTGAACATTGCCCTAGTTAACGAATTGGCAATCATCTTCAATAAGATGGGCATTGATACAGAAGCCGTGCTGAAGGCCGCAGGCACCAAGTGGAATTTCCTACCCTTCCGGCCAGGCCTTGTCGGTGGGCACTGCATTGGCGTGGATCCCTACTACCTGACCCATAAGGCCGAGGCGATGGGTTATCACCCTCAGGTGATCCTTGCAGGGCGCCGTATCAATGACAGCATGGGCGCCTATGTGGCCAGCCAACTGGTGAAGGCGATGCTGAAGCGACGCGGCCACGTGGATAGCGCCCGCGTGCTGATCCTGGGATTGGCATTCAAGGAGAACTGCCCCGACATGCGCAACACCCGCGTCGTCGATGTGGTGGCGGAACTGCGCGACTACGGTGTTCACGTCGACGTGCATGATCCATGGGTCGATGCGGCCGATGTGCAGAAGGAGTACGGGCTGACATTGGTCACGACCCCTGAGCCCGAGGCCTATGACGGCGTGATCCTGGCAGTTGCGCACTACAGTTATAGGGAGGCAGGCGCAGCCGTACTGCGCGGCTATGGCCGCCCCGGTCACGTGTTCTGTGACTTGAAAAGTGTTTTTGCGCGCGATGAAAGCGATCTGCGGCTGTGACTGCTCCAACCCCTCCCACGATCTGCCTCGCGGGCAAGAACCAGATCGCTGTCGACGCGCTCCTCTACATGATAAAACGTGGATGGAAAAACCGACTGCTGATTTGCCCCAATCGGACCGACGACGGCACCTCCCGCTGGCAGCCCTCGCTCATACGCTTCGCGCGCGAACTCGGCATCGAAGTGGTCACGCTCGACACAGTGCAAGAAATGGAAAACCTCATCTTCCTCTCGCTTGAATTCGACAGGATAGTTCGACCGGAAGCCTTCAAAAGCGACCGGCTTTACAACATCCATTTCTCGGCTCTTCCCGCCTACAAAGGGATGTACACCTCGGCCCTTCCGATCTTGCACGGCGCCCAACTGAGCGGGGTCACGCTGCATGAGATCGACCCCGGCATCGACACAGGCCCCATCATCGACCAGACCGTCTTCGATCTGCCAGAGACTTGGACCGCGCGCGATCTGTATTTCGCGTATATGGAGCATGGGTTAGATTTGTTTTGCCAGCAGTTCGACCGCCTGGTTGCACAAGAACCCCCGTTAGCGCGTGAGCAGCCTGCTGTGGGGTCGACGTATTTCTCCAAGTCGGCCATAAACTATGGCAAAGTCACGATAAATCTGCACGACACAGCCAACGGAGTTGCGCGGCAGTTGCGCGCTTTCTCCTTTCGTGAATACCAGATGCCCAATGTGCAGGGCCTGGAAATCGGTGCCTGGCGCATTTTGCCGGAACGCAGCAAGAAGAAGCCTGGCACCGTTCTGGAGCGTGACGAAAACAGCCTCATTATAGCTACAATCGACTACGACATCCGGCTTGAAAGGTTTCGAGATTGGGATTGGTTCGGGTTGAATTCGAAAGACTCGACCGAAGAATTAGACCCTAGCCATATCAATTTCGCCGATAAGATGGGATGGACCCCGTTGATCCGAGCAGCTTACGCGGGCGACGCTGCACTTTGCCAACGTTTACTCGGGTCTGGCGCTGATCCGAACAAATCCAACATGAACGGAACAACCCCTCTGATGTATGCATGTTCGGGGCAAGAGCCTGATCGCGTAGTAAAGGTGTTGCTGGAATATGGTGCGGACCCCAAGAAACTTGATCGATTTGGGCGTGACTTGAAAAAATACCACCCTTTAACAACAGCGAGGCTTGTTCAATGAATGAAGAGTTTACAGCTAAAGGCAACGTTCAGATCATTGACCTGCCGCAGATCCAGGACCCACGCGGTGATCTGACATTTGTCGAGGGAGGTAATCATATCCCCTTCGATATCGCGAGGGTTTACTATCTCTACAATGTCCCCGTCGATGCCGAACGCGGTGGTCATGCCCACAGAGAGTTGGAGCAAATCGTATTCGCACTGTCTGGCAGTTTTCGAATGAAAATAGACGACGGCAAGACCAAATCGGAGTACTGGCTGCGTGATCCTCGCAAAGGGCTCTACATTAACAACATGATCTGGCGGGAAATGGACAGCTTCAGCCAGGGTGCTGTCTGCATGGTGCTGGCGTCACATCGGTATGATGAGGCGGATTATTACCGCGATTATGACGATTTTCTCGCGGCTGTGCGGGGGTAATGCGCAATGATCCCCTTTCTTGACCTCGGCGCCGCTTACCGCGAACTCAAACCCGAAATTGATGCCGCTGTCTCACGCGTTCTCGAAAGTGGCTGGTACATCCTTGGCCCCGAGGTCGAAGCGTTTGAAGCTGAATGGGCCGCTTATTGCGATGCGAAACACGCAGTCGGACTTGCCAATGGGCTGGACGCCCTCAGCTTGGCTCTACGGGCACTCGATATCGGACCTGGCGATGAAGTCATCGTGCCCTCCAATACGTATATTGCCACATGGCTCGCAGTTACTGGCGTAGGTGCCACTCCAGTCCCGGTTGAACCTGATGCGGCCACACACAACATCGACCCTGCACGGATCGAGGCTGCGATTACATCACGAACCCGCGCGCTATTACCCGTGCATCTCTACGGCCAACCCGCCGACATGGACCCGATCCTCGACATCGCACGCCGCCACGGTCTGCGGGTAATCGAGGACGCTGCACAGGCGCATGGTGCACGCTACAAGGGCAAGCGCATCGGTGCGCATGGCGATATTGTTTGCTGGAGCTTCTATCCGGGCAAAAATCTTGGCGCACTCGGCGATGCCGGGGCGATCACTACGGATGACGCCGCATTGGCGGAGCGTGTCGCGCTATTGCGCAATTACGGCTCACGCCAGAAGTATGTGAACGAAGAGGCTGGCGTGAACTCACGCCTCGATCCCATCCAAGCTGCGGTCTTACGGGTAAAGTTGGGGGCTCTAGAGGAGTGGACTGAACGTCGCCGTGCTGTGGCCTCGGCCTATACAGTGGGTTTGGCCGAATGCGGCCTCATTTTGCCCCATGTACCTGATTGGGCAGATCCAGCATGGCACCTCTACGTGGTGCGCACGTCTGATCGTGAGGCGCTGCAGGACCGCATGACAGAGGCTGGCATCGGCACGCTGATCCATTATCCGATCCCACCGCATATGCAGAAGGCTTATACTAACATGGAGATCATGCCAGAGGCACTACCTCTGGCCCGCGACTTGGCCAGCGAAGTAATCAGTCTGCCTATGGGTCCGCAACTGAGTTTAGACCAAGTACAAGATATCATTAATGCGCTCAAGAATGCTTGATCAGCATGACTGAAGCCTCCAGCTCCCGCGGCCTGATAAAGTCGATGTTGGTCATCGGATCAGCGCAGGTCGTCAACATCCTGATTTCTATTGTCAGGATGAAGGTACTGGCTGTTTTGCTTGGGCCCAGCGGCGTCGGCCTACTCAGTATCTACAACAGCCTGCAGGGCATGGTCCAACAAACCGCAGGCCTTGGTATCGGATCCAGTGGCGTTCGGGAAATCGCATCGGCGCGTGTTGACGAGGCGACGCTCAGCCGCGTGCGCCGCGTTCTCTTTGCTGCGCATTTGATACAGGGGACATTGGCGATGGTCGCCGTCTGGCTCCTGCGTGAGCGCATCGCGATCTGGCTTTTTGGTGACGCTGTGCGGGCGACAGAGGTCGGATTGATCGGGATTGCAATCCTCCTTGGCCTCCTCGCCTCCGCGCAAACGGCTCTCTTGCAAGGGCTGCGGAAGATAGGTGACCTGGGGCGTGTGACGGTAATTGGCGCCTTTGTCGGTACCCTCGTGGGCCTTGCAGCTGTCTGGCTTCAAGGTGAGCGCGGCCTCATTTGGTTTATCCTCGTGCAGCCGCTGGCCGCAGTTTTGACTGCCCTGCACTACACACGGCGTCTGCCCAAACCCACATTTGCACGGATGTCGCTTGTCGAGGCGTGGGAGGTCTGGAAGCCGATGGCCAAGCTCGGTGCTGCCTTCATGCTCGGCGGGCTGGCAACGGCGGCGACGCTGTTGCTTGTGCGCGGCCTCATCTCTAAGGAGCTGGGGCTCGATGCCGCAGGGTATTTCGCCGCAGCGTGGGGGATCACGATGACTTATGTGGGCTTTCTGCTTGGTGCAATGGGGGCGGACTACTACCCCCGCCTGACAGAGGTGATCCACGACAAGGTTGCGGCAGTCCGGCTCATGAACGACCAGGCCCAGCTTGGCCTCGCCATCGGTGGACCAGTTTTATTGCTACTTATCGGTCTGGCGCCTTGGGTGATCAACCTTCTCTATTCCAGTGCATTTGAGCCAGCTGTAACGCTCCTCCAGTGGCAAATGGTTGGTAATGTCTTCAAACTGGCAAGTTGGGCCATGAGCTTTTCCATCGTCGCCGCGGCGCGTGGCAAGACGTTTTTCCTCATGGAGCTGAGCTTCAACATCGTCTTTCTCGGCATTGTCTTTATCTTTCTGCCTCAAGTCGGTTTGGATGTGACCGCCTATGCCTTCGTGCTGGGTTACCTTGTCTATCTGACCATCGTCTATGTGCTGGCCCGCATCATTCACGGTTTCCGCTGGCAGGCACTCTCTCTTGGACTGCTGGGTCTGCACACGAGCCTTGGGGTTGCGCTGCTGGTGCTGGCACTGATGGCCCCCCTTGCAGCGGCCATAGTCTCACCGCTTCTTGCCGCGGCGACGGGGCTCTTCGGTCTTCGTGTCGTCCTGAGCAAAGTCGGGAAGCACGGCCGCCTGCCCACGCGGGTGTATGGAATTTTTGCGCGACTTGGCTGGCCGATCCAGTCAGCGGTTTAGGAAAGTGAAATGAAGACAATGTCTGAGAAACCGGAACAAATGCCTGATAACGTGACTGATCGACCGTTGGTGACATTTGTAGTGCTTGCCTACAATCAGGAAGAATATATCCGCGAGGCGGTGGATGGGGCGTTTGCGCAAACCTATAGTCCACTTGAGATCATTTTGTCAGATGACTGCTCAACCGACCGCACGTTTGAGATTATGCAGGAGATGGCAGAAAAATATCAGGGAAACCATGAGGTTCGAGTTCGACGGAATAGTTCTAACCTCGGTTTCGCAGGTCATATCAACGAAGCTCACAAAGGCGCATCCGGGCAGTTCATAACATGGTCTGCGGGAGACGACATCGCACTTTTTGATCGTACTACAATCTTTGTCTATGCATTATTGAGTGAGGGCTTAAACATGGTTCACTCAGCGCTCTTGAAGATCGATCTAGAAGGCAAGGAATTGAACGTAAATCAACATCCTTCCAATGTACGCCAGCCTTCCATGCAATCCGTGGTGCTTCAGACCCGAGGGGTTGTTACACAATCCTTTTGCTTCCGAAAGAGTGCATTTGATATCTTTGGTGAGCTGTCAAGAGATGTGACTCACGAAGCCATTGTTTATGGCTTCCGCGCCGCATCACTCGGCAAAATTCGGTATATAAGTGAGCCGCTGACAAAGTATCGAATTGGTAGCGGCATCTCCACCTCCAACGTGAGAAATACGCCGCTACACCGACAAAACGAAGCAATAAAAGTAAGTGGATGGCGCATGACTGCTCTTAATCAAATCAGACGTGACTTAGAAATAAGCACTAAATTCAAACCAGAATATGGTTTGGAAGATCTAATAAATACAGAACTGGCGAAGTGGGAATTAATTCACTCTATCAACAAGGGAAATTTGCCTGCAGTGTTTGAGGCAATAAGAACTAGATATATATTTAATAAAGATGTTCTTCGGGCGGTCATTCGTACATGTAAATATCAGGCTACAAAAATTATCTTTTCTAGGAGCATGAAGAATGAAAGATAGTCTTCCTGGCGCAGTACGTAGGCCACTAGGTATTGTTCGCACATTAATTCGCAGGCTGAATACTTGGGGTAAGGTTGCTCGAAGCATCAGTGGAGTTTCAACCAAGGACAAGAGAATTCTGAGGCATGCAGTCTTGCGCGCGCCGATAACAGTCTTCCGAAACCTTGGGCAGTGGCAATTTCCGATGGTAGAAAAAGATTGCAGTGTAATTTCGAGGGGCATCGGCACATTTCATGTTCGAGCGCAGACCGATGATCTTTTTCATGTTTTGTCAATGCAAGAACCTTCAGTCGAGACAAGCATTCGCTCAATACTGCGACCTGGAGATACATTCATCGATGCCGGAGCAAATATTGGTTTTTACACAGTCCCCGCTTCTTGCCGCCGCGACGGGGCTCTTCGGTCTGCGGATTGTCCTGAGCAAAGTTGGGAAGCACGGCCGCCTACCCACACGGCTGTATGGATTTTTTGCGAAGCTCGGCTGGCCGATCCAGTCAGCGGTTTAGGAAAGTGAAGTGAAATGAAAACAATGTCGGACACATCGGAAGAAATGCCTGATAACGCGACTGATCGGCCGCTCGTGACGTTTGCGCTGTTTGCCTACAATCAGGAGGACTATATCCGCGAGGCCGTAGAGGGTGCATTTGCGCAGACATATGAGCCGCTGGAGATCATTCTGTCCGACGATTGCTCGAGTGATCGGACGTTTGAGATCATGCAAGAGATGGCGGCTGCATATGAGGGGCCGCATGAGGTGATCGCAAGACGAAATGAGGTCAATTATGGAACGGCACAACACGTTTATGCAGTGTCGAAAGTTATGAATGGGGATTTAATTGTAGTTGCTGCGGGCGACGATATTTCACTCCCGAGGCGCACTGAATTACTCACTTCTGCCTGGGTCTCAAAAGAAAAAAAGCCATCTGCAATCTATAGCGGTGCAATCGCTTTTGAGTGTGATGATGTAGGTTCTTATACTAACGTACCTTTACGACACAATTGGTCGAATAAAGTTGACCTCAAGTGGTTTGCAAAAAACATGACAAATCCAATCGTAGCGCCTACGGCAGCGTACGGGCGGGGCGTCTTTGAAAAATTTCCGCCACTCTTTGGAGGTAGTGTTATAGAAGATGGCCCATTATGTGTAAGGAGTTTTATACTTGGAGAAATTCTGCCTGTAGACGAACAACTCGTTAAGATAAGGAAGCTACCGCAGACAGCTGGTACTGGATACTGCATCCAGGATCCTCAAAGATGGAATAACTTTCTACGGAGTCGTATCATTTCCCAATTTAATCAAATGAGCGATATAGTTCTGGCGCTCGATGATTCGAACTTGAAGGCCCAAATTTTAAAAAATCTTAACAAAAACATTCGAGGTTTAAGTGCTTGTGTTCTTGAGCCTAGTAGAAATCTTTCAAAAACTTACAAGCTTCAAATATTTTTACGTTTATTATTGAATTATCCAAAGACATCAAAGACTATATTGCAACAACTTTCTTTTGCATCGACTTTTTGCCTTTTATTGAAACAAAGGTCAATTGAAGATATCAAGAAAAAAATTGGATATTCGAATGCAAAACTTTAAGGATATCCTGCCGGTCACGATACGCCGCCCGCTTGGAAAACTGCGGGCAGCAGTACGAAGATTGAAAATATGGCTGCACGTTAGGAAGACACTCACAGGCGCAACGTTGGATGATTCGAAGGTCTTGCAACACGCGATCCGGCGAAGCCCACTAACCATCTGGCACAATCTCGACCAATGGCAGTTCCCGATGGTCGAGGATGATTGCTCGGTTATCTCGAAGGGCATCGGAACATTTAATGTCAGAAGGCGAACCGATGACTTATTCCATGTCTTGCCCATGCAAGAACCAGCGGTAGAGACGGCCATTCGTTCGATTCTGCGCCCAGGCGATACATTTGTCGATGCGGGGGCAAATATTGGCTTCTATACTGTTCTTGCATCGCAACTGGCCGGCGGAGACGGCCATGTCATCGCATTCGAAATGGTTCCGACCACCGCTGACATCCTCCGCTCACACGTTAAGCGTAACGATTGTGCCAATGTCAAAGTTATCGAGGGTGCGCTTGCCGAGGTTTCGGGAAAAACACTCAAAGCGACTATTATGTCCGGAAAATCGGGACAGGCCAGTATCGCAAGAAGCGGCGGCACAACCGAAATTGATGTCGAAACAGTGTCTCTTGCAGAGCAATTGGCCGATTACCCTTCGATCCGCTTGATCAAGATGGACTTGGAAGGTGCTGAATTGGGCGCGCTCAAAGGGCTGGAAGTGGATTTGGGCAAGGTCCAGGCAATTATCTTCGAAAACCGAGGTGCCGAAGATGTTGTGACCTTCATCGAGGAACACGGGTTCGAGGTCACACGTCTAGACGGCAACAACGCATTGGCCTTGCGGAAGCGGCACAGTTGACGCGCAAAATCTCCATTCTCCTCCCAGACCTGCGCAGCGGCGGCGTCGAGCGCATCCGTATCGTCCTCGCCCGGGAATTTGCTCGCGCGGGGCATGAGGTGGAGTTCGTCCTGATGCATGCGCGGGGCGAATTGCTGGCCGAGGCGCAGGCGGAGTTCGGGGTGGTCGATCTTGCCTGCCCTCGTGCCCGTAACCTCCCGCTCACCCTCACCCGTTACCTGCGTCGTCGCCGCCCCGATGCCTTGCTAGCCGCAATGTGGCCCCTGACCGTGATCGCCCCGCTGATGCGGCTTGCCGGTTATCGCGGCCAGATCGTTGTGTCCGAACATAACACATTGTCTGTCCAGTATGGCTACTGGGGCCGCCTCCACCATGTGGCTCTTCGTGGCAGCATGGCGGCGTCCTATCGGTTGGCGCATGCGCGGGTTGGTGTTTCCTCCGGGGTTTGCGATGATATCGGCGCGTTGTCCGGTTTGAGTCGAACAGCGTTCGAAGTAGTCCATAACCCCGTATCCATCCGTCCCGGGCCAGACGCTCAATTGCTGCAAAGCGTTGATACGCTGTGGGCCGCGCCGCGTGGCGCGCGCATCGTGACTGTTGGCAGCATGAAGGCGCAAAAAAACCACCCTCTGCTTTTGCGCGCTTTCGCCCAAATGGCGCGTCCTGATGCTAGACTGATGTTTGTAGGCACAGGCGCAGGAGAAACAGACCTGCGTGCGCTTGCCGGTGAACTTGGAGTTGCCTCACAAGTGATCTTTGCCGGGTTCCATCCAGATCCGACACCATTCTATCAAACCGCCGATTTGTTTGTATTATCCTCCGATTACGAAGGATTTGGCAACGTGATCGTAGAGGCGTTGGCCTGCGGTACATCTGTTGTTTCAACCGACTGCCCCTCTGGCCCGGCAGAGATTCTTCAAAATGGCAAATACGGCCGCCTTGTTCCGGTGCGCGATGCACAGGCGCTTGCCGATGCCATGCAGGAAGCCCTCACGGCGCCCCATGACGCCACCTTGCTGAAACAGCGCGCCAGCGATTTTGCTCCGGCGATTGCAGCCAAGCGTTATCTGGAATTGTTATGCCCCTGACACCCACCCTCTACCTCACCCGCAACGGCTTGTTGGAACCGCTTGGGCAAAGCCAGGTGATGGGATATCTAAAAGGGCTTTCTAAAGACTATCAGATCACCCTGATTACCTTCGAAAAACCCGAAGACCTGGCCGATACTCAGGCCATGGCAAAGGCGAATGCCGATTGCGAAGCCCACGGCATCGACTGGCGCCCCAAGCGCTTCCGCCGAAGCCCCAAACTCCTCGCTCCGGCATGGAGCATGTTCGAAATGTTCTGGTCGGCCCTGCAAGCCGCGCGGCGTGGCGATGCGCAACTCATCCATACACGCTCTTACCTGCCTGCCGCAGCCGCCTGGGCCGTGAACCGCCTCACAGGTACGCCTTTCATCTTCGATATGCGCGCGCTGTGGCCAGAGGAACTCATTACGGCGGGTCGATTGCGCCAAGGTTCAATTATACATAAGGCTTTGGTTGGGCTTGAGCGGCGCTGTCTGCGCGATGCTGCGATGGTCGTGTCGCTGACTGAGGCGGCGACCCACTACCTAAAGCAAGAGTACCCTCATGAGCTGAAAGCGCAAAACATCACCATCATTCCGACATGCACGAACCTTGAGCGCTTCATGCTTTCCTCAGAGGCGCCCAGCGCGCGGGTCTATGGCTGTATCGGCACTGTTCTGAGCGGTTGGTTTCGTCTGTACTGGCTTGCAACCCTTTATCGGCAAGTTGCTGCGCGCGACCACGATGCCCTCTTTGAAGTGGTCACTAGGGACGAAAAGGACGCTGTCCGTAGTGCGCTAGATCCAGACGGCATATTGGGAGACCGCCTTGCCATCTATCCCCTTCCCTCGGATCGTGTGCAGGAGGCCCTGCAAAAGCAATCCGCGTCTGTCATGTTCTACGCAGGTGGCGAGACGTCCGAGTTGGGCCGCAGCCCCACCCGGATGGGCGAGGTGCTCGGATGTGGGGTTCCGGCGGTGGCCAATGAGGGAGTTGGGGATGTGGCGGATATAATCCGCCGATACAATGTCGGGGTGATCGTCAAGGACGGGTCAGAGGTCGCGATGGCGGTGGCGCTCGATGAGTTAGAGGTGCTGCGCTCTGATCCCGATCTACCGTCGCGGTGCCGAAAGGCGGCAGAGGAGGTTTTTTCCCTCGAGGCCGGGACCGAAGCGTATCGCAAGATCTATGCGGATATCCTTGGACGCCCAGTTGGTGCTGAGGCCGCGCCCGCCGGTGCTCAGGCTGCAAATGACCGATAACGTGTAATATCGCACCCTGCCAAACGAGCTACACATTTACAAGAA
>Ga0206125_10005295_pt1 | contig 10986 bp, 14 predicted proteins | sample Helgoland_Spring_4_FD_148598 | JGI IMG/M metagenome (GOLD analysis project Ga0206125, IMG submission 148598) | Pelagic subsurface seawater microbial communities from Kabeltonne, Helgoland, North Sea - Helgoland_Spring_Bloom_20160331_1 | ecosystem: Environmental > Aquatic > Marine > Epipelagic ...
GAATTGACCACTTACAAATACAATTTTCGCCAGAAAACCTGTTGCCGTGAATATCCATCCCATTGGAGTTGATACCACGAAAAGGTCCTTGGATGACATTTTGTTGAAAAGTGTTAACGCTTATAGATTTTTTTTCTATAAAGTAACTTTGAATTTGTAAAAATGCACTGGGGATATCTATTGGCATCGACACTGGTGACGTTTACATTCTTAACGTGGTTGCTAATTGACCTTTTTTGGGCAGACACTCCAGATCTACCAGGTACGCAGGAGATTACCTCGATTACCAACCTCGGGTTCGGCAGCGATCGCAAATTGCTTGTGATTGACTATGACGTCAGCAAAATTGACCTCAGTGACAAGCAATGGGCACGTATGGAAGTGTATCAGACCGTTGGAAATACTGTCACGTCCACGTTTTATCCTATTGGAATCGAAGTGAAAGGATCTGGCGTTAATGAGAGACCAAAGCTTAATTATGCGATTGAGATTTGGGAGCCTGAGAATGCTTCAATTCCTTGTACGTCTATAGAAACGTGCACTGATGACAAGGCAAATCTCTTTAACATGTTTGAAGACGACTTCGAAGACTGGGTTATGCGCGGGGGGTACAGTGAACCGACACTGCTTCGCGATGCTATACCATCAAAAATGAAAGGAGGAATTTTGGAACATACTCTTGTTGAACTTGTATTTCGCAATAATGGCAAATATTATTATGAAGGTGTTTACCTAATTTACCCAGCTATTCAAAGGAAAGTCTTGGAGAAGCGACTTGACTGGGCCGAAAAGGGCAAGAAGACAGACTGCGAGGACAACCCGAGCGCGTCAGACATTACCGAGACTGCAATTATTGGTGAATATACTAACCCTGGGCCAGGCAGTCGCAAGACTGCATGTGACGCGGTCAATGATATGATTAAATTTCGATATCCTAAGTGTAAGGATATTACCCCGTGTTATGTGGATCACGTAAAATCAATCTTTAATGTTCTCACAATGACAAATACAAGCGTGGTGGACGTGGATCTCAATTCATTCGCTGTGAACTTCCTTGCGGAGTCACTCATGCTTAACGGTGACTTCCCAATCGCTTCTCAATACTTCTACAAACACCCCGTAACGCAGGTGTTACATTCGGGGCCAAGGTGGGATTATGATTACCTGTCGTGGAGGTTCGCAGATCTGGATACGTGGAATGTTAAGGCAAATTATGGCAGTACGCATATGCCATTGTGGGTACACTTGGGAAAAAATCAAGAGTTTATTGATCTTGTAAACTCAATTCGTGTTCTTGCTACGACGACAAACTTGAATGTAGCAAAATCCATTGTTCAAGAGCGTCGTGATCAATTTGGAGCAGGATACTTTGACCGGAATATTGCTAGATGGAACGGGTTTGGCAATAGAGTTGTCCCTTTCACAAAGGATTTTAATCTGGCAAAAGCACGTGTGAAAGACACTTGGCAGGAGGAGATTGACTTTATAGAAGAGATCTTTGACAAGAGGGCAGCTTGGATGCTATCAAATGCGGTGGAACCATTTGAGTTTAGTCATGATCACTTTTTTGTCTTTCGAACTTTGTTCACACTTGTGCCTTTCATTATGCTTTTCCTAGCCCTGTTAGTGTGGATAGTTGTTCTGGTATTTTACTTAATTGATTTTTGTGATCAGGGCTCGAGTGAGACTTCGGAGGAGGAAGAAGAAATCGGATTATTTGATGAAATGAGAGGTTTTAGTTTAAAAACGCTTGAGTTGAGCGACGAAAAGTTTTAATTATTTTGTTATGTATAGCAAGTGTACTACAGCATCAATAATAACCAGCACAATAACTACTGCTTCTACGATTGCCCAGTGGATTGCCTCCGATGGAACATATGCCCTTGGGGTGTTCCCCATGGTAGAAATGTCTTTTAGCGTGTCCCACCAACTAATATCAGTTCCGTTGAGTTCTTTGTAGTCCAAAGCTGTAAAAAATCCATATTGGGCAACAAAAATGGCACCAGCTAAATGGAGAAAGAAAGTTGCGGGCGCAGTTTTATAATTACAGAAAAACAATTGAATAGACGCGACAGTGACAAACCAGATAAAATACCAATCTCCAGCCATCCCATGCTTTGTGCCATCAATCTCTATGTAATAATTTGTCCCAGCTGACCCTGTGAATGAAGCTTCGCCTATTATAAATGCTAAAAAAATTATGTCTAACACAAATTGGAAAATCATTTTATATATTTTATTCTCTTTAATATAGTGTGGTTTTTGCAGCAATTACGGCATCATTAGCTGCATTTGCTACAATTTCGGCAGCATCAATTACGGATTTCTGTTTCTGTCTCATGTCTCTGACAATTTCTTCCCTGGTACTTAGTGTAGCAAATGATCTCATCCGCCTGCTGAGGTCTTCCTCTGAGATATCTTGCCCATCTCTAGTCTCATTCGTGTCTTCGTCACTTGCTTGCATTTGCGTACATACCGAACAAACTTATACTCATTTTTTTCGACGCAGAAATGAACATTGTGCTTACTAAACGAGACGACGAAGAGGTAAAGCTCCATTATGGTAATCATAGTTTTTTTTGCCAGAAGGCTGGTAAGCATATATACCTAAAGGCGGCTGACCAAAACACTGCAATTCAGCTTGATTGTGAAGTGGGAAATTACACAGGCTGCATCCGCGAAGTGGGTGTCAAGACGATAAAAATTGAGTTTCGGGACAAAAGTACGGTTTACGCAGCGACTTGTATTTTTACATACCAAACAAGTTGCATGCCTTGGATTGCTGCAATTCTGTACCCAAACAAAAACATGCTTTAAATTATTGCTTTTAATGAATCAATGCGCTCCGAGTAATTTTTAATATAAGCTTTTTTTTCATCCTTCTTGTACTCGCCCTTTCGCTCATTTTGTATGTGCTCAATTGCAACCCAGTTGCACGGGCGTGTTTCCGCAGGTAGCTTGAATAAAACGTCTTCAATGCCTTGTACCTTGAATGCCACGATTTTTATATACCCGTGCAAGAATTTTGTCCCAATGTGTACGCACTTGTCGTATGCGTGGGAGCGAAAAGGTAAAGTTGTTATTAGACTATTGGGCAACCAAGCAACAGTATCCCCAAACCTGTACAGACTGATTTGTTCTTCTTCTAGGACCATTTTGACTTTTAGGTTAGACCCTGTTAAATAGCCATTTTCTGCAGGATAATCACGTTTTTCGAACATTGGCATTGGCATTGGCTTATTGCGCAGCACGTCTACATGTGCTTTACGTACTGGCGTAGTGTTGAATGTGACGACTCCTTTGTCTTCATCGTAAGACTTAACAGAAGCGGGAATTAAGCCCCATATAAGCAAATCTTTTTTCAGATCAACTTCGGGATTTTGTATGCCCGGGAGGGCGAATCCAACTATTTGCGATCTGAGTTTCCCACGCTTGGTAAAGTTTGATTTTTTCTTGAGTATGTCACATGGGACTTTTATTTCCTTAATGCGTTTAGCCTTACTGAGCTTGTCTTTTGGCTTCCAGCCTCTCATTCTGTAATGGTCTTTGCCGGTTCTATACGCTATAACAGCGAATTTGCCTGCTTTAGAGACCCGGCGGACACCGACCTCTATATTGGTCCCTAGTAAATAATAGTACCCAACCCGCACCATTTGTTTTTTTGAAAAAGTAAGTCCCTGGCTTATACACCATATAATTATGAGAAATATCCCCAAAGTAAGCTCTGTGGCTTTTTTGTCTGAGTACTTTGCTCCATTGTAGGAGTATCTGTTTGAGTAGATTGTTCCGCAGTCTGCTTTTGTAGCGTGTGTAAACCAAGATTCTTTTGTAGAAAATAATTCAGTGACAAAACTTCGTGATATGGGATCGGCACAAAAATGTCCATTTAACTCGTTGTCTTGTACATATATACCCGCTGGAACCCTAACCTAAATGCGAAAGTGGAATGTTTTCGTGACAGAAGATACTCCTCACACTTTGTGCCTTATATTTATTACCTTCTTAATGCACTCATATTATCCAAAGCCTTTTCGCATATCATGTGGGTATTATGTGTTAATGAGCTTTTTGTTTTTAATTGGTGTGGAAATCCCGAGAGTGTGTGCTTGGGTAATTTACCCAATCGCAGTCGCCCTCGGGATGTGTATTGCAGAAGTTGTCAAAGAAGAGGTTCATCTTCCTTACTTCTGGCCTCACTTAATAGTTGTGCTATTTGGTGCAATCCCATTGGGCCCGATCTGGATTTTATTTCCTTTAATTTATTCAATCATGACAATTATTTCGGGCTATAAAAGAATGAGTGCCTATTCTATCCCGACTCTGATACTTAGTTCTGTTATTTCTACTCAAATCGGAGCCGCACCGCTCGTAGCTTTCTCCTGTAGTGTGTGTATGTTACTCCCGTTCGCTATTTTTTGCCCATTGTTCCCGAAAGAGATTCCGTTTGTGGTGGTATAAAGGTGAAGACTGACTCCAAAATGAGAATTCTCTCCATTGATGTCGGCACGCGCAATTTTGCAATGACTGTTTATTGTACCGATGCAAAAGAATTTGTGCTGTTTGCCTTGAAAGACTTTGTCAAAATTAAGGATTGTGTAGCTACAATGCGCGAATTCACGCTTGAGGAACCTTTTGTGAGTGCAGACATAATTTTGGTTGAAAACCAAATGCGCTCTATGATGCGGACGATGGCAACTTCAATTCGTGCATTTCATTTCGAAAAGACAAAAATGATTGCACCTCAGAGCGTTAAGAGATTTTTTAATAGTTCACGTAAAAAACACAATTTGAATAAGAAAGCTGCGACTGAGCTCGCCCGCAAGCTTTTAAACGCAAAAAATTTAGCCCAGTTGGAGAAATTTAAAAAGAAAGATGATATTTCAGATTGTGTCATTCAGACAATTTATTATTTAGAAAAATTTCAGCCTAGCCGGTGCAGCGAAGGAATTAAAACTTTGAATTAATTACGTTTTCTTTTTGACCACCACCAGGGTTTTTTTACTTGTGCCAAACCATAAGGTTCCCAGTAGGTGAAAACAGGCGAGTCTAACACGCTGCCCTGCACTAGGACTATCGAAAACCCCTTTGCGCTGACGGCCTGACACTTGTCGAGTGTTTTCTTGGTGGGTTCTGATTGTTTCCCGTCGGGAGACCGAAACCCTTTAATCTCAACAAAGCATGCTTGTTCCGGGAGATAATAGTCAGGCGTATAGTGTTTTTTTCCATAGGGAAAAATGCACGGCTCGTAGATTGAATGCCATCCACGCAAGTCAAAAAATGTTTCAGCATCCTTTTCTAGCTTTGATTTGCGCATCGTTTCGGTTTCTTTCACCAATTCCTCAGAAACTCCCTTGTCAAAGTATTCCATAATAAAATGATTCTTATTCGAAGGTTCTGAGCACTTGTACCTACCGTGGTACATTGTTTGGGTGCCGCCGCCATATGTCAAAATGTGCACTGGGGTGCCACTGAGAACAAGCTTGTTTTCCTTTGGTGTACGAGTGTTAATTGTGATCTTTGCAATCCCATTATTAATAGTGTTTTTGTATCTATTTTTCGGATTAGTGCTAAATTTCATGCAATGCGCGTAGGACACACCGGCGTTGTCTTTGCGAGTATGTATACACTGTCGCTCACCGTGGAGGCGCGTAGCTTCGTTGCTGGTGATTTGAATAGACTCCATCAGTGTTTTTGACGTTCTAGGCCGCTACTAATAGGCATCGGTTTTTATATAATTTGCCGCACCTTTTGTACTTTACCAATACGGTTGGGCATAATATTCATGTCTAGCGTTAAATCACCCAGTATCATATTGATGGGCTTATAGTGCATTTCTAGCTTAAGACGTTTTACAAACTGCTCTACGACCCATCTTTTCATCTTGTAACCTACCATATCACACTTCTCTTTTCCCACTCGTAAACAGGTTAAATCGTTTTCTGGAATATTGTAAAGATCAATGACAATTACGTCATCTTGCAACAAAATCATTGATTTGCGATTAGTTTTTAAAAATGCTTTCATCGCAAAGAGTGTCTCCCAAGATTCTTTCAGTAAATCACTCGAAATGGCACGTTCCAAAAGAGCTGTTGGCACTGGTGGTGACTGAATGCACCGATGGTGCCCGCACCATCCTGGGTCGTAGTTTGGCGTGCCCCCAACTAATAGAACTGGCATAGACCCTCGCGCTCCGTCCAAGCTCACGAGTGCTTCATTTAGAGTATTTTGGTCCCGGTGGAACACCATCACGATCATTGGCACTGATTGACTTTGGTCCCGGTGGAAGACCATTTTTGCGAGTAATGAAAACAATAAGACAAACATTTTTTTTTAAATTGGGGGGAGTTTAAGTACTTGACTATATAGAGCCTGCATTTGATATGCAAATGGCAGACGAGGAGTACACACTTGCTAAGTTCCAAGAAAAATTCAAGGTCCTCCACGAGAAGTGGGGCTACGGATACGACGCTGATCCCAACTACGAAACAATAACACATGGAAATTTTCGCGTTTTCCAGCACCTTACGGACTGCCTGATGCGGTATCTTTATAGGGGATGTACGACACTAGTTGACCAGCGAACGATGAGAGACGTGGTTTTTTATAAAGCAGGCGGATTGTTTAACGTAACAGACGTCGTTTTTAGGTCATATCTCGAGCAGTGTGGTCCGTTTTTTATAAACAACCGAAACAACGAATTAAGAGCGTATAAATATTTGAAAAAATGCGACCCTTCTTCTATAACCTGCTTGCTGCGTGTTTCGTTAAAATGGGCTCGAGTTGTGCGTTTACATGCTAAAGATCATGCAGAAGGAAAGACAGTCACGATTAGTGGTTTTACAAACGAAATTAGAGCTGCTGCGCTTACAGAAATCGAGCAATATCTTGAAGCAGAGCACAGTGATGATATAGAAGACGCTGTGGAGAAATACAACAATAAAAATAGGTTTAATGGTGTGGAGGTTCTGGATCCAGATACGGTCAAAGGAGCAATCATGGCGATGATACACTACTACGATACGGAATCGTCGGACGAAATGGATTTTGACGATTATTATTCTGTACCGCTAAGATTTTAAAAAAAAATTATGGTGTATTTCCTTGAGTCTCAATATTTTAGAAAACTAAGATATGACAACTATTCCAGCTCTTTCTGCGCTACGTGGAGTTCTTCATAATAAGACTCAGCGCGACTTATGGTACACGACTGAACTCGCGCGCGTACCCCACGGCACTAAGGGAAAGTACGCGTACGGCAGCAAGGACCACAAGGTCATTGAAGTTCCCGAAGGTTATAAAATAGGAGGTACAACTCTTCCTAAAAATACGCCAATTTATTGCTATGGATTTCGAGTTGGACGAAAAATGCCTGTTGCGCATGGAGGTTGGGTTTATAAGCACCAAATACCCGGCATTGACCTCCGTACAAGTAGCTCAGTAGAGGAAAAAATATTTTCAGTGAATGCAAGGGTCTATTTAGGTTCAGAAACAATTGACCGATCGCGAAAAAAAAAACTCCGAGTGCGTTGCGGGGCAGGCTTTTACAGAATTGTCCTCTTGAACGTGAAGGTGAAAAGCAATTTATGTTTCATTTTTGGTTCCAATATACGAATTGACACGCGAAAATACAACATACCAAAATGGATGAAGCGGAATGCAGTCGTTTTGCCTCACCCCGCTCGGACTACACGCAATGAAGTTAAAAATAAATTTGGGTTCGTTCTGAAAGTTGGTAGGCCTAAGAGACCCGGCCTTGTCAAAATTGCAGGCATTGTGATGAATTGTACAGAGATTGGCGCGCTTTGCAAAATTTCATTCAGAGATAAAATGTACTATGCTCACCCAAGTATAGTATTCCCTATAAATCAATCACAAGATAAGTAAATGCGATCATTTTCATCGTTCAAGCCTGTCGTAAATGATTTATCGCCACGAGAAACTAAAAGTGCTAAATTTGCAATGTGGTTACGAGCAAATGCTTTCAACGTGCGAGTGCCGTTCGATAGGGCGACCTGGAGAACCGCGCGACCTTGGCTATCCTTCCAAGAGGTTCGGTATGAGCTTAAGCGTTTCCGCGAGCGTTCTTTAGGATCTCTCCAGCTGGGCAATGTGACTCTAAAAAACAAGGATGTGGAAACTGCAGTCAAGTATGAGGCGTTGGCAACAAGAAAAATTTTCCAGTTAGACATTTCTGAAATGCTATACAGCTTCTATGATTTCTGCAAAGAGGGCCGAATTAATAAGAGACAGGCACTAGACAAGATTAATGAGGAGTTCATTTACCTCAATAGAGGAACAGTCGTCGAAAGAGATCGTAATTGGAAAGTTGCCATCAAGCCTTTAACAAAAGGCAAATGTCTTATGTTAAAACCTAAAATGAGCGAACAGGAATTGGCAAGTTTGATTTTAGAATTCTTCGACATTTGTGACACCCCGGTTACTTTAGACGTAATCAAGGCACAGATTACACCTTGTCTAAACGCTGCTCATAAGAAGATTTCCGCCCCCCTTTTGCGGAGGGCTCTTGCTATTACAGGCTTCAACCTAAAGTACAAAAACCATTTAGAAATAATAAATGGTGTTATTGACAAGTACTACATTAAGCACAATCTTGGTAACGAACCCCCTGAGCGTCTTAAGGCAATTGTTAACCAAAGAGTCAAAATACCCTACAACAATCAAGTGTGGAAGCTAATAAATTTTAAAATTGTTCCAAGACACGATTTTGTTTCGGAGGAATATGAACAAGCGTTTAACGAAGATTATCATACTGCGCCACAGTTAACTCCGCTACAGATCCCGTTTTTCCGCTACAAACATCCGTACATGTACGTGCGTAAAAAACAAAAAATTTCTTGGAAATCATTTATGGACACACTTGTGCGAAAAGGCGAAACGACGAGACATACACTGAACAAAGCCAATGAAATGTTGACCCAGAAGGGGTTCGTACCTTATGAGCATTGTCATTCGGAATTTGACGCAATTAAAGTTCAAGGCCTGTCTTTTGTTTCTTCTTCGGAAGCAAAATAATTTTCTGACCAACTCGCCTGTTTCGCTTTGTCCCTGGTGGTGCTTGTTTATGATATTTTCTTCGGTGAGCAACCTCTGAGCATGCGTGTGTGAAAGCTAGCCCACATCCTAATTTGCATTTGTGCGTTTTTTTTAAACTGTGAAGGCTATTAATATGATCGCGCACATTGGTCGGGTCAAAATGATCGTACCAGCAATATGGACAAAAATGTCTTTTATAATCTCTGTCGTAAAGATCAGATGGTTTCAAATCATTGTGTCGCCGGTATTGGTGCCTGTGGTATATCCTGTAGGAGCATGGTTCCTTACAATCTTGACAAATACCAGCTTTTGCACCTTTTGAATGCAAAAGTGCTGGATATGTGGTATTCTTGCGAAATGATACATGTTGTTGTGGTAAAGGAGCGCATATGTGGTCCAGTCTTATGTGTTGTTTGCAGTGTTCACATTTAGAAACCTCAGCGGCCTTACAATCAGAGCAAATTCCCCTACATTTTGTACAATTTTTAGATGGATGACATTTTTTCAACATCCTCGATCGTCGCTCCTCACCACACAAATGACATTTGCGCACTTTCTTCATAGCGCATGGTTGACAAGGTGTGTTTGGGAATGCTTGGCCACATTTGCAAATCATCCAAATGACTATTTTTGTCGCAGTGATAAACAATTTCCATTTCAGTTCGAACTGTTCAAAAAAAGTTTCCGTTTGAGCAAAAGTCATTGCGTGCTGTTTCCTGAAAATAGGCTCAATTCTAGTAACGACTTTGGGAGTGCTTTTCGTTGCGTGTTCCACTGCCCACAACACATCAGAGTGTTCGAGTTCTACAGTTGATGGAATAATGTGAATAGCACAGTGTGTTTTCTTGCAAGGGCAAACCTGCTCAACTTCGTATCTATCTCCAATCTGCGTAATTCTGTATCGCTCATCATAATGTTGTTTCAACGTGTCCATCTCTCGGCCTAAGTTGACATACCCAAAAAGTTCATGTCCCAATGGAAACTTGCAAATATTGCGCCAGCTTCTCCTTGTTTTCAACTTTGCAAAACCATCGACATGAAAAAGACATTTTTCCAAACCGCACGGGCACAGGCGTTTTATTACCCATCCCTTATCAAATACCATAGAAAACTTGCATTGGCCGTCAGGGTACTTTTGTGTAAGAAAATGTTTTCTCAAAAATTCTTCAGGATTATTCGGTACGTCCTCTGTCAGTAGCACACCAGTTGGTAGTGTAACGTAGTCGTCCCACGAATCGGATTCCCATCCATCGGACGAAAAACTTGAATCACTTGACACCCCCGAGTCGCTCGAAACTTCTGGGATGAGGGCCATTAAATTATCCAAATCTGCGCCGGAAATTTTGAGTCCCGACATATTACGTTCTGAAGGCGAAAAGAAGTTATACTCGTATATTCCACCTGAGCATGCGCGTAATGATCCATCTCTCTTTGGTTGGGTACATCATCTACCAGGTCAATGCCAGGTGTGTCCTCATCCCATCCATCACTCGAAAATTCGTCGCTGACGCTCTGCAACATATGGTGTGTTTGGTGCTGGATATTGCAAAGCAAGTCCTCTATGAAAATATTAAAGTATAAAGTATAGACACAAACTATGAAATGACAATCCACTTTTTGTGTTTTATTCTCTTGCTGAGTCTGGATTTAGTATATTCAGCAACTTATACAGAAAACACTATCGGAAGGTATTGTAATTCAACTCAAGTTGACATTTACACAACTTTAGACTACGCTAGTCAGGATAATACTTTAACAACTGCTGAAATAGAAGCAAAATGTGCAGCAGCTTGCCAGTCCTCATACGCCTACGCCCCTAGAGTTGCATGCACGCAAAATAGCGACTGTACAGACGCAGGTTCATCTTGCCTTAACGGTTTTTGTTCACATTTAGGAGGTGGCTTTACAATTGGAACTGCAGAATCTCAATGT
>Ga0206125_10005298_pt1 | contig 10978 bp, 7 predicted proteins | sample Helgoland_Spring_4_FD_148598 | JGI IMG/M metagenome (GOLD analysis project Ga0206125, IMG submission 148598) | Pelagic subsurface seawater microbial communities from Kabeltonne, Helgoland, North Sea - Helgoland_Spring_Bloom_20160331_1 | ecosystem: Environmental > Aquatic > Marine > Epipelagic ...
TCGACGGTTTTGGTAGGATCTTCTGGGTCTAAAAAGTCTTTGAGAGATTCAAATTTCATCCATTCGGTCGAGCGCTGCTCTTCTATACTGGTGGTGCTGATATCGACCATACGCGGATTTTTTAGACCGTTCTTTTTCATCCAGTTAATCAGCATATCTGGTGTTGGCAAGAACCAAACATTGGGCATCTTTGCGTAGCGATCCTGAGGAACCAGAAGCTGGTCTTCACCACCTTCAATAACTAGGGTTTCCAAGACTAACTGGCCGCCGGGTTTTAACAGCTGGCGCAGTTCGCGCAGATGGTCCATGGGCGAGCGGCGGTGATAGAGAATGCCCATTGAAAAGACTGTGTCAAAGGCGGCCATATTTTCCGGCATATGCTCTATACCCAGAGGCAGCACATCGACGGGTAGCTGTTTTCCGGCAAACTGTTTGATGGCGGCAAACTGAAAGACAAACTTGGCTGAGGGGTCGATACCGATCACCCGCTCGGCACCGGCGCCGAGCATACGCCAGCAGTGATAGCCATTGCCGCAACCCACATCCAGAACAGTGCGCCCTTTAAGTGGTGCCAGGTGGGGCACAACCCGATCCCATTTCCAGTCGGAGCGCCATTCGGTATCCAGATGCATACCAAATAAGTTGTAGGGACCTTTACGCCATGGATGCAGTCCCATCAATGTGGCTTGCAGTGCCAGTCGACGGCCTTTGTCCATCAAGCTGATATCACCGATCTGCACGCCATTGCTAAGGTCTATATGCAGGGGGTCTACTTCTGGCAGACGCCTGAGAGTTTCCTCCCATTCAGGCATATCGCCCCAGCGTTCACGACGCAGTTGATGGGCGATAAGCTCTGGAAGTTGCTGTCCCCAATCGTTGAGGTCAGATTCTTCGAGCCAGCAAAACAGCGGGCCGTAATCGAGGGATGGTGGGATTGATGAAGAGGTCATAGTACTGCTCAAAATTTAAGTGGGAAATTATAAGGCATTTCCGTTATTGTTTGCTGCTCAGTAATAGGAAAAAATAAAAACAGGATTGCCATAAATAATGACCGACCAATCGATCGAGCCGTCTCTACAGAAAAAATTTGATCAGCTAGAAGAAAAGCTCGCCTATCTGGAAATGAGCAATGTTGAGCTAAACGATGAAATTTTTCGTCAGCAACAGGATATTGATTCATTGACCAAGGCCCATAGATCACTGCTTGAGCGTCTTGAAGCTTTGCAGGATAGTGCCGCCGAGGGTGATATGCAGCAGGGGGAGAAGCCTCCGCATTATTAGTTGACCAAGGAGATGATTGAATAGCCAGATGATTGAACAGGCTGACTAAAAATCAAAAAGAAAAACAAAAAAGAAAATTTATCAGGGAGGGGTCCATGAATAATTTCGCCATCAGCTCAGTGGATAAAAGCGCGATAGACCATACCTTTGCTTCGCAAAAGGCCTATGCGCTTAAGCTCCGCAAGTCGACCTGTGCCGAGCGTCTTGAAGTACTGGCACGCTTTGAGAAAGTCTTTAAAGCCTCCTATACCAAGATATATGCCGCGGCCGCGGCTGATTTTGGCAAGCCGGAAGCGGAAGTGGATATGGCTGAGATTATGGTTGTGGTCTCCGAGCTTGCGCATATTCGTAAAAAACTCAAGAAGTGGATGAAAGCCACGCCGGTTAAAGCCTCTATGGCGATGCTCGGCACCTCGTCAAAAATCATTGTCGAGCCGAAGGGCACAAGCCTGGTGATCTCGCCCTGGAACTATCCGTTTAACCTGACCTTTGGGCCAATGATGTCGGCGATCGCGGCGGGCAATACGGTGATCATTAAGCCTTCAGAAATGACCCCCCATATGTCGACTGTTATTGCTGAGATTGTCGCCGAGGCTTTTAGCCCTGAAGAGGTGGCGCTGTTTGAGGGAACCGCTGAGATATCCACTTATCTGACCAGCCTGCCTTTTGACCATATCTTTTTTACCGGCAGTCCGGCGGTGGGTAAATTGGTGATGGCTGCGGCCGCTAAAAATCTCACTTCGGTGACCCTTGAGCTGGGTGGCAAGAGCCCGGTGATTGTCGATAAGAGTGCCAATATTGCCAAAGCCGCGCGCAGTATTGCCTTTGGTAAATTCAGTAATAATGGCCAGACCTGTATTGCCCCGGATTATCTGTATGTGGATGAAGCGGTTAAGGATTTATTGATTGCCGAGCTAAAGGCCTATATAGGTCAGCAATATGGTTTGGGTGAAGATGCGCTCGCTAATGGTGATTACTGTCAGATAGCCAATGCCGCGCATTATGGTCGTGTATCCGGTTTATTAAATGATGCCATAGCGCAGGGTGGTCAGTTGATTACTGGCGGTCAGGTCGATGACCAAAAGTACTCTATTGCACCGACTCTGGTTGAGGGTATGAGTGCGGACTCGCGAATTATGCAGGAAGAAATTTTTGGACCGCTGTTGCCAATTCTTAGCTTCACCGATTTGGATACTGTTCTCGAGCATATCAATAGTCAGCCAAAACCACTGGCGCTGTATTTTTACAGTTCGGATAAGCGGTCAATAGATAAGGTACTCAGTGAAACCAGCGCTGGTGGCACCTGTATTAACCAGTCGGTAGTGCACTTTGCCCATCCTAATTTGCCGTTCGGTGGTGTTAATAATAGTGGTATTGGTATGTCGGGCGGGGAGTGGGGTTTTAAAGCTTTCTCTCATGAGCGCAGTGTTTTAGAGGATAAATGGAGCAGTATTCATATGATGCATCCACCCTATACACCGAAGGTGAAAAAGCTGATTAAGATGGCGGTTTCTTTTTTAGGCCGCTAAGGGCTGCATTTAATTTCACTTGAGTTCTACTGGGGCTTTATTGCCACCAGAGAAGCAAAATTAAAACACTGGAACCAGGGGCTTGCCGACTCAAAACCGCAGGCCTTAAGTCGATTGATATGGCTATCCAGAGTTTCCGGAATCAACACATTTTCAATGGAATCGCGCTTTTGGCTAATCTCCAGATCACTGTAACCCTGTGCGCTTTTAAACTGGTGATGCAGTTCTGAGAGCAGTTGATTTAAAGACTCCGGCTTAAATAAAAGCTTCTCAGAAATTACCAGACAGCCTCCGGGCAGCAGTCCCGCATAAATCTTTTCCAACAGTGCCTGACGTTTATCCAGAGGGATAAATTGCAGGGTAAAGTTCATCACCACCAGCGAAGCATTGGTTATCTCAATATCGCAGATATCGGCTTCAAGTAGTTGTACTGGTGTCTTCGAGCTCTGATTGTCGAGTAGTGATTGGCAGCGCTCAAGCATCGCCGCGGAATTATCTACAGCGATGATGGAGACTCCGGGCTGGTCGATCTGCTGGCGAATGGCGAGTGATGAGGCGCCGAGAGAGCAGCCGAGGTCATAACAGTTACTGTCAGGCTGAACAAAGCGCGCAGCCAGCTCACCACAGAGGTTGATAATCGTCTGGTAGCCCGGCACCGAGCGCTGAATCATATCTGGAAATACATCAACCACGGCCTGATCAAAAACAAAGCGCGGCACATTTCCCAGCGGGCTGGCAAATAGATCATCGCGCTTTACTGTCGATTTAGGGTCATCGTTCATCGTCATTAAACCGCAATAATACTCAGCCCGGTTTTAGCCGCCAGATCGCTGTTGGTAATTACTGCAGTCTGTGCCTTCTCTTGACGCAGATAGGTGCTGGCAACGCGCTTAAGGTCTTGGTCAGTTACTGCGAGTACACGATTTCTAAACTGCACAATAGCGTCTTTGTTGCGGCCATTGAGCTCGCCATGGAAGGCTTGCATCGCTTCGCCTGCGGGTGAAGCGGGCTTGTCGAGACTGCCAATCACACCGAGTACTGCCTCTTCGACTTTATCGGCACCCAGAGGTTTTTCCAGTAGCCAGTTAATGGAGTGATCAAAGTCTTCAAGGGTGCCGGTAATTCTTGGGTCACGGTAGGAGTAGAAGCGGAAGGCACCGGACTGGTTGTCCTGAGAGGCTCCACCGCCATAGGCGCCGCCCTGTTCGCGAATGGTGCGGTGCAGGTAGCCATTGCGCAATACACCACCGAGTACGGTTAACGCGGCTGAATCAGCGTGGCTGGTAGGCACTGTGGGATAGGCTTTGGCGCAGAAGCTGACCTGGGTATTGGTAGTCCAGCAGTGATTGACTGGTGTCAGTGTCGGGTTGAAGCTGATGATATTACCTGTGGGGCTGGTATTTTCACTACCCCCTGTGAATATCTGTTGCAGGGTATCTGTAAAACCAGCAAGGCGATCTTGTTCAGCAACCAGCAGATACTGGCGCGGCTGTTGCAAGACCAGCTGGTGAATTTCCTCTAACTGTGCGGCAAGAGACTGTAACCCAGCTTCACTATCCAAACTTTGATCCAGCTTCTTGAGTAAGCTGAGGCCGGTAACACCGCCCCAACGCTGGCTCAGATAGGCACTGGCAGATAGACCGCTAGATGCTGCGGTCATTGCCAGAGAGTGGCCGCTGCCAACAATTGTTGATTCGCGGTGGGTGCGAATTTGCGAGACTAGTTCGCGCAGGCGCGGCAGTTCAGTAAAGCCAGTTTCCTGCAGAGACTCCTGCATTAGATCGCTCATAGCCTGCTGATTGCGGGCCAGACCTTTGGACGAAAAGCTGATATTGCCGTGAAGCGTTTCAATACTGTCTTTGTCAGAGCGCACCGAGGCCGATGCAGAATAGGCACCAACCACACTGGAGTGCCATAGCTGAGTCTGCTGGTAGTCTCTGCCACCAACGCCCATTTCGGTCACGCAGGTGCTGTAGAGCGGCAGCAGGTCCATCTGGGCATCGCTGAGGGCGGGCATAGGCATAATAATCTGCTGGTAGGCGAGACCATTGGTGCCGGCGCTGTATGTTGTCAGGGGTAGAGGTTGGCTTTTCACCGACTGTTTTTCTGCATAGGCAATTTCAACCGGCACATCTTCGATACCGACCTTGGGAAGAATCTCTAGGTCTTCTTCCATCTCCTGACGTTCTTTTAATACAGTTGCCGCGTCTACTATCGCTTGCTTTTCAGCATCGCTAAGGCTGGTTTTAATCTCCGCCAAACGGTCTTTTTCCGCCTGTTCTTTCTGTCGCGCCAACTCTGTATCCGGTTTCATCACCAAACGGATACGGTGCTGGTTGTTCAGCAACAGATCGCGGGCCAGTGATTTAATAAATTCTGGGTCCTGTATCTGCTGTTGCAGTTTGTCCAGTACCGGATCCAGATTTAACAGTGCGATCGGATCGCCGCGATGGGTGGCGCTGGTCAATGAGGTAAGAATTAAATTCAGTCCATAGGGATAGCCGCCACCGGAGACTTCACGCTGGGAGAGTTCCAGCTGGTGCAGGCTGGCTGCCACCTGTTCCTGGGGCAGGCCATTGTCTGCAACATCGCGCAGTACATCGAGAACAAGTGCTTCGACAGCATCTGCATGCTCGGGGTTTGAACCCTCCACACCACAGGCAAAGCAGAGTTCTTTTTGCGAATCTTCAAGGCCGCACATCGGCGAGGGCGAGGTGCCCAAATCGGTGGTTTCCAGTGCTCGCAGCATTGGCGAACCGCTATTGTCGAACAGTACACTCGAGAGCAGGCGCGCCTGCATGGTCGCTTCCAGATCAGTCGATTCGCCGAGTAACCAAGAGACAACAATATGGGTGTTGTCTTCGAGTGGCTGTTGATCATCAGCGGCATAGACCTCTTCGAAATACTGCGGCTGGCTGTAGCGCTGTTCATTTTCAACGGCAATATGGCAGTCGAGCTTATCAAAGCGGCTCAGGGCATTTTCTTCAAAGGTAGCCTGATGTTCCTCGGCGGCAATATCACCAAAGGTAATAAAAATCGCATTGCTCGGATGATAGTTGGTCTCGTAAAAGGCTTTAAATTGTTCGTAGCTCAGATCGGGAATATCCGCCGGCTCTCCGCCACTGTTGTAATGGTAGGTGCTGGTTGGATAGAGATGCTGGGTCATGGTTTGCCAGAGGGTCGAATTAATCGAACTCATGGCGCCTTTCATCTCATTGAAGACCACGCCTTTATAGGTTAGTTCTGAACCTGTATCTGCGGGATCGGCAAATTCCAGACGGTGACCTTCTTGAGCAAAGTCCAGCGGGTCGAGACGGGCAAAGAATACCGAATCCAGATAGACGCTGAGCAGGTTATTAAAATCTTTTTTGTTCTGGCTGGCGAAAGGGTAGGCGGTCCAGTCGGAGCTGGTAAAGGCATTCATAAAGGTGTTTAGCGAGCGCCGGATCATCATAAAGAACGGGTCGCGTACCGGGTATTTTTCGCTGCCACAGAGTGCGGTATGTTCGAGAATATGGGCCACACCAGTGGAGTCCATGGGCACAGTTCGCAGTGCTACCAGAAATACATTTTCCTTATTATCTGCCGCCAGGTGGATATGCTGGGCACCGGTTACTCGGTGGCGGTATTCCTCGTAGCGAAGTTTAAGGGAGGGTATTTCCTGCTTGCGTAAAAGCTCAAAGGCCGAGTTTGGACTATTGGTCATAAAAGGTGGCTGCTCTGTGGGTGTTAAAACGTTAGAAGGCTGCATTCTACTTGAAGAACAGGTCAGTGGAAATGCTGCTTATTATTGACTGGGAGAGCGGGTCAATTTCGAGCGTCTAAATCTTTGACGGTATTGTATATTTCTTTCGATACTCAATCGGCGTTGTTTTTTCCCAGCGTTTAAAGGCGCGGTAAAAGGTGCTGGGTTCCGAGAAGCCGGTCAGATAGACAATTTCACTGATATCTTCGTCGGTTTTTGACAGCAGTCGTCGAGCCAGGGAGTGGCGGAGATTATTCAGCAGTTGCTGAAAACTGGTATCTGCAGTCTTTAGCTGATGCCTTAGTTGGCGTGGGGTTATCTCAAGTTTTTCGGCCACCGTTTCCAGTGAAGCTGTCCCGCTTTCCAGCATTGAGGCGATTATGCTGTTCACATCGCCAATAAAGTCTTGCTGCTGCAGCATGGCCATATGATCGTCTGCAACTTTAACATGCAGATTTAAGAGCTCCGGTGCTGAGTTTAATGAGCGATAGGCGAGTATTTCCTTTGCGAAGTAAAGTCTGAATTCATCGGCATTAAACACCACTTCACATTGGAATATACGCGCATATTCTGCGAGCTCAGTATTCGGGCTGTGCACGAACATAATTTTTTCGGGCTTAAAGGCACCGTCGGTAAAGTCTTGAAATCCCCTGATCACGCCCAGGGTAAAAGCCTCACTGAGGTGTGAAGTCACAAATTGATTATCGACGAAATAGCCAGTGAGATAGGGCTTAGGTTGTTCAACAAGCCGCGCCTGTAGTGCATCACTCACCAGACGCTGATAGTTAATATTTCGGCGCAGGCCATCGCCAAAGTTAGCACTGCTAAGAAACAGGTATTCAATAATTTGCCCTTTATAAACAGGCATTTTTTCACCGACATGCAAACCTATACTGGGATCGCCAGATAGCTCAATTGCTGCTTGCCAAAATCTTGGCTGTGCGGAAAATTGGGTGCGAAGATTGGTCGTGTAAAGTCTATCTGGCTCAAGCCCCGAACGTTTTAGTACTTCATTGGCGTCAATGCCAAGATTAACTAGACCTTGGTAGGCTAGTCGTACTAAAGTCCCTGCATCAGTTAAGTTCGCCATGTTTATACTAATGTGAATGATTAGCTGTTATTATACACCATTGGCCGAAATGACAAAGTGAATTTTTTTTAGCGCCAATGACTAACAGGGATTAAGTTATCAGTATGAGTAACATGAATAATTACCAAACCACAGACACAATCGTAATACCGAATAAAAAACCCTCGATGTTGATTGAGAAACTCCCTTGCCTGCCTGCGTTAATAGGCAAGCTGGCCTTTAAGTCATCTACTTACCAGATAGCTGACACACTTCCAGCCATAAGCGCGCGACAAAGTGATTTACTTGTAGATGAAAAGCATCTGAACCGCTTTAGGACTCTCTGTGGTTATAAGCCGGGCAGCATAATGCCCGCTACTTACTTACAGACACTGGCAATGCCTCTGGTGCTCAACATTATGAGTAACAGCCAGTTTCCTATTCGCGCTATAGGCAAAATGCACCTTAGCAACCAGGTTTCGGTTCATGAAAATTTTGATTTGAGGCAGCCCGTTAGCCTGACCGCTTCTATTGGCAGTTCTTTGCTGACCAGCAGGGGTTTGGAATGGAATATGGATTTTGCTGCCATGGTTGATAACCATCGGGTGTGGTCCGGCACTTCTACTTATTTATACAACTGCGAAACAGGCATGTCGCGCCGAGAGAAACCCAAATTGATTCGTGGCGATAATCCCCAGAATTGGCTGGTTCCAAATGGTGTAGGCCGTCGCTATGGGCGCATATCGGGTGACTGCAATCCAATCCATCTCTCCAACCTGACCGCAAAGTTGTTTGGCTTTAGGTCAGCAATTGCCCACGGCATGTGGAGTAAGACTCGCTGTATAGCAGCCCTTGAAGATCAGTTGCCCGAGTCAGGGTATTCAGTTGATGTAAGCTTTATGCGTCCTCTGTATCTACCTTCCAAAGTAAAATTTTATACCCGTCAGCTCGAGTCAGGGCAGCATTTTTCACTGTTTAATTACATGGGTGAGAAGGCTTATCTCACAGGTTTAATTTCCTAGGTATTTTTTATGCCAGATTACAAAGTTCCCGTAAATGACTATCTGTTTCTGTTTAACCAGGTTCTGGATATGCAGAGTAAATACCAACATATCGAGGGTGGCGCCGAAGCTACCCCGGATATGTTGGAAGCGATTTTTTTCGAGGCGGCTAAATTTTCTGAAAACGAATTGGTGCCTATCTACCAGAGTGGCGATGATGGCTGTACCTGGAATGATGGTGAGGTCACCACGCCTGCAGGTTTTAAAGAAGCCTATAGCAAATTTATCGAAGCTGGCTGGACTACTCTAACGGGCGATCCCGAATTGGGTGGCCAGGGGTTACCTTCCTCTTTAAGTATCGCCGTCAATGAAATGCTGACGACGGCCAACTGGGCCTGGGCTATGTACCCTGGTCTTAGTGAAGGCGCTATTGCTACTCTGGAGACCAGTGGTACTAAACAACAGCAGCAGGACTACCTAGTTAAACTGATCAGTGGTGAGTGGAGTGGCACCATGTGTCTTACGGAGCCACATTGCGGCACTGATCTCGGCCAGATGAAAACCAAAGCCATAGCCAATGAAGATGGCAGCTACAGTGTCAATGGCACTAAGATATTTATCAGTGCTGGCGAGCATGACCTGACCGAAAATATTGTTCATATCGTATTGGCGAAACTACCCGACGCACCTGCCGGCACCAAAGGCCTTTCACTGTTTATTATTCCCAAGTTCCTCCCCGCTGAAGATGGATCTGTGGGTGAGCGCAATGGCGTTGTATGTGGCTCAATCGAACACAAGATGGGTATCCACGGCAATGGCACGGCGGTACTTAACTTTGACGATGCCAAAAGCTTTTTAATTGGTGAACCTCATGAAGGTCTTGCGGCGATGTTCACCTATATGAACGTGGCGCGAATAGGGACTGCAAGTCAGGGTGCTGCAGCGGCAGAGCGTTCCTACCAAGGCGCGTCAGCCTATGCTCGCGAGCGTCTGGCGATGCGTTCCCTGTCTGGGGCTAAAAATCCTGATGGCCCAGCGGATGCGATTATTGAGCATCCAGATGTTCGTCGCATGTTACTCACCCAGCGAGTGATTGCCGAGGGTGGTCGGGCGATGGTTATCTATGCAAGCCAGTTTGCCGATCTCTACAGTGCTGGTAAAACCGCTGAGGCTCGCGATGCGGCGGAAGCTCGTCTTGGTTTTTGCACACCGATTCTGAAAGGCTTTATCACTGAGTTAGGTGTTGAAGCTGCAAACCATGGCGTGCAGGTTTTTGGTGGCCACGGTTATATCAAAGAGTGGGGCATGGAGCAGATTCTTCGCGATAGCCGCATTGCAACTCTCTATGAGGGCACTACCGGCATTCAGGCGCTGGATCTGGTCGGCCGAAAAGTTCTGTTGGACAGGTTTAAGCAGTTAAAGATTTTTACCGGCGAGATGCTGAAATTTGCCGGCCAGTTTTTACCCTGGAAGGCACAGGGTAAGAATAAAATCCTGCGCAAGCAGGCCTGGGCGGTCACCAAACTGGCGCTGAAATGGCGTTACCTGGGGCTTCGTTTGGGAATGCGTGCAAAAAAGAACCCAGACAATGCGGGAGCCGCCTCTGTCGATTTTCTGATGTTCTCCGGTTATGCCTATATGGCCTTTATGTGGCTGCAGATGAGTGCAGCGGCGAGCAGTCAGTTGCAAGCAGGTGAGGGTGAGAAGGAATTCCTTGAAGCTAAGTTACATACAGCCAAGTTTTTCTTTGAGCGTATTCTGCCACGCGCCGATGCCCATGCTAAAACCATGGGTGCCGATATTGACAGTGTTATGGGTATGCCAACCAAGTACTTTGAATAATCACTTTTGATATTAGCTATTGGCTTTTAGTTGTTAGCTATTGGCAATGCGCAAGCGTTCCCGCTTTGGATCAGCCAGCGGTATTGCCTTCAATAGCTGCTGGGTATACTCCTGCTGTGGATTTGCCCAGAGTGCTTCTGTCTCACCGGTCTCAATAATCACACCTTTGTTCATCACCATCACCCGATCTGATATATAGCGAACCACCGATAAGTCGTGGGAGATAAATAGCATGGTCAGATTGTGGCGCTCTACAAGTTCGAGAATCAGATCGAGAATCTGTGCCTGAATAGTGACATCCAGTGCGGACACCGGTTCATCGGCAATAATCAACTCTGGCTTGGTCGCTATAGCTCGGCCAATGGCAATACGCTGGCGCTGGCCGCCGGAAAACTCATGGGGATATTTGCGCATCTGGCTATGAGCCAGCCCTACATCATCCATGAGTTGGCGCACCTGCTGTTCGATATTTTTACTGTTAGCCAGACCGTGGTAGAGCAGGGGTTCTGCC
>Ga0206125_10005300_pt1 | contig 10976 bp, 11 predicted proteins | sample Helgoland_Spring_4_FD_148598 | JGI IMG/M metagenome (GOLD analysis project Ga0206125, IMG submission 148598) | Pelagic subsurface seawater microbial communities from Kabeltonne, Helgoland, North Sea - Helgoland_Spring_Bloom_20160331_1 | ecosystem: Environmental > Aquatic > Marine > Epipelagic ...
TCCTGTGTCAAAATGGATACTTTTATTGCAACTAAAAGATATACTATCGTTAGCAAATACTAACACGCTATCTTTTTTAGACTGCAATACTACTCTGTCTGTATTTATTATTACCTGTTTACCTTGATAAGCAAAAGGTCTGTCTGGTATTTTTCCTATTTCTATATTTTGATTTGCCATTTTCTAATAATTACTTTTGGTTTTCTTTCCTATATTAGCAGCAGTTAATCCGTGTTTTTTCCATCCTGTAGTTTTTTCTATTCCTTTTTTTCCTGTTGCTCTTAATCCTGCGTCTTTAGCATTTTCTAAATAGAATCCTGTGCTTGTATTTTTTCTACCTCCTTTTACTATGTAATAATCTCTATCATGAAAATCATCTGGATGTGAATGTAAAGGATTATTAGGATCAGGAGCATCTAAAACATATTCTAAAAACGTAGGAGTCCACCACCAAGGACATGCTTTTGCAGCTACTTGATTATGTCCAAAAAATTTAATGTCTGGATATCTTTTAATGTAAATGTAAATTAATTCTTTTATTGCAATTAATTGTTTATCTGTAACTGTACCATATCCTACGGTGTGACTAAACCTTCCAGATCCTAAACTTTTCCAATTCTCTTCTTTGTCAATAATTCCCATTCCTTTACTTACATCATGAACTCCATACACATATTCTTTATATTCATCATCCTTTCCTTTATTTACTGTATCTGTAGCATCATTACCAGAATAACGTTCTGCACCTCCTGACCAATTTATTTGAATGGTATTGTTATTATTAGCATGAGTAGTTTCTCCCCACGCACTTAAAGCTTTAGGATCATAACCAGGATTAGTAGGATTTGACCAGTCCCCACCGTAGTATCTATTTCCATCTTTAGCGATAAATGAACCTATGCCTTTAGAACCAGCACCAATACCAACTCCCATAACATAATCAGGCATAGTTTGAACAACATCTCCTCTAATACCAATTAACCAATTATATCCATAAGCAGGCCAACAACTACGATAAAGATGAAAATTACATCCATCTAAACCATCTATAACTGGTTCTCCTGCTGTTGTATGAATACATAAATATTTTATTGAAACTGTTTCAGGGTCTCCTTTATAAAGTGATGCTCTTTTTTTAAGATTTTTTCCATCAACTACTGTTCTTTTATCATTCCATTTTACTGTTTTTGTACTTCCTAAATCACATCTCCATTTTTGTATGGCTATTGAAAGAGGGGCGGGTTTAGGAATAAGAAATTTAGCTCCTCTGTAATTGTAAGCAACTCTCCAACCAGTATTATTTGGATCTGCTTCTGGTTTTCTTCCAGCCCAATTTTTTCCTCCATAATTTTCTTTTTTAAATTGTGCCTTTCTAGCATCTGTTCCTTTTACCCAACTCTTTGTACCCTTTAAACTAGGTGTTACTAAATTATCAAAATAATTATCAGGAACATCTGTGTCTGAAGAATAATATGAATCTTTTATAGCTTCTGGAGTTGGACTATTAGCTAATAATCCTGAACCTGTTACATTTACAGCTATAGATTCTGAAGTTTGTGTGTTGTCTTCACTTCCTGAAACATCAGTATCATCATCTGCATCAGGATCAGTATCATCTACATCTATATCTGTGTCGTTTTCGTTATCGTCTTCACTATCATCTCCTTCCTCTTCTTCCTGTGTATTTATTGGATCTACATTTTCTGATTCTACTTCTTCTTTACTGTAGAGATCATTTTCTTTTTCAGGATCAGCGTTAGCTGACCATTCATCTTGTACACTCCATGAAAAATCTGACTCACTAAAATTGTCTTGTTCTAATAATAAATCATATATTGATCCCTCTTCTTCAAGTATTTCTTCTTCTCTACCTTCTAAATTATTAATGTCTTCTGATTGACTTTGAGCAGCTTCATATGCTGCTTTAGTTCTATAAGAAACATCTTTTTCTGCTTCTTTTTCAGGATCAAAATAATAACCTCCTGTGTCTGTTTCTGTGGCTATTTCTGCGTTGATATAATTTATTTCTCCATTCCACATTGAAACGTGTTTTACCCATTTTGGTTCTTCTTCTTTATCGTTATCATCTTCTAAATCTTCTCCTGCGTATTCTATTTCTTCTTCTTCGGGAATTTCTATTTTTTCAGGAGCTGAACCTAAAGTTATATTATCAAAATCATCATTAGCTTCATTTACATCTAAAAAATCATATTCTGTTTGCCACGATTGATAATGTTGTGATACAATTTGAAAATTAGGAAAAACTTGATTTGAAGTTAAAATAACTGAAGAATCATCTGTGTTTATATTTTCAATTGTATGTTCCCATCCCCTATCTCTATCTTCTTCTATATATTGACCATTACGAATAATTGTTATAGGATCTCCTGTTTCCCCTTTAGTAGAATAAGCTGTTTTTTCTTTTGCTTCTTTAGCTGTGGCTCCTAATCTTATTGAGTTACCAAAACGACCTTCTATAATAGTATCACCTTCAAAAGGTAATAAAGGTTGTATATCTAACTTTTCATTAAAATATTCTCCTAATTCAACATCTGTAGAACCATCACTAGGTGTTCTTTTTACTCCCCCATCTACCATTTTATATTTATCTAGAAGATCTTCTACATCTTCTCCACCTGTATACGGGTGATCTGGTAAAGCATTATGATGGGGATGATTCCATATATTAACATTAGGTAAATAATAAGTTGTTTGGGAATTATCTACAAAATAAAAATCTTTACTTAATGAATTTAATATTAATATTATTTCACCTCTTAAAGGATATTGTTTCATAAAAGAAAATAAAGGACGGGCAAATTCTTTATTAAAGGTTTCTTCTTCCCCTGCATAATCATAAGGATCTGTATAAAATATGGTCCCTATTGCATCATAACCTCCAAATTCTTTAGCTTGAGGATGATTTATATCTAATATAATATCTACAACTCTTTTTGGTACTAAAAGTTCTTCGTTTATAAAACTTCCTTGTTTTATTTTATTTGTTCCTGATAAAGCCATATTATTTTTCTAATTCTTCTTGTGAAGGTGCTTCTATTTCTTTTGGTTTTTCAACAGTTTTGGCTATTTCTTCAGCCACATCCATTAATTGATCCATTTCTTCAGCTGTTAATAAACCACCATCCCCACTTGAAGCTGCTCCTGTTGATAAACGTTGTACAATAGCAGCCATCTTAATTAGTTGGTCATCATTTTTAACGCTAATTTCCATATATTCCTTAATTAAAGGAACTACAACTGTAGCATCACCTAAAGATTGGACTAAAGGACGTAATTCAGCTATTAAAGAAGCAAGTTGTTTTGCTTTTTTCTTTTGATTACCATGAATTTCTTTTAGTAAATCACCAAAGGATTTATCGTCAAAAAGTATTTGGTTTAATGAATCCATATTATTTTATTATAAATATGGAATTTTTAAATTTTTATATGTCCCGTTTTATCAAATTCTTGATATAATTCTTTTTGTATTTTTTTAAGAATTTTTGTTACTTTTGTTATTACAGGAGTATCTACATCTGTCATTTCACGAATGTAAATATAAAGTGCTTTTTTATTAAATATTTCTAAATTTTCTCTACGCTTAAAAAGAGTATTAATAGCGTCTGCTACTTTTCTATCTTTTTCTTTTTTAAATATAGTAAACATATGTTTATCAATATATTCAGTAAGATAATCTATAAAATCTTTTATTTCTTGTTTACGTTGATCTCTACCTAATTGGTGTAAAACACCATCATCTTCATCTGCTTTTAAAACGTCTACTTTTGATTTTTTCTTTTTGTAATTATTATTATTATATAATATAAGATAATTTTTACCTACAATCGAAAAATAACTGAATGCTTTAGTACCTTTTTCTGGCTTAAAATAATCTAATTTTTCTAAAAGAAAACAAATTACTTCATGTTTTAAATCTTCTAAATCATCCACTTCTGTATAGTAAAACTTAAATGTATGAATTAAATTTTCAGCCAATTTATAGAAGGGATAATGTATTCTTCTTGCAAATATATTGTCTCTTTCATCTTGGTTTGATGATGCTAGATATTCTGCTATAGCAGCATCTGTGTCTTCTGTAAAATATCTTTTTTTAGTTCTTTTTCTACCTCTTTTTTTTAATCCGGGCGTAAAAGAACCAGTGATTACTGGTTCTGGGGGAGGTTTAGGGGCCCATTTGGTTTTATCTGGCATGTAAAATTTTATTTTAAAGTAAATTCATTTAATGCTTCTTGTATTTTTTGTATTTCTTTAAAGAAAAAACCTATCTCATCATCGGCATAAAATACATTTTTATCATCTAATTGTTTTAATCTTACATCACAAGCAGTGATAGCTTCACTTTGTTTTGTAATAAAATCCTCTAATTTTTCATTCTTTACAATTAAATTTCTAATTATAAAGGCAGAAGCAGTTATTACTACTGTTAGTATAATACTAAGTGTTATCATATTTAATCTTTAAAAAATGAATCTATAACATCTAATGTTGCTGATGCTAATTTTGGGTTATTTTCTGTGTTTACTTTTTTAGCTGCTCTTAATGTTTTATCTCCTTTACTTGCATTAATTGGTTTTGATTTAGGAATACTATTTGATGCATTGTTCCATAATTCAAATTCAATTTGAGCAGCCATATGATCTGCTTGATGCATTAATAAAGGTAAATGTGTTCTTAATCTAGTTTCTTTTTGACCAGACATAAAATAGAACTTATTTGACTCATCATATAAACCATCATGAATTTTAATTGTAATAAACTCGTTTTGAGTTACTTTACAACCAATTTCTTGAAGTATAAATAATGATCTTTCTGGAACTTTCATGGCAGGAATATCGGTATTAAATTTATAAATCATACCTAATTTATCAACATGCCATTTAGAATCATTTGGTTGATAATATTCACCTTCTTGTTGACCCATCTTGCCTAAATCATGGAATAATGCTGCAAAATGCATTTCTTCAACAGTATATGTAGATATATCACCCCCCATTGATTTCCATGTTTTATATAATGAATTAGCACAATCATACACACGTAAAACATGGTCAGTATAACCACCAGCGAATGCTGAATGGTGCCAGTTTTTACTTGAAGCAGGCATCATCATCATTCTTTCTTTATATTTATCTAAAAATGGTAATAGTATATCTGTTCTTTCTTTTGAAAAACATGTTCCTATTACACTTACATAACGGTCCCAATTTGCTTGGATTTTTTCTGCTGATAACATATTAAAGTGCTCCTGTTTGTGATGTGCCTCTTGCTCCTAAATTTTCTGTAGATGAAAGATTTATAATGTTTTGTAGTTCTTCATAACATTCTTTTAATTGACCTTCCTGCATATAGTCTATTGCTGCCTTATTTTCTCCTCTTTTAATCATATCTCTTAATCTAAATAAAGATTGATCTAATCTATTCATAGCTGTTTGTACTTGTTGTGCGTATTTCATAACGTTTTTTATTTATTTATTAATGTATAGTAAATTATTCTTGGGAATCCAAATATTCTTCATATTTTTTATTACACCAAATCATATTTTCTTTTAAAGTTTTTTTCTTATTTGGTGACATATTTAAAAAATCTGTTGTTTCAATTAAAGAACCTATAGCTATTATACGAGTTAAGTCAGACTTAGCCCCATTTTTTTGTATAAGTTTCTTAAGTAATTCAATACTTTTAAGATACTCATCTTTTTTTAATTCTGCTGCTGATTGTTGTTTTTGTAATTCATGTTCTTTATCATTATCATCAAAAAACGACATTATGTTAGTTCCGGAACGGTGTATACCTTTTAATTCATCGGCCTTTTCCATCCGCTTTAATGTTTCTTCTATATTTTTTGGGTTATACTGTGTCATGTGTTCGGTGTTGCGGTCCGCCGTTTCGACCCTAAAACCCCTACAGTTGTAGGATATAACTAATTTTAGTGGTAACCAAATTTATTTGACAGAACTTGCAGTCCATCTAGGTAAACCATCTTGTGCATATATTTCTATAGGAGAACCTGATCCTTTTAACCCTAAACTATTATTAATTTTATCACTTAGCATTAATTCGTATCCCCCCTTATCTTTTGCTGCGTTTAAAAATAAAATAAAATCAAAATTATGTGCTTGTTGATAATCTTTTACTACAGATCTAGACCATCCTAATTCAAATTTAGAAGCATTTATATTTCCATCTTCAATAAAATTTGATAATTCTAATTCATTATTATTAGGTAACCCTTTATAAGCATTTTTAAATTCTTTATCAACTAAATCGATAAATGGTTTTTTATTTTCAGGAGAAAGTAACCCATACAATGTTGCAATTTTATATGGCCATCTTCCTTTTATAGATTTTCTCCATTTTTTCATATTAGAAAATTTAGATATAGGTATCTCTTTTCCTTTTACTTTAAATGTAGGATTATCTGAAGAATTTTTTATAAATCTAAGTATATTTGTAAACATTGCATCATGAGAATTAGGACCATATTCTGCTTTTTGTCCTGTTGGTTTAGCTCCTGCGTTTTTTACTTCCATACCTTTATTTCCCCAAGCTAAATCTCCTTCAATTTTATAAGATGAATCAAAAGACACATCACTACATAATAAAGTTAAAAAATATTCTCCTTTACCTACAGAAATACCACTATACCCTTTATCCATTCTTAAAAGTGTACTTAAAAAGTCTGATGAAAATGTATTCTCAAAAGGTGTCATTAAATTTCCTACATCATTAGGATATGCTTCTCTAAAAGACATAGGATTTTTTATATATTTAACAAATTCAATTATATCTGATGTTTCTTTCATTTTAGAGAAAGCAACTCCAAATACTTCGTTTTGAAGTAAAGCTTTTCCACCTTTACCAAAATATTCTTTTATTTCAGGACCTAATTTATCACCTAAAAGTTCTGCTGACATTCTTTTTAATACTTCAGGTGAAAGTTTTGCATCTTTAATTTGTTGAATTAATCCCTCTTCAGTATTTTCAATTTGATCCCCATCAAAATCTTCATTTAATTCATCTGCTGCATTTATTTTTTGGGATAATCTTTCTAATTCTTCAGAAGATAAATTCAAAATGGGTTCTTGATTATCATCTACAATAGATATTAAATCTTGTTCTTCTTCAGATTGTTTTTTAGTTTCTTTATCGAATTTATCTTGATATTGTTTTTCTTTTTCAGCTTCTACTGAAGAATCTTCCATTCCATCAGTTCCTTGATGTGCAAGATCATCTCCTCCTACTTTATCAGGAAGATTATCTAATACATCATCAATATCTTGTTCAGATAAATTAATTTCTTTAAGTATTTGTTTTAATGTAGAGACATCAGAAGGGTTATCCACTGATGGATATCCCCTTTCTGATCTATATGACCATTCCAATAATAACTCGTCGAGAGTCATATTAATATTACTTAATAATATTAGCTAACTTTTTAAATCTTTCTTGAAGTGCTTTTGAACCTGCATCATATCCAGTTCCTCCTGAAGTAGTTTTAGCTGAATCATACCCTACATTAGGACCTGCTGATCCTTTTGAAGCTGGAGCCATTCCTGTTTTTTGGAATTTAGCATCTGTAGTTGAATTTTCTTCTAAATCTGCTTCTTCCATAGGCATTTCTCCCATGTCATCACCTTCTTCATCTCCCATATCCATATCTTCTTCTCCTTCCATATCTTCATCTCCTTCGAAATGTGTTTTTAATATGTCAAAAATTTTACGAAGAACATCTTCTTCTGTTTCATCTATCTCATCACCCATATCGCCCATATCGCCCATTTCAGCGTCTACGTCGTTATCGCTAACTGATACATCTACATCGTCTTCTGCTTCACCCATGTAAGCATCAAATTCTTCTTTGATCATGTTTTGTAGTTCTTTTAAAGTCATTTTACTTTTTTTTAGTTGTGTTATTATTGGTTTTCTTTTTATTTTTATAATAAGGTTTTTTTCCTCGTCTTTTTTTTCCTTTTGCTGCATCTACAACGTCTTTTGATTGTGCTACAACGTTTTTAGCTGCTTTTTTAACATCTGCTAGTTCTTTTTTCATTTCAGCGATTCTAGCTTTCGCTTCTTTTAATGCTGCAGCTGCTTTTTCATCTAAATCTGTAGACGCCCAAATAGCACACCATAATCTTTTAAAATAATCTTTCATAACTAATTTTTATTTATATTAATTTTTTTGTAATCCTGCCATAAATCCTTCTTGGTAGGCTGTTTTTGCTATTTCATAATAAGCTTTAATTCCATTTGAACCTTCTCTTAATGAAATACCATATTCTTTAATAATTTCTAAAATAGCCATATGAGTATCTTTTTCCATCATTGTTTTAGCTACTTCTCTTCTACCTAATTTTTCATTTAAAGATATAGCTTCTTTTTCTTTTTTAATATCATCTAATCTAGCTATAATTTCTTTATTTCTTTTAACCATATCAGCAGATAACTTTCTATATTCATCAGCTGTTAATTTACCATCTTTATATCTAGCTAAAGGTCCAGATAGTTTTTCCTTATTTTTATCTTTTTCTTTATTAAGTTTATCAATTTCTTTATCTAAAGCTTTAAGTGCTTTTTCTTTTCCTTTTGCACCTTTAGAAGCTGATTTTTCATCTTTAACATCATCATCATTATCATCTTTTTTTTCTAATAAAATATTTTCAATTTCTTTAGTAATTGCTTCTTTTAAAGGTTGGATAGTTTTCATTTTAATAGTATTAGATGTTGATTTTTTAGGTTCAGTCATTTTATCATTTTTAATTTTTTTATCTATTTCAACCATTCCTGTACCTATATCACCTGGCATATAATTTTCTAACCATTTTTTAAATGAACTTTCAGTTATTTTATTTCCAAGATTCATACCTCCTTCAAAATGAATTAATGCTGAATAATACGCTTGATGTTCATTTAAATTTTTAAGAACAGCCTCAGTAGCTTTTTCTCTTTCTTCAGGTGTAGATTCTGCTAATCTTGTAACTCCCATAGATGTTAACTCATAATCCATACCTTTTCTAAATTCATAAGGATTAACTCTATCTAATTTAGTACCTGATCCTGGCACTCCTTTATTAGGAAGTGTTTCTTCTTTTTTAGGTGTATATCCTGCGTATTTATTATTTGCCATGTTTATAATGTATTATTCCTATATAAATATAAAATTATTTTGAAAGCTTATTATTGTTTAATTATCTGTTTATTATAGCGCTTTTCTTCGTGAATTATTGATAAATTATATAACCCATTTGATAAATTTGATAAATCTAAACGATTAATATTTTCTTTTTCTATTAATAATTTACCCATTATATCATATACTTCTATTCTAATTTTTAATCTAGTTTCTATGGTAATTAAATTTTGAGTTGGGTTAGGATAAACAACTATTCCTAAAGAAGACACATCTTTTATAGAAGTAGGCCATCCTTGTTGACAATAATCATACATTGATTGACAACTTGCATCCCAATCTGTAGTACAACAATAATCATCAACATCAATTACCCAAGCAAAACATCCATCATTTAACCAGTAAGGTAAACCTTCCCCTTGATAGCAACCTGCATCATATAAACATGCTGTTGAATCAGAAGTGTTAGCTAAAGGATCGTAATTTGCAGCACTTACATCAGTACAACCCGTTATAGGTAATATACATGTTCCGTTGTCTGTGTTTGCTAAAATGTTATAATTTAATGCTGTTGAGTCTGTACATCCAAATATTACTGGAATACATGAACCATTGTCAGTGTTTGCAAGTGGGTCATAATTAAATGCTGTTGCATCCATACACCCATAAACATAAGGAACACAACTTCCATCATCACTGTTAGCTAGTGGGTCAAAATTAAATTGTGTTGGATCAGTACATCCATAAATAAAGGCAATACAAGATCCATCATCAACATTAGCTAATTGGTTATAGTTAAATGCTAAGGGATCAGTACAACCTAAAATTGTAGATATACAACTACCATCATCAGTATTAGCTAAACTGTTGTAATTAATTGCTGTTGAGTCAGTACACCCTAATAATTCTGCTATACAAGAACCATCATTTGTGTTGGCTAAAGGATTATAATTAATGGCTGTTGAATCTATACAACCATTTACTATAGACACACATGAACCATTGTCAGTATTCGCATTTACATTGTAGTTAAACGCAGTACTATCCGTACATCCATATATATATGAAATACAAGAGTTATTATCAGTATTCGCAGAAGGATCATAATTAAATTGAGTTGGGTCAGTACAACCATAAATCACAGGTACGCAAGACCCGTTGTTTGTATTAGCTAAAGGATCGTAATTGAAAGCTAAAGGATCAGTACAACCATAAATTGGTAAAATACATGTTCCATCATCATCTGTTGCTGTAATATCAAAGTTTAGAGCAATAGGATTAGTACAACCAGGTATTTCTAATTCATTACAAATACCATCACCATCTGTATCTAATATACACACATTATTACAATCATAATATTGTACTGGATATTGACACCCATTATTAACTGTAGCTGAAGCATCATAATTACAAGCTAAAACATCAGTACAACCAATGTAATAACAAGAACCATCATCAGTGTTAGCTAAACTATTAAAATTATCAGCGATTGGATCTAAACAACCATAAGAAATTGAAACACAAGAACCATCATCTGTGTTAGCTAATGTATCATAATTAAAAGCTAAAGTATTTGTACAACCAAAGATAAATGGTTCACAATTACCATCATCTATATTAGCAGAATCATTGTAATTAAATGATAAGGGATCCATACACCCCAAAATTGTTTCTATACAAAAATCACCACAATAAGGTGTTGCAGAATATGTTGTCCAAAACGGAGATTGAAATGATTGTAATGCACCTTGTCCATTGTTTGCAAAAGGATTGGTTCCTTCTTCAATTAAGATAGTACTATCTGGATCATTCAACATAAGT
>Ga0206125_10005301_pt1 | contig 10976 bp, 8 predicted proteins | sample Helgoland_Spring_4_FD_148598 | JGI IMG/M metagenome (GOLD analysis project Ga0206125, IMG submission 148598) | Pelagic subsurface seawater microbial communities from Kabeltonne, Helgoland, North Sea - Helgoland_Spring_Bloom_20160331_1 | ecosystem: Environmental > Aquatic > Marine > Epipelagic ...
AACACTCACAAAGAATACAGATATACTAATTGTTGGCGCAGGTGTTGCAGGTTTATACACAGCTTACAGACTTCTGGAACAAAATAGCAAAAAAAAAGTAGTAATTCTTGATCGTTTAAATCGGACAGGAGGTAGGCTCGATTCAGATTTAGTAGCTATTAAAGACCCTTATGACGATAAAGATTCTATTGTTAAAGAAGAAGAAGGAGGGATGCGTTTTGAAGATTCAATGGCCGAATTAATGTCGCTTTTTTCAGCACTTAATTTATGTAAAGATGCGGTCTATTTTCCAATGACCACCAATAGATATTTTTTTAGAGGTCATAGTTTTACTGAAGCTGAATCTAAAAAAAACAATAACGCTATTTGGGGCGAATTATATGATCTTGAGCCAGCAGAACAAAATCAAAGCCCAGGATACATTTTAAATGTAATTTATAAGCGTATTTTAAATGTAAACGGTGTAGAAAATGTTCCTAAAAAACCTACTCCTGAATTTTGGCAAAAATTTAGACTAGAGTTTACATGGGACGGAGTTGAGTTATACAAATGGCAATTAGGCGGATTAATAAGAAATATGGGGTATTCAGAAGAATGCCTTACCATGTTAACAGACACACTTGGCTTCCGTGGTCCTTTTCAAGGCCTACCAAATGCAGGTGAAGCATGGCAAATTTTAGAAGATTTCCCTGCAGACCCACAGTACTTTACCTTAAAGCGTGGATTTAGTTCTTTGATTCGTAAATTAGAAGAAAAAGTAATCCAACTAGGGGGAATAATACATACAGGAATTAATGTAAATACGATTAATGGTACCAAAGGAGATTATAGCATCAATGTAAGTATTGCAGAAAAAGGAGAATCGGCGTATGTCTTTGAACAAGATACTGCAAGCGCTACTATACATGCTAAACAAATTGTTTTAGCCATTCCAAGTAAAGCTATGGAGATGTTGTTTGCTGCATCACCAGTGTTATATCTTAATAAAAATTCAAGAATGTTTTGGGAGGATATAAATTCTGTTCAACCTATGAATTTATTGAAGATTAACCTTTATTTTGACAGACCTTGGTGGGCAGATGGTTCTACAGGGCAACCAGCCGTATTAGCAGGACCTTCATTTGCCGACTTACCAATAAACTCTATTTATCCTTTCTATACAGTACAAACGGCTCCAGGAGAACCTAATGATGGTAAACCTGCTGCGCTTACCATTTATTGTGACTTTACCAACACAGTTTTCTGGCGAGGGTTACAAAACGTAGGCCCTAAATTTGATAGTCCTTTACAGCAAGAACATTCTAAAACACCGCAAACCTTATTTCCAGCTTCAAAAAAAGTAGTAGCTGAAGCCATCAAACAAATTAAAAGCCTGTTTAATACCCATTATGTACCTGAACCTGTATTAACCAGTTATCGTTCGTGGGATGGATTAAATGATTTTCCTCATGCCTATCATCAATGGGCATTGAATGCCAATGACAAAGAAGTCATTAACCGAATGACGAAACCACTTTATGAGGAAGCTATTTTTACCTGTAATGAAACTTGGTCTGACATGCAAGGTTGGGTAAATGGTTCACTTAGATCTTCTGAAAAAATGCTGAATGATCATTTTGGTTTGGAATCTATTACAGAAATGTTTTCAGGATGTGTTTTAGTTCCGCCTACAGAATAAGAAATAGGTGATAAAATTAATTTTAATCCGCAGCCTTGAATTTTTGTTTTAGGTATTTAGCTTTCGCTAAATAATGAAAGAATGAAAAAAAGATTAATTAAAGCTCTAATTATAGCTACAAACAGCAGGATTTTTCTTATTTACTACTAAACCAAAGAGCCAAATGTCTAATGACCCAAGTACTGAATATTAAAAAGAATTACTACAGTTTCTGGGATATTTTATATTTCGACCTCGCTCAATATAAACTCCATAGAGAATTATAGCTATCAAATAGACCTACAAGTTAAATAGCCGTAATTTAGTTCACGCTATTTTTATTGTTTTTAAAGGAGTTCATGAATCTCTTAAAGTCGATTTCTTTTAACATAATTGTTAACGATATATACCTAAAGGCACTATATCTACAATTATGTTTAAATAGCCTGAAATACGGCTATACAGAAATTACTATATATTTGTACTATAATTTATATTATGTTAAATAGTTTTTTTCTAATTATTCACTCTTCAATAATTTGATAAAAAAAACTTAAAAAATTAAACAGATAAATACTAGATGTAAAAAGGTTACTTTTGCGCAAATTAAATAATAAATAATTTCTTGACTACCAATAATAAAGAAACCTCACAAATTGAATTTATCCTGTTGATGGCATGTTTAATGTCTATAGTAGCATTGTCTATAGATACCATACTTCCAGCTTTAAACCCAATTGGACTCGCTATTGGTACAGTTAATCAAAACGAAAATCAGTTATTAATTACTATGATTTTTTTAGGGCTAGGATTTGGACAACTAATCTTTGGCCCTATTTCAGATAGTTTTGGAAGAAAGCCTGTTGTGTACATTGGATTTGCAGTATTTGTATTGGCAAGTTTTTTATGCATTGCCGCTCCCAGTATAGAAATTATGGTAGCTGGGCGTATTCTTCAAGGTATTGGACTTTCAGCTTCAAGATCTATAAGCATTGCAATGATTAGAGATCGTTTTGAGGGAGATTATATGGCTAAAATAATGTCTTTTGTTGTCACTATTTTTATTTTAGTCCCAATAATAGCACCAACATTGGGTAAATTTTTGTTAGACAATTTTGGTTGGGAATCTATTTTTTACAGTCAATTATTCTTTGGAGTTTTTGTTTTAGCTTGGTTTTGGAAAAGGCAACCTGAAACCTTACCTCTGGCTTATAAGAAGAAATTTTCTACAGCTATTTTTATTTCAGGTACAAATGAATTTATGAAACATAAATCTGCTGTAATTTTTACTCTTATTTCTGGATTGGTAACTGGTTCTTTTATGGTATTTTTAAGCACTTCCCAACACATATTTGAGGTGCAATATGGTTTAGTAGATGAGTTTCCCTATATATTTGGAGCTCTTGCATTTTCTGTTGGCATTGCAACCTTTACTAACGGTACACTAGTAGTTAGATTTGGAATGAGAAGATTGGTGAATATTTTTATTCTTTTATTTACACTAACCTCCTTACTTTATATTGTTATTTTTCAAGGAATCTTGAATCCAAATATTTCTGTACTTATCTGTTTCTTAGCCCTACAATTTTTCTCTGTTGGGTTCCTTTTTGGGAATGTTAGATCATTGGCAATGCAGCCTTTAGGACATATTGCAGGAATTGGAGCAGCTATTAATGGATTTGTTTCTACTATTATGGCTGTTCCAATAGCAACTTTTATTGGAGGTTTTGTTGACACTACTGCCCTGCCATTATTTATAGGTTTTGCAGCTTGTGGTTTAGGTTCTTTACTACTGTTATTGTTTGTTACAAAACCTGTTTATTAATGTCTTTGGAAATTATTTATCAAGATAGTTACTGTTTATTGGTCACCAAACCTAACAACGTATTGGTTCATCATGCTCATCATGCTAGAAATAAAATAGATGAAAAATCATTAGTGCAGTTAATTGAGGATCAATTAGGTAGTAGGTACTTCCCTATTCACAGGCTAGACAGAAAAACATCTGGTATTATTTTACTAGCTTCCAAAAAAGAATACGTGTCAACATTTCAAGCCTTGTTCACCAATAAAGAAATAAAGAAGATTTATTATGGTGTGGTTCGTGGATATTCCCAAGAAAATAGGATAATTGATTCTCCTGTTAAAGGAAGAGATGCTTTAGTATATAAAGAAGCGGAAACTTATTTAAAACGCTTGGATAAGATTGAGTTGAATATTCCTGTAAAACCCTATGATTCTTCAAGATATAGTTTGGTAGAATTAACTCCAACAACAGGAAGAATGCATCAGTTGCGTATTCATATGAATAAACTTTCTACTCCATTAATTAATGATGCAAAATATGGAGATAAAAACCATGACACTATGTATGGAGAGCAATTTGGGTGGACAAACCTTTTTTTACATGCAGGATCTTTAGCCTTTTCTCATCCTTTTACCCATCAAGAATTATTTTTAAAATCCTCATTTTCTGATGATTGGATTCAATTGTTTGAAAAATTTTCTTGGAAAAACCCACTCAAATAAAAAACTTATTGCTCTAAAGACTGGCTCTCAAAAGCAATAAGTTCATGTTCATGAAATTCTGATGTAACTTCTATTGGGTTGCAACAAACCTCACAATCTTCTATATAAGTTTGTTTTTGTATGCTACTATCTAGAAGCATAGAAATCTCCTCCCAACAATGCGGGCATTGAAAAAAGTGTTCCAAAACCTAATCTTCTATAACTTTTAAAACTAACTTTCCTTTTTTATCACCATTAAACAAACGTGCATAAGTTTCCTGAAAGTTTTCTATACCATTATAAACATCCTCTTTAGATTTTAATTTTCCTTGAGCTATCCACATTCCCATTTCTTGGGCTGCTTTTTTGTAATCTTTTGCATAATCCATAACCACCATCCCTTGCATAGTTGCTCTATTTACAAGAAGGCTTAAATAATTACTAGGTCCTTTAACTGCTATTTTGTTGTTATACTGAGAAATAGCACCACAAATAACTATTCTAGCATGCATTCTCAGTTTAGTTAGAGCTGCATTTAAAATTTCTCCTCCAACATTATCAAAATAAACATCTACCCCTTTTGGACATTTTTCTTTTAAGGCTTCATAAATGTTTTCAGATTTATAATCGATAGCAGCATCAAAACCTAATTCATCTAAAAGATAATCACATTTTTCTTTTCCGCCTGCAATTCCAATAACAGTACATCCTTTAATTTTTGCAACTTGTCCAACAACACTTCCAACAGCGCCTGCGGCTCCAGAAACCAGAACAATGTCACCTTCTTTAATTTTACCTACTTCAGTAATTCCAAAGTAAGCAGTCATTCCAGGCATTCCAAGTGTACCTATAAACATAGGCATTGGAGCTATAGAGTCATCTACTTTAAACCAACCGTTTCCATCTGTTATTACAAATTGTTGCACCCCTCCCCAACCAGTAACACAGTCACCAACTTTAAAAGATGGATGATTGTTAGACTTGATTACTTTTCCTATAGATCCAGAACGCATTACTTCGTCAATAGCTACAGGTGCTATGTATGATTTACTATTGTTCATCCAACCTCTCATGGCAGGATCTAATGAAATGTAATGATGTTGAATCAAAACCTCTCCTTCATTAAGATCAGGAATTTCATTAGATTCTAAACTCCATGTTGAATCATTTGGAAAACCAACAGGTCTTTCTTTTAAGATAATTTGTTTATTTATCATGTTATTATTTTAGGTGTTAATAGTCTATTAAGGTTTTTAATTCAGACGCAAAACGATGTTTTGGTAAATATTGTTTTTCCAATTCTCCCTGAAAAGGAATGGGAGTTTCTATACTAGCTACTCGCTTCACAGGAGCATCTAGAAACTCAAAACAATTTTCTGTAATCAATGCTGAAACATCACTAGATATACTGCCAAAAAGAGAATCTTCTTGTAAGAAAATTACTTTTCCTGTTTTTTTAACCGATGTAAATATAGCTACTTCATCTAATGGTTGTAATGTTCTAAGATCTATAAGATCTGCACTAATATTTGGATGTATTTTTAAGGTATCTAAAGCCCAATGAACTCCAGCTCCATATGTTATAATGGTAACATCATTTCCTTCTTTTAATAAAGATGCCCTCCCTATTTCTATAGTGTAATAATCTTCAGATACATCTTGATAAATGGATCTATACAAAGCCTTGTGTTCAAAAAACAATACTGGATTTGGATCATTAATAGAAGCACATAATAACCCCTTGGCATCTACAGGGAATGCAGGATAAACCACTTTTAATCCAGGAGTTTTTGTAAACCAAGCTTCATTAGTTTGACTATGAAAAGGTCCTGCCCCTACTCCTGCCCCACACGGCATCCTTACAACTACATCTGCATTTTGATTCCAACGATAATTTGATTTTGCTAATAAGTTTACTATGGGGTTGAATCCAGAAGAAACAAAATCAGCAAACTGCATCTCCATAACTGTCTTCATTCCATTTATAGAGGCTCCATAAGCAGCTGAAACAATTGCAGATTCACAAATTGGTGTATTTCTTACACGTCCTTTTCCAAACTGTTTTACAAAACCATCTGTTATTTTAAAAACCCCTCCATACTCGGCTATATCCTGCCCCATGATTACTAAATTATCATAACGATGCATAGATGCATTTAAGCCTTCAGAGATGGCATCTATGAGCCTTATATTGGTTTTATTATTACTTGGTTCAATAATTTCTTGATGATAATTTTTATAAACATCATTTAATTCAGTAGATAAATTAGGAACTATATGATTTTCTTCAAAAGCTATTTTTAAATTAGCATTAATTTCATTTTTTATTTCTTTGGTATAATTGGTTACCAAATCTTCAGTTAGGATTTCTTCTGACAATAAAAAAGCTTCGTAATTTTTTAGTGGATCCTTTTTACCCCACATATCCATTAAGTCCTCTGGTACATATTTTGTTCCACTAGCTTCCTCGTGACCTCTCATTCTAAAAGTTTTAAATTCTATTAAGATAGGCCTGGGGTTTTTTCTGATATCTGATGCTATTTTAGAAACTTGGGTATAAACCTCCAATATATTATTACCATTTACAATTTGGCTTTCCATGCCATAGCCAATTCCCTTGTCAGCAATATGGTTGCATTTATATTGTTCAGAAGTTGGAGTAGATAAACCATATCCATTATTTTCTACGCAGAATATAACAGGCAGACTCCATACGGCTGCAACATTTAGTGCTTCATGAAAATCACCCTCACTTGTACCTCCATCACCAGTAAAAACAGCACATGCGTGGTTATTCTGTTTTAATTTATTGGCCAATGCTATACCATCTGCAACACCTAATTGAGGCCCTAGGTGAGAAATCATTCCAATAATTTTGAATTCCTGTGTTCCGAAATGAAAACTTCGATCCCTTCCTTTTGTAAAACCATTCATTTTACCTTGCCATTGAGAAAATAATCTGTGCAAAGGAATTTCTCTTGAAGTAAAAACTCCTAGATTTCTATGCATCGGGAGTATGTATTCTTCTTTTTTAAGAGCAGCAGTAACACCTACTGAAATAGCTTCCTGTCCAATACCGGAAAACCATTTAGATATCTTTCCCTGTCTAAGTAAGACTAGCATTTTCTCCTCAATTAATCGAGGCTTTAGCATTTGAAGATATAAATTAATAAGTGTTTCTTCATTAACACCTTTTGGATTATATTTTAAAATATTAGCCATAAAATTATTTCCATTACATCTTTAAGTAAGTATGACGAAAATACTATTTTCATATATAAATATGATTATAATTTATTTAAAATCTTGTCAGTATTAAAAATTGAGTTAAATAGTAAATTTATGAGTTGAAGCATAAAAAAAACCTTATCGGTTAGTGATAAGGTTTGAGTTATATGTTTTAAAGAATTTGTTTACAATTCTTTGAAAATTGCATGCATCATTCTCTTTTTATCATTTATGCTTTCTTCTAAGGCTATCATAGTTTCGGTTCTACTAACACCAGGAATTTCATCTATTTTATAAATGATGTCTTTTGCATCATTGGTTCCTTTTGCTCTAACCTTACAAAAAATATTATATTTTCCTGCGGTAACATAAGCAACTGTAACGTTTGGGATTGAATTTAAATTGGAAATAACATTCTGAGTCATTGATGTTTTTTCTAAAAACACACCTACATGAGCTATGAAAGAATATCCCATTTTTTCATAGTTAAGAGTTAATGTAGAACCTTGTATAATTCCCTCATCTTCCATTTTTTTTACACGAACATGAATAGTTCCTGCTGAGACCAATAACTTTTTAGCAATATCTGTAAATGGAGTTCTAGCATTTTCAATTAGAATATCTAAAATTTGATGATCTATTTCATCTAGTATAAACTTTTTCATATTTTGTTTAATTCAAAGATTTAAACAAAAGTATACATTTAATTGAATACATTAAGGTTAATTATGAGAAAAATTCAATTTTTTAACGAACGAAATCGATTTCTTTATGGAAAAGTAGATTGGAAATATCCTCTTTTATCATTTTTGGAATAAATTTTATCATGTTATCTTCTAAAATTTCTTCATATAAATAACCCACATTTTCTTTATCTGGATATTTATGTAATAAATCTCCAAATTTTTTGATATTGTTAGGAATTTTAAAATAATCTTGATATTTATCAAAATCATCAATCAAACATATATGATAAATTCCTTGAAGGATAGATATAAAAGTAAAATCTCTTACAGTTTCTCTCTGATAATCATCTTTAAAATGACCAGATTCAATTAATATAGTGGGAAAGCCAAGTTTTTGAAAGTTGTCACCTGTTGCTGTTGGGTAAAATTCATCTGAGTATCTACCAACTTGACCAGGAATAATCTCTTGAAGTAAATTGTTCATAGAGCAAATAACATTCATTGTTTTTATTCGTGTGTTAGTCACTTTCCTTGAAATTTCTTCTGATGGTGCTAAAAAAGAAATTGTGGAGGGTTTATTTTCTCCTTCTACTCCAAATATAGTACGTTGATCATGAAGATTAAAGCAAAAGTTAGGTTTAAAATTATCTAACACTTCTCTCAATAATCTACTTTCTGCTGCATCTTTATTAACAGCATCTCTGTTTAAATCTATAGAATTAGCATTAGATCTAGTATAGTATTCGGCTCCATCAGGATTTAAGATTGGAATTATTTTAATGGTGGCGTTTGTGAGTATTTGTAAGCGTATCTTGTCTTTTGATTTATACAAGTAATTAATCAAATCTATTACAGCTTTTGTACCTGTACTTTCATTGCCATGCATTTGAGTCCAAATAAGTATTTTTTTTGACCCATTTCCAATGGTAATTTCATGTATATTCCTTGACTCTTCTGAAGAGCCAATGATTCTGGATGAAATATAGGATGAATTTTCAAATTTAGACAATGCCTTTTCTACATCGGATAATCTTACCCACCTTCCACAAATAGAATCCTCTTTGTAGTTTTTTATAATTCCATTAATATAGCCTAAGTCTAAAGTTGTATTCATTGTGTAAATATCAATGACAAAAATACAAGAATCATTTTAGTATTAACCTATTATATTTTTTATAAATACTTAATAATGTTACAATTGTATAATAAAAATTCATCAAATTATTATAAATGTAATCACAATTACAAAGAGTTACAATTGTAAATAAAACTTCATTGCAACTAATTTGTATAAATTATTTTTTTTAATATAAAATATTTAAAATCAGTAAATTAATTTTAATTTAAAAAAGCTTTAGTTTAAATAATAATACGTTATTTATAATTCTGTTTATTTTAATTTGGAATCTATTTATAGTAATTTTACATTTGTAATTTATATATTAGTTTACAATGGTGAACATTTTAGATTTTACAAATAGATTAAAAAAAATACTTAATTACCACCAATTAACTGCATCTCTCTTTGCTGATAAAATTGGTGTTCAACGCTCCAGTATTTCACACATACTCTCGGGCAGGAATAAACCTAGTTTAGATTTTATATTGAAGGTTACTAATACTTTCAGTGATGTTGATATTTATTGGCTTTTAAATGGGAAAGGTACATTTCCAAAAGATCAGGAACTAACCAATAAGGTTTTTTCATCTGATGAGTCTTCTATAGTTGACCCTATTAATTCGAAGTCATCAAAAAAAATGAATAGAATCGTTGTTTTTTATGACGATGGGACTTTTGAAGAGTATAAAAAAAATAATTATTGAATTAGCTTTGCAATTCCCTCTCTAATTATCTCAATATTTTTATACTTATTTGACAAATTAGCTGTTTTTTGTTTTTGAACTAATTGCCTTAGCAAACTTATCCCTATTTGATCAAAATTATACTGTTTGTATTGTTTTCCTTTAGCTACAATATCTTTAACTAAATTTTGAATGGCCTCAGTGTTATTACTCAACGCAATTTGTTCGTATGCATTCTTGTAAATTTCCTGTATTTTAGGGTTATTGTTTAAATACATTCCCGCCAACACATTATTAGCCACAAAAGCCATTTCCGAATCATCTTTTTCCTCAATATATATTCTAGTTAACGGGGTTGCAATGATGTTTTTTACTTCTACAGGGAGTTCTTTAGATTTTTTTACTGCAAGTTGTTTGTCTATATAGTACATCCCCACTAATGATTTTCCAATAACAGTATAGGAATCACTGTTGAGGCCTTTTTGAAAAATTGGTTTTAGTTCTGGATCAGTTAGCTTACCTAATGTTTCAATTGCTGCAGCTTGAACTAATGTTTTAGGATCATTATTAGCTATATTTTTAATAGTATTTATTACTGATTTTTTAGACCATTTATTAATTAAATTAATTTTTTCTAATGCAAGTATTCTTATTTTATAAAAATCATCGTTTAAAGCCTCTGCAATAGCGTTAAAAGCTTTCTTTTGGTCTTGATTCTCTGACACTTTTATCAATGCCTCTATTTTGTGCTGATAATTAGTTGAGTTTTTTAATTGAAAAATATAATCACTCAACACTTTATTTTCTGAGAAGTTCGCTAATAAAACACCATCGGCATTTACTTGAATCAAATCTGGATTTTTACTTTTAAAAACAAATTTGAAGGAACTGTCTCTGCTGTCTACAAAAACACGATGCCTTGTTTTTATTCCATTTTCAAAAATATCGATAGCTATTGGAAATTTAAATTCATTTGTCTGTGTCTGAACAAAATTTACTGTGACTGTCTTTTCTAATAAGTTATAATCGTAAGAAACTTGAATATTAGGATGCCCAGCTCCAAAAAACCATTGATTAAAAAACCATTGTAAATC
>Ga0206125_10005306_pt1 | contig 10968 bp, 4 predicted proteins | sample Helgoland_Spring_4_FD_148598 | JGI IMG/M metagenome (GOLD analysis project Ga0206125, IMG submission 148598) | Pelagic subsurface seawater microbial communities from Kabeltonne, Helgoland, North Sea - Helgoland_Spring_Bloom_20160331_1 | ecosystem: Environmental > Aquatic > Marine > Epipelagic ...
TAAATAATGCAACTGAGAATGAACTTGTAACAGTAGGTGCAACCACGACAGAATTAGATGCGGAAGCTAATTTAACATTTGCTAGTGGTAAATTAGAATTGAGTGGAGTTACATATCCAAATATCAGAGTCGTAGGTAGTCAATTGGGTTATGTTCTGATCGGTGATACCGGAGCTACCTCAAATTTTCAAAACTATCAGTTGGTAAGTGATGGTGGTAACTTTGAAGTTCGTAGGGTAAATGATGGTGTAAATTCGGTCTTAGAAACTCCATTTAAGATATCAAGTGATAAAGTAGAAGTCTTAAACATAAGTGGTTCAGCAACCTCAACCGGTTCGTTTGGAAAACTATTTGGTGATGGTAGCGAAATAACAAATGTAACTGCTACAGCACCAACAGGAACTGTAAGTGGTTCTGCTCAACTTTCTACTGCTATAAGTGGTAGTTTTACATCCACGAGTGCTAGTTTTTCCACGAGATTAACCACAAGAGAATCTTATTTAACACAAAGTTTTTCAGATGGTACTGCTGCTCTGATTAGTGGTTCAGCAACCTCAACAGGTTCGTTTCAAAAGATTGATACTCGTTTAGATGGTAGGATAATAGGAAACCTAACAGAATTAATTAAGGTAACTGTGGTTTCGGATGGTGGAAATCATTACGCTTTTGAGGGTGCTACCACACCAAGCTTACAGGTATCAGAGGGTAAGACATATAGATTTGATATATCAGATAGCACAGTTGGTTCACATCCATTTAGATTTAGTACAGTTCAAGATGGTTCACATAATGGTGGATCAGCATATACAACGGGCGTAATTGTTGCTGGTACTCAAGGTCAAGCTGGTGCTTATGTTGAGTTACAGGTAACTAAAGCAACTGTTAATCATCTTTACTATTATTGCACTGCTCATGGTGGTATGGGTAATGATGGAAAGATAATGAAGAACGATTTAACAAATCTTCATATGGTAAGCGGTTCAGCAACCTCAACTGGTTCGTTTGGTATGGTATTAGGTGATGGTAGTGGATTAACCAACCTACCTTCAACACCAGCATTTCCATTTACAGGTTCTGCTACAATATCTGGTAGTTTTTCCATTGATACTGGAGATGGAAAAGTATTTGAGGTATCAAATGAAACCGGTTCATTATTTAGTGTCACAGATGCATCTGGTGTACCTGCTTTAGAAACACTTGATGACAGAAGAACCGTTGGTAGATTTGAAAGACCAATGAGTACACATCTAACTAATTTTACTGCTTCTGTTCTTTACGGTGGTTTTTATAACATCGTTAGTGGTGATTTGACTTGTTCTATTATTCATCCTGATACTGCGAGTGTAGCCGTGGGAACTGAATTTGAGTTCTTTCAAAATGATGGTGATGGTCATGGTTTTCTTTTTCAAACTCAAAGTATGGGAACTACACAGGTATTATCTAAGAATGGTAATATGCAATTGGCTGGTCAGTATTCTGGTGCTACATTGAAGAAAGTGGATACCGATACTTGGCATCTCGTAGGAGACTTAACATAATGGGTGTGGGAATGTCATTTGGTATAACTGCTGAAACGGGTAATAATATTCAAACCAAAGGGTTGAGTTTTTATGTAGATGCTGCTTATAAAAAAAGTTATCCTGGTAGTGGTACAACTTGGTTTGACTTGGCAGGTTCTAACAATGGAACAATGACCAATGGTGCGAGTTTTGATTCTACTGGTGGTGGTTGTATTAATTTTGATGGAACAAATGATTATGTAACATTAGGAAATGATACAAGTTTAGAATTACAAAATTTATCAATTTCAGCATGGTTTAATCTTGATACATTAGAAACAAATAAAGACTTTTATTCTTCTGCTGCAAATAATGGTACAAATGGGTATAGGTTTGGCACTACAACATCAAATGAAATTCTTTGGTTAGTTGGTGATGCAAGTGGATACACTTTAAAGGCATCTTCTGGTTTTAGTAATTCAACTGGTCAATGGAGATGCGTAACCGTAACATACGATAGTAGTAATTTGAAGATATACATTGAGGGTTCTTTAAATGTAACGGAATCTTGTACAAAAACAATTACACATGCCAATCCAATAGCAATTGGAGATAGGGGTGGTAATTTAGGTAATACCAATGGTATAGATGGTAAAATTGCAATAGTACAAGTTTATAATAGAGCATTAACCGCATCAGAAGTATTACAAAATTTTAATGCGGTAAAAGATAGATTTGGGAGATAATTATGTTTGAAAATAGAAAATATGTAGTATTCAATACAAGTGAAACTGGAAGTATTAACTTTTCACAAATAATGGAATCAAGTGTAAATACATTAAGATTAAATAATAGTGGAAGTAAAACATTTGTTAAATATGAGGGAAGTCAACCAAGTAGTGTTGCTGGTTTATCTTCAAAATCAAATGAATACACTCATACACAGATAAGAAATATATTAACTGGTAGTGAGTGGACATCGGAGCAGATATAAAATGGGAATTATAGTTGGACAAAAACCAATAGTGGGAAGTGGATTAGTATTCTGTGTAGATGCTAAAGATCCAAAAAGTTATCCTGGTAGTGGAACATCTTGGCTAGATGTAATTGATAATAATGATGGAACATTAACAAACGGACCTGTTCATAATGGAGACTATATGACCTTTGATGGAACTAATGATCATTCAACTCATGGAAACGATGCTTCGGTTCAATTCACAAATAATTTTTCAGCGGACATTTGGGTAAGACCACATGCTGTAGATCAAGATACTACGATTTTTAGTAGAGATGATGGTTCTAATAGACAATGGTGGATTTTTTTACAAAACAACGAATCAATTTGGTGGAGTATAAGTGGAGTAGGAAACGCACAATCACCTACGGGTTTATATACTGCTAATAATTGGTTTCACATCTGTGGAACTTACGATGGTTCTACGATGATAAATTATGTGAATGGGACTGCAAGAACAACCACCACTGGTGTGAGTGGTAATGTGGCTAGTGGAGATGCTAATCTAAATATCGGTAATAGAGATAATGATGACAGACACCTTGATGGTGATGTTGGTTGTGCTCGTCTTTGGAACAGAGCATTATCAGCAACAGAGGTATTAAAAAATTATAACGCTCAGAAAGAGAGGTTTGTATAATAATATGAAAATTTTTAGAAAATTGATATTTATATATGAACTAATGTATCTAAACCAAAGGACTTTGTTTTAATATGGCAAAACACGATATACTATTATACAATTCTGCGTCAAAGGGATTTACAACCAATATAAACTCTGATACTGTTAGGATTAAAGGTAGTTCGGATGAATTACTTTCTATTGAGAACAGTAGCGGTACAAAAAATTTACAGATTGACACCATTGGTAGTAATTTTACTTTTAATGCACCCTTAACTGCTAGCGGTAATTTTAGCGGTAGTTTAGCAACTACAGCATCTTTTGGTAGGGTGGTAGCTAATAGATTTGCAGGCGATGCTTCACAGATGACAAATACACCAATTAGTGATGGCACTGTTTCAAGCTCTGCTCAATTGGCTGTGAATATAAGCGGTAGTTTTGATGAGGGATTCACACATAGCGGTGCTGTATCAGGTAGTTCGACATCAACCGGTAGTTTTGGATTTGCAACCTCTACGAAGTATGATTCTAATATTAACATAAGCGGAATTACAAATAAAATACCTGCTAATACAATATCAAGCTCAGCTCAAATCGCCAGTGAAATAAGCGGTGCTTTTGATAGCGGATTTGAGTTTACAGGAACAATATCCGGTAGTTCAACATCAACAGGTAGTTTTGGTAAATTTATCATTGGTGATAAAATAATTAATGGAGATGGACAATTTTTAACAAACATATCCTATACACCGAGCACATTCTCAAGCTCCTTTCAGATAGCTAGTGAGATAAGCGGTGCTTTTGATGAAGGATTTACTTTCGGTGGTGGATTAGATGCTAATCAAAGATTTACTGCATCATTTGTAGGTGTAAGTGGTTCTGCTTTTGCTTACGCTAATCATTCAGCTACAACGATGTCAATCAGCTCCACTTGTGGTTCGGATTTTGATTATCGTTTAAATGATGCTATTACAGGTGGTCAGATAAAAGGAAATTCAATAGGAACTGGTGCTTGGAGTGCTGGTCCTAATAGAAATGATGATCAGAGTGGATTTGCTGCAGTTGGAACTCAGAATGCTTATCTGTCTGCCGGTGGGTATAAAGCTCCAAAGAATGGAACTGAAAAATATGATGGAACGGCTTGGAGTCTTTCTGCAAACATGAGTATTGAAAACTGCACCGCAGCTGGATTTGGAACTCAAAATGCAGCTGCTATTGCAGGTGGTCAAGGTGATTATGATGGTACAGAATTATATAATGGTGCCACTTACTCCGATGCTGGTAATATGGCAAGTCAAAGAAGATATGGTGGTTCTGCGGGAACTCAGAATGCAGGACTTGTTTTTGCTGGTACGAGCCCATCCCCATCAGCACATACAGATCAATGTGATACGGAAACTTTTGATGGAAATGCTTGGTCACAAGTTAATAATTTAAATACTACGAGAACTATTGGGGGTTCTGGAGGAACTCAAAATGCTGCCATTTTAGCTGGTGGATATAAACATTCTCCTGGAGCTGTACAAAATGCAACTGAAACTTGGAATGGTACGAATTGGACTACTGTAGCTAATCTTAATACTGCTAGAAGTGGTATTGGTGGTATAGGAACACAGAATCATTTTATAGCTGGTGGTGGTTCATCTCCAAGTATTGTAGGTATTACAGAAGAATGGAATGGAACGAGTTGGTCAGAAACAAGTGATTTATCTCAAGTTAGAAGTACATTTAGCGGTGGTCAAGGTGGATTGGGAACTGCTGGTATTCTTGCCGGTGGTCAGATTGGCTCTCCTACTGCAACCAATACAGTTGAATTTTGGAATGATAACTCAACAACGGGTTCATTTGGAAGGGTAGAGGTAGCTACAAAATTTGGTAGCGGAATAGATGCTACCGGCGTTTCGGTAACAATTCCAACAGGTACAGTATCAGGCTCTGCTCAGATTGCTTCGGATGTAAGCGGTAGCTTTACGAGCGGATTTACTCATAGTGGAGAGATAAAGGGTGTTGTAGGTATAGGACTGAGTGGTGTTTGGTCTGCAGTTGGAAGCTCTCCAAATACGTTAAGGGATTACGCTGCGAGTGCTGGTTCGGGTGGTGGAACTGTCGATGCTTCTAAATCTGCTCTAATGTTTGGTGGTAGGGTAAGTCCGGCAAGTGTTACCTGTACTGAGGAATGGGACGGATTAACTTGGACAGAAACAGGTGATTTAATTACTGATAGAATTCAACATGGTGGATTCGGAACAACTGAGGCTGCTGTTGCAGTCGGTTCAGCTCCTTATCCTACAAATACAGGAACTAAAACAGAAGAATTCAATGGTACTAGTTGGTCAGAGGTTACTGATATAGGAACTGCTGCAGGAGGAATATATGGTATGTCTGCTGGAACTCAAAATTCTGGTTTAATATTTAACGCGGTTTCTTCAAATGCGGGAGCATCCGGAACAGAATCTTATGAATATAATGGAACTAATTGGACTGCTGGTGGTGATGCTTCTGTTAAGCATGCTAGAGGTCAGATGGGTGGAACTCAAAACAGCGCTGTGTTGTTTGGTGGTATGACAGCTGCTAGTAATACAGGCGAAACTTGTACAGAGGAATACAATGGAACTAGCTTTTCAACCGGCGGTTCTCTTAATGTAAAACACAGTGAATTTGGAGGAGATGGTGCATCAGCCGCTAATGGTTTAGCCGTTGGTGATTCATACGGAAACACAGAAGCCGGTACAAATGTTGCAAGGTGTACTGAAGCATACAATGGAGATTCTTGGACTGTAAAAACACCGCTTCCTTTTAAGATGGGTAGTGGTGAATATCAAGGCACGGCAACTAAAGGAATTGCTTTTGGTGGGTATTGGAGATTTCCAAATTTAAATTCAGGTCTTGCTCTTATGCCACAAAATTATGAATGGGATGATGAAAGCGTTGCTGTGATGCCGAATACAGGTAGCTTTGGTAAGGTAAACTTTGCTTCTATAGGCACAGCTGTAAATGTAACCGGAATGACTAATTTTAAACCTGATAACACAGTCTCATCATCTGCTCAATTGGCTGTAAATATAAGCGGTAGTTTTGATGAGGGATTTCAATATGGTGGTGCTTTAACCGCTAATCAAAATCTTACTGCATCATTTGTAGGTGTAAGTGGTTCTGCTTTTGCTTACGCTAATCATTCAGCTACAACGATGTCAATCAGCTCCACTAGTGGTTCAGATTTTGATTACCGTTTAGCTGACGGAATTACTGCTGGAAAAATAAAAGGAAATACAATAGGAACGGGTAATTGGACTGCCGCTACTGCAAGAACTGTAGCTAATGCTTCAGGTTTTGTGGCAGGAACACAAACGGCGCTATTAAGTGGTGCTGGATATGACGCTAGTGGTCCGGATAGTAGTGCTGTTTATAAGTATAATGGAGCTGCTTGGTCATTATCAGCTGCTCTAATCAAAGGAAGATCGGCTGCTGGTTCTGCAGGAACTCAAAATGCTGCCTTAATATTCGGTGGTGGGGATAATGGAAATACCCAAAGTGGTTTAATATCTTGTACGGAAAAGTACAACGGATCTACTTGGTCAGAAACCGGTAATTTACCAGCTGCGGGAAAAAATACTGCTGGAACAGGTACTCAGAATGCTGCGATTCAAGCAGGTCGTTATTGTACTCCAGGATCATCTCCCGGAGCTCATGGCACCGAAACCTATTTATTTGATGGTAATGCTTGGTCGGATGCCGGTGCTGATTTGATAACCGCTGGTAGAAGGGATGCTGCTTTCGGTGGTACTTATGATGCTGCGGTTAGTGTCGGTGGCTCTCCTTATCCAACAGGATGTAGATGTGTTGAGAATTGGAATGGTTCTACATGGAGTTCTGGAACGATAATAAATACGGGTAGGATTGGTGCTTCATTTGCTGGAACACAGAATTCTGCTATTATATTTGGACATCAAGCTCCTTATAGCGGTATAACAGAAGAGTGGAATGGAACGAGTTGGACAGAAACAAATGATTTAATAAAACCAAGAGCTTTTGGGGGCTGTACGGCTGGTGGTCTCCAAGACTCTGCCATAGCGGTGAGTGGATATTGTCATCCGACAAATGTAACAGATACAGAACATTGGGATGCAGGTTCATCAACAACCGGTTCATTCGGTCTTTTAGATGTTTCAAATTACATAATTACGAATACAGGAGAATTAGAAAATCAGAGTTCTATTTTAACTGCTAATTCTGTATCAGGTTCTGCTCAATTGTCTGTGAACATAAGCGGTAGTTTTGACGAAGGATTTAATTACGCAGGTTCTATATCGGGTAGTTCAACCTCATCGGGTAGCTTTGCAAGATTTTCAGCTGATAACTATAATCTTTCAGCAGAAATAGATGTTTTAACCGCTTCGATATCAAACCTTATTCCTGATAATTTAGTATCAAGCTCTGCTCAGATTGCATCTGATATAAGCGGTAGCTTTGATGAGGGGTTTAATTATGTGGGTAACCTTTCAGGAAGTTATGACACCACAGGAAGTTTTAATCTCATTCACGCATTGGAGTATCCGAACATAGATGCGTCAGCTTTCCTTAACCATCCTACTGCTTCAGGTACAGTTACAGGATCTTCTCAGTTAGCTACGGATATAAGCGGTAGTTTTAACGAAGGATTTGAATTTACAGGATTAATATCAGGCAGTTCAACTTCAACTGCTTCGTTCAATAATTTTATATCGGATAAATTAGTTACAAAAAATATTTTAAATAATAATGGTATTAATGTGATACCTCATGTCGGTAATTCATTTTATGATACGAGACAATTTTTACCTGGCTCTGCTAGTTTACAATTAACCTCATGTGGTTCATGTTCTGATACTTCAACTAATGGATATGATGCTTTTGATGGTCAGTTATCAGTTGGTACAAATGGTATATTGAATATATCTTTCCAAACATCTTCTTTTGTTGCTACAAATACTCGTGGTATTCAACCTGGTGTTTGGTCTGCTGGACCTAACATGCTTCTCGCAAGAGCTGCAAATATGGTTGGTAGTTCTAACTCTTCAATCGCCATAGGTGGTACACAAGGAGCTGGATCAGCAGCTGGTTGTCCAGAGGCTCAACATTTCGATGGTATTTCGTGGAGACAGGGTGGTAGCATCACACATTATAAGTATGCCGGAAGACCTGGTAGTGGTGCTGCAGCTGGACAGAGTGAAAATGATGCTGCATCATACGGATTTTATACCAGTGCAGGACATGGAGCTGATGCAAACAATATGTACAATGGTGTGGTTTGGACAGAAGGTCCTAAAAATCCAGGAGGTAACTCTGACGGACAGGGTGGTGCTGGTTGCTCCGCTTTTAGTACCGTTGTTTTCGGAGGAGGTACAGGAACGGATGAATTTAATGGCACGGCTTGGAGTGAAGGTGGAAATTTAAATCAAACAAGAAATAATACTTTTGGTTTTGGAAGTCAAAATGCTGCTGTAGCACACAGCGGTAACTATAATAATGGTAGATACCACACCGAACATTACGATGGTACTTCTTGGACTGCTGTAAACAGTTCCCTTTTAGCACATGATGGCGGAGATGGGGGAGCTTATGGAACTCAGAATTCAGCTCATTCAAATAAACAAGGTACAGACCATCAGAGCTATGATGGTGTTACTTGGTCACGAACCACGGATAGTTCGGTTACCAGATTCTATGCCGGAATTTCAGGAAATGCACAAAATGCTATGATGATAGGTGGTAGGTCTCCATCTGTTAGCGATGCATCGGTAAATACTGTTGAGGTTTTTCATGATGCGTTCATGAGTGGTTCATTTTTACAAACAAAGAAAATAGCTTCAAACTATAGTTAAGGAGAATAACTAAATGGCAATAAGAGATGTAGTTGTTCTAAATACTACTGCTAGTAGATTAGAAACACAACAAAGCAGTGATACTGTAAGGATTAAAGGAAGCAGTTCTGAACTCCTATCGATAGAGAACAGTTCAGGAACTTCTGTACTTAGTGTTAATACTGTTGCTGATGGAATTACGATTACAGGTAATCTTACGGCTAGCGGAAACTTTAGTGGAAGTCTATCAACCACAGCAAGCTTTGGTAATGTCAATGTTACAAATTTAATAGGTAGTGCGGCTGGATTAATCAATACGGATAAGGATGGAACTATATCAGGTTCTGCTCAGATTGCAAGTGATGTGAGCGGTTCATTTACAAGCGGATTTGAATTTACGGGTACCATTTCAGGTAGTTCGACATCAACAGGTAGTTTTGGAACTTTGAGAGCTACAAATATTGTAGGGGATGGTAGTCAACTTTCCAATAGATTAGCTCCTGGATTTGTCACAAGTTCAGGAAATTTATCTGCAGATATAAGTGGAAGTTTTAATAAAGGATTTGAGTTTACAGGTGAGATTACGGGATCATCATCATCAACCGCTTCGTTTGGGGTATTATCTGCTGGTCTTTTAGTAGGAGATGGAAGTCTATTAACAAATGTTACACCTGATAGCTCTTTCTCATCTTCCCTTCAATTAGCTAGTGAAATAAGCGGTAGTTTTAATAAGGGATTTGCATTTTCAGGAACGATAAGCGGTTCTTCTACCACAACTGCTAGTATAGCACTTATTAATGCTACTAAGATAGTCGCTGATGGAACTGCTCTTACGAATACAACCCCACTTAATACAGTATCAGGTGCTGCACAGATTGCTTCCGATATATCAGGTAGTTATACAAGCGGTTTTTCATTTACCGGAGCTATAAGCGGTTCTTCATCAACAACGGCTAGCTTTGGAATTTTAAATTTTAATACAGTAAGCGGTGATATATCTTCTCTAACAAATACAACTCCACCTGATGTAGTATCAGGATCTGCACAGATTGCATCTGATGTAAGTGGAAGTTTTACAAGCGGATTTGAATTTAGTGGTACGATAAGCGGTTCATCAGAATCTACCGGTAGCTTTGGTAGGGTTGTAGCAACAACCATAGCTGGTGATGCATCCCTACTTACAAATTCTATTCCAGCTAATACAGTATCAGGTGCTGCACAGATTGCTTCCGATATAAGCGGTAGCTTTACGAGCGGATTTGAATTTGCTAATAATATAAGCGGTTCATCAATATCAACAGGATCGTTTACAACACTCTTTGCTAATGTGGTAGAGGGGGATGCTTTACATTTAACAAATTGTAGACCTGAAACAACAGTATCAGCATCAGGTGTAATAGGTTTGGATATAAGCGGTAGTTTTGATGAAGGATTTGAGTTTACAAATTGTATTACTGGTGTCGCATCTACTTGGGCTTCTAGTGGTGCTATGATAAATACCGTTAATTTTGGTGCGGGATTCGGATCTCAAAACGCAGCTGTTTCCGCTTGTACTAACACAACAGAAGAATACAATGGTACTTCTTGGTCTGCTAATGGAGGCGTAGGTGCGGCTATGAGTTCTTCGAGAGAATGTTTGGTTGGAGTTGGAACTGCAACCGCCGGTTTAATTTTTGGTGGAGAAACAGTACCCGCTGGTGGATTGGCAGATAAGAGTGAAACATTTAATGGTACAATCTATGCTCAAACAAATACTCTAAATGAAGGAAGAAAAGCTTTAGGCGGCGCAGGAACTGCTACAGCCGCTCTAGCATTTGGTGGATTAGCACCAAGCGTCAGTAATCTTTCAGAGGAATTTGATGGAACTGATTGGAGTGAAGGAAGCGAAATGGGAACTGCTAGGTCTCTACTTGGTGGGGCTGGAACTCAGAATGCTGCTCTAGCCATAGGTGGAAAGGAACCTGGCTATTCTGCTTTAACGGAAGAATA
>Ga0206125_10005308_pt1 | contig 10965 bp, 5 predicted proteins | sample Helgoland_Spring_4_FD_148598 | JGI IMG/M metagenome (GOLD analysis project Ga0206125, IMG submission 148598) | Pelagic subsurface seawater microbial communities from Kabeltonne, Helgoland, North Sea - Helgoland_Spring_Bloom_20160331_1 | ecosystem: Environmental > Aquatic > Marine > Epipelagic ...
ACTCCCAATTACAACTCAACTTGTTGATGGAACAACGTATTACGTAGAGGCTGCTAATTTATCTGATACTTCCAATATTGATTATCGCAACAGTTTAACTCGATTGGCAGTAACAGTTTATCTTACAAACGGTTCTTATACCCTTGTGCCTCCAAGTTTAAACTTAATAGAAGCCACCACAATAGCTACTTTTTCTTTGGTTTTGAATAATCCTCCCACTAGTCCAGTAACATATAATTTGGCTTCTTCTGATCTAACACAAATGACCGTATCAACTTCATCCATGACATTTACTCCTTTAAATTGGAATGTTTCTCAAGTTGGAACTTTAACAACTGTTGATAACTCAATTGCTGATGGAGCTCAAAGCGCGAATTTCACGGTACGAATTAATGATCCTCTTTCGGATGATTGCTATGTTAATCCTAATCCCTTGCCAACCTATGCAATTCAAATTGCAGATAATGAGACACCAGGGTTTTTGCTTAGTACAGTTTCTGGGACCTTGATTGAAAATAATCCACAAACAGCTAGTGTTTCTGTGGTTTTAACAGTGGAACCTTTGACCGATATAATCATCGACCTTGAAAGTTTAGATTTAACAGAGGTAACCCTTGGTACAGCAAGCCTAACCTTTAATCCGTTGAATTGGAACATTGCTCAAACAGTAGTTTTAAATTCAGTAGATGAATTGACTGTTGATGGAACTCAAACAGTAGGAATTTCTGCAAGTATTAATCCAGCTTCCGATCCAGCTTTCACTTCGCTAGCCTCTCAAACTACCACGGTCGACAATGCAGATAATGATTCTGCTGGTTATTCATTGTCAAATTTAATTGGAGTTTTGACAGAAGGTGATTCACAAACGGCTAGTTTTTCGATAATTCTAGATACTCAACCCACTACAGATGTTGTTTTAAATTTAACCATAACTCCCAATGATGAAGTTGAAACATCAGTAGCCAGTGTTCGATTTACCAATGCAAATTGGAATGTTTCACAAACAATTATAGTTTCTAATTTTGATGATTTTTTGATTGATGGAACTATTGTATCATCAATTACGTTTAACGTTGATGCAAGTTCAGATTTTGAATTCAGATCTCTCGGTTCACAAACTGTGTTGGCTCCAAACTTGGATAATGATACTGTTGGATTTACGCTTAGTTCTATTGGAGGTGGTTTTCTTGAGGAGGCATCTTCGGCTAATGTAAGTTTTACAATAGTATTAGATGCACAACCGAATCCTGGAGATATTGTAATTCTAGATATCACAAGCATTGATTTAACAGAAGTGACTGTAGAGGCATCATCAACCCCAAAAGTGTTTACTAACGTAAATTGGAATATCCCACAGACTGTAATATTGAATAGTGTAGATGATGTTACATTAGATGGAACCACTACCAATTCCGTTACAGTAGTTGTCAATGCTATTTCAGCTGCACCTTTTTTAACTGCAGCAGACCAAAGTTTAAATGTTCAAAATTTAGACAATGAAACTCCAGGTTTTCAAGTTTCAAATGTTTCAGGTGTTTTGACAGAGGCTGCTTCGCCTACTGCGAGTTTTGAAGTTGTTCTTGATGTTCAACCCTTAACCAATGTGATTATAAATTTATCTTCAAATGATACTTCAGAAGCTGGTGTGGTCGCTCCATCATTTTTAATTTTTACGCCAGCCACTTGGAATGTTTCTCAAACAGTAAACTTATTTCAAGTCGATGATTTTTTAATTGATGGGAGCCAAAATTCATCCATAACTACGTCCATAGATGCGGCATCCGATGCTGGTTTCTTAACAGTACCTTCTAAAGATGTATTGGTAACAACACTAGACAATGATATAGCAGGAATAACCCTAATTGTTTTAGATAATTTGTGTTCTGAAAATGGAGATACTGCTAAATTTACGATCCAATTGGATGCAATTCCAACGGCAAATGTGACTATAGGTTTAAATTCAAGTATAACAAGCGAAGCTATGGTAGGCGTTAATCAAGTATTATTTACGCCTGCAAACTGGAACATGCCCCAAACAATTACTGTCACAGGGATAGACGATTCACCCCCAGTTTCTGATGGTAGTCAATCCGTAACAATTTCTACTTTTAATGTAAGTTCTACCGATACTGATTTTGATGCAATAACTGATGCTCAAGTAGAGGATGTTATAGTAATGAATCAAGACAACGATGCCCCCGGAATAGTTTTAAGTTTATTGGATAATAATTTTTTCACTTCCGAGAATGGTCAAACTGTAACCGTTCAGTTTCGACTTCTATCTCAACCGCTTGGAGACGAAGATGTTATTGTGCCTTTGTCTTTAGTCGGGGATACGGATGAGATTACACTAAGTGCAAATAGCATATTGATAGAAGCTTCGAATTGGGATAATCCGGGAGCAAATCAGATTATTGTTACTGGGCAAGATGATTTTATAATTGATGGAACTCGTTCAATAACCTTGATAACAGGCAACCCAACTAGTATTGATGTCCCTCATAACAATTTAACAGCCTTGGATGTTGCAGACGTAGAACTTTATAATTTGGATAATGACTCACCCAGTTTAGTCGTCTCTCAACCCCAAGCAGTTTCTGAGAATGCTAGTACCACAGATTTCACCATAAAGCTTAGGACTAATATTTCTGTTTCAACAACAATTCTAATTACTGCTGATGATCCAACTGAATTATCAGTAATTACACCCCAACTAGTATTTACTCCAAACAATTGGAACATTCCGCAGATAATAACAGTAAAAGGAGTAGATGATAACATCATTGACGGCGACATTAGTAGTGATGTTGTCATTGGTGTAGATGACTCCAATGCTGATCCTGATTACAGATCAATTTTAGATGAAGTACGAAGTATAATTAATTTTGATAACGATACAGATGAAGACGGTGATGGTACTTTTGACGCTGTAGATAACTGTATTTTCACTTCAAACGTAGATCAAGCGGATCTTGATTTGGATGGTATTGGAGATGTTTGTGATTTGGATATTGATGGAGACGGTGTATTAAACACAGATGAACTAACCGATAATACTGATCCTAATAATCCTTGTGAATTTATTTTCCAAAGCATCACGTTACCTTTAGTTGAGACTGGGGATTGTGATTCCGATGGAATAATAAACAAGATCGATTTAGATGATGATAATGATGGAATTTTAGATACTGAAGAACTTTTTGAAGATCAAGATTTAGATGGAATCCCCAATACTTTTGATTTAGACAGTGATGATGATGGTTGTTATGATGTCATTGAAGCTGCATTTAAAGATCAGGATGATGATGGTGTTCTAGGCACTGGAGTAATTGAAGTTGACGCTCTGGGAAGGGTAATGGATCAAGGTGGATATGTTTTTCCTGCTGATATGAATTTCAATGGAGTTTATGATTTTAAGGAAGAAAGTGATTTAATTGTTTTTGTGAACGATATGGATCTCGTTACAAAGTATTCTCCAATTCGAATAGAATTAAAAGTGAGTCTTTCTCAAGAAAGTTTCGTCACATTTCAATGGCAAATAAATACGGGATCAGAAGAATTTCCTGTTTGGGAAAATATCCCAGAAAGTAGTGTTCAAACTGGAACAAAAACCAAGCAATTAACAATTCTTCAAGCACCTAAAATCATTATAGACACCCAATATCGTGTTTTAGCAGATAACACAACATACGCTTGTCAAGACACTTTAATTTCTACAACCAAAATAACTGAAACTGGTTTGTTTATTCCAAATGCCTTTTCTCCTGATGGTGATGGTGTAAATGATACTTGGGAAATTCAAGGTTTGAATTCTAGAGGGGGATATGTCATAACAATTTTTAATCGTTGGGAAAACATTGTTTATAAAACCAATCAATACAATAATGATTGGCAAGGAGAATCAATGAATACAGCTTTACTTTCATCGGATAATTTACTTCCGGATGGCACCTATTTTTATCTAATAGAATGGGAGGATAATTCTTATCCAAATACAGGTTATGTTTACATAAAAAGAAGAAAAAATTGATGAAACGCATACAATTATTTATTCTTTTGTGTTGCAGTTTGAGCACTTCTTTTGCTCAACAAGAATCAGCTTTTAACCATTATATGTTTAATCATCAATCCATCAATCCTGGTTATGCAGGGGCTAGGGGATTGTCGAGTTTTACTTCTGTAATCCGATCACAATGGACAGGTATAGAAGGTGCCCCCTTAACCCAAACACTATCGTTTAATGCACCCATTACTTCAAAAAATTTAGGATTTGGTTTGAGTGTTTTAAATGACAAAATAGGTCCTACAAGCAGTACATCATTCGATATAGATTTGTCCTATCACCTGAGACTGAATCGCAATGATCACAGACTTTCTATTGGACTTAAACTCGGTGCTTTAAATTATTTTTTAAACCCCGATATGATCAATACACTATATGGTAATGATGCTTCGTTTGAGACATCTTTGGATAAAAAAATAATGGCTAATATTGGTTTTGGAGCATACTATTATACGCAGAAGTTTTACCTTGGATTAGCCGTTCCTCGTATATTAGAAAACAAGGATTTTGGATTGGAACAGCATACCTATTTGATGGCGGGAGGCCTTTTTCAAATGAATAAAAGCTTACTCTTAAAACCAAGTTTATTATTGAAACAAACAAAAACTGTAGCTGCTTTTGATTCATCCCTGTTATTGATATTGAATGAACGTTTTTGGACTGGTCTTCAAATTAGAAATGTAATTAATAGAAAAGATTTTTTCAACTTTATTGAATCTGGTTCAAGCGCATTAATAGGAATACAAATAGGGGAGAATTTATCAATTGGATATTCTTATGGTTTTCCTTCATCAATTACTAATAGGGGTTTAAACGCTTCTTCACATGAATTGATGATTCGATTTGACTTGTCTCAAAAAATTAATGGTTATTTACGCTCACCTAGATTCTTTTAACTATGAAAAAAGTATTGAAATTTTTGACGTTTTTTTTAATGAGTTTTTCCATTCAAGCACAAATAGAAAACGAAGTTTTTTCTACAGAGAACTGGGGAGATTATTATTTTATTAATAAGGATTTTGAGAAGGCAGTTATTTTTTTCTCAAAATTAAAAGACAATAAAAACATAGGAACTCAAAGAAATTTGGCATTGGCTTTAGAAGCTCTAGAAGAAAAAACTAAAGCCAGAAAACAATACGAGTTTGTTGCTAACTCTGTTAATGCTCAAGTTGAAGATTATTATAATTACGCGAATTTATTGGTTGATGAGGTTGCCTTGTCTAATGAGTATAGAGAAAAAGCCTTTCTTTTACCTTGGTCTTCACCCGCTCTGTTTGACAATGACAGTTTATTGTTTAAAAAACGTTTTAATCAAGAAGGAGCTTATGACATCAATTCTGTTGTTGGTAATACGGATGGATCTGAATTTGGAATGGTTTTTTTAAACCAAAATGATCAAAGCTCTGTTTTTTATTTAGCCGAACAAGATCAAACAAAGGCTTCAGCAAAGGTCATGAAACGAATTAAAACGGATTATCCTGTTTATAATTTTTACAAAGCTAACTTTGATAAAACAAATTTTGCACTGTCAAACAAAGTTGAACTAAATACCTCCATCAATTCACTTTTTCAAGAAGGCCCGGGTAGTTATGATCCTGATTCAGAATATTTTTATTTTACAAGAAGTGCCACGAAATTTGATGAAAACAAAACATTTCAATTAAATTTATATAAGACTCTTTTATCCGATTTAAATCAAAATAAATTACCCTTGTCACTTCCATTCAATGTAAATGGTTATTCAACAATCCACCCGAGTCTGAGTCCCGATGGGTCCCAATTATATTTTGCTAGTGATCGACCTGGAGGATTTGGAGGAATGGATTTATATGTTGTCTCAATTAAAAACGGAACGTTTTCAGAACCGATTAATTTAGGTTCTGATATCAATACCGAGGGTGATGAGGTGTTTCCATATTCCTACAATAATCGATTTCTATTCTTTACTTCAAATGGAAGAGAGGGATTAGGTGAAATGGATATTTTTTTAGCTGAAAATCGAATTGAAAAGCGTTGGGAAGTACACATATTAGGGAAAGGCATAAACACTACTGACGACGATTTTGCGTTTGTTTTGAATCAAGATCTTTCCCTAGGTCTTTTATCATCTAATAAACCTGGAGGTAAAGGAGCCGATGATTTATATGCTTTTAAATTTAGTCCAAAGATACAAGGCGTTCAAGATTTTTATGAATATACACCCTCAGATACTCTTGTAGTTGCCCTTAATAATATATTGACCAATGATCAGTTAGAACTGGAGCAACAAGACCCTTTACAACGATTATTAGAAAAGGAAGTTGAGGTTATAAGATTGCCCTTATATGGTCAACTTCAATTGAATAAAAACGGATCTTTTTTTTATAAAAACAATGCTCCAATTAAACTCAAAGATTCCTTTTCTTATCGACTCCTTAGCAGTAAAGGTAATTCTGAAGAAGTTTGGGTTCACCTGAGCAGAGTAGAGATGGCTGAGGAAGAGCTCAGTCCCGTGATGGCTGATACATTCTCACCTATTTTCTATGACATTGACGAGAGTGCAATATTAGATACTTACCGAGATCGTGTGGATAAGGTAGTTGCTACTATGAAAGAAAATTCTTCACTTGAGGTTGAAATAAGTTCTTATACGGATTGCAGATCCAATTCTGAGTATAATTTATTGTTGTCCAGTCGAAGAACACAATCCATACTTGATTATGTTCAAAAACGTATTTCTAATCCAGAAAGAATTTACGGGAAAGGATATGGTGAAGACAATGGGTCAACACTGTTTGAAAAAGACTACATTTTGGTTGCGGGGAGTTTTAATGATTTAGCACAAACAAAAAACATCATAAATAATTTGATTGACAAAGAATACCAGCCCTTTACACAAAAGTTTGATTCCAATATAAGAGTGCTTTTTTCACCCCTTGATTCAAAAGTTGAAATTATCAGAATAAGAGATGAACTCAGAGAACTAGGAATTGAAACTTGGGTGCTCGTAAACCCATGTTTGCAGCTAACAGAGGAGGAACATCAACAAAAAAGGAGAACCGATTTCAAGGTGATTCGCTTGTAATTTTAACAGAAAAAAATTAATCCAAGTTATTCTTTAAAAATGCTCATGTTTTTATCATAAATAGGACTTTCTATGGCTAGAAAATCCAGAACACTATGAAAAACATTGTGTTGCGATAAGAATTCATTCTTTTTTAGTTTTCTAGAATTATTAGATTGCCAAACAATAAAAGGAATGTCTAATTGTTCTTTAGGAGCTATACTCTTAGGGATACCATGCATGTATAAGTTTTTTTCTCCCAAAGATTCTCCATGATCAGAAACATAAAACATAAGACTATTATATTCATCCAATTGTTTTAGTTTTTCAATAAGAGTAGCAAGTATATAATCAGTATAAACTATAGTGTTGTTGTATGCATTGATCAACTCTTCTTGAGTACATTTTCCTAATTCAACACTCTTGCATACTGGTGTAAATTTATTGAATTTTGGAGGGTATTTTTTGTAATAAGTTGGTCCGTGACTTGTGCTTGTATGCAATACAAGAAGTATTTTATTTTTTTTACTGGATTGGATTTGTTCCTTTAGGTTTGTTAGTAAAATTTCATCGTAATCACATCCTGATCCTTGGCATTTTTTTTCTAAATCCCCCGCTTTTTGGTAGTTTTTAATTTTTATATTTGGCTCCCCCCAATTGTTCGTTCTCCAAATGACTTCAACATCATTTCTAAACAAATAATTCGGTAAAATTTCATTTAACCTACTACTATTCTCATGTTCTAAAATACATTTAACTCCAGCGGTGGTGTAGGTTGCGCAAGAATTTGCTTTATAGATGTAAACATTATTTATTTTAGATAATAATGGGTTTGTGTTTTTTTTATATCCGTATAATGAAAAGTTTTTACTTCTGGCAGATTCTCCAATTACAAGAACTACAACAGATTTTTCATCATCTTTTAAGGTAGCGTCAGGGAGCAAAATTTGTTCTTGATTTTCAAGACTTTTGTGATAATAAAATCGATTCAGATTAACAACATAAGACCAAGGCATTGCCAAGCCACCTAATGCCTTCGAATTTTTATCAATCCACAACCAATTACTAGAATTAATATAGGCAAGACCTATGATAAAGAGCAAGGTTAAGAAAATGTGTTTTAAAGTTTTTTTATAACCTTCTTTAATGATTTTAATTTTGATTATAAATACACTAGGAACAATTCCCATTAGAATAAGATACAAAACAAAACCAAAAGAAAGAAAACTAGTTGATTCATCGAAATTGGTGTTTAGAATATTACCAATCATTGTTTTGTCGATAATTACATTATAGGTGTTTATAAAATAAATGGCTATCGCACTAATGTTTGTAAAAAGAACTAAAAAAAACTTACCAATAAAGCGTGATATAAATAAGGCTAAATAAAAAATAAAAGCGTTTAATGCTAGAATTAAAACGGCCAAACTTAGTATTAATAAAATCTTGTCTAAGTTTTTTCCATGATAGTTTTCAAGAGTAAACCGATATACGGGCAGGTGGTATAATAATAAATTAATGGTGCTTATTATCAATATAAAGGAACTTAATTTTATACCCTTTTTGAACATCTTGAATTTATTTTCTTAAATATGTTTTTATGATCAACCCTAAGCTTAGTATTAATGCAACCAGAGAGAAGTAGAAAATCAATAAATTATGATCCATTATTTCATGTACAATTGCTGTTATCCAAATTAGTAAAAGCAAAATCAGTATTGGATAGTATTTTATTTTAATAAGACTTCCACCCAAACGAATATTATTGTTTATTAAAATGCCAAAAATTGCAGCAATATAACCAACTGCACTTCCTATAATTACATCAAAAGGATAATGCGCCCCAACTCCAACCCTAGAAAATGCAATAAAAAGACCTGCAGACAGGATAAATAAGAACCAAAATACTTTATGCTTAAATTCTTTGGGCATAAAAGCGAACAATAAGATTGTAATAATCACAAAAGTTGTGATGGAATGACCTGAAGGTAAACTCGAATGAGTTGATGTCAGAGTTCTTCCTATAATGGTGAAACTTTCGTGATCAAAAACTGCGGCTGGTCTTGGAACAAGAAAGGTTTTTTTTAACGATATGGAGAACAATAATCCAAAAAGTGAGGAGGTCAATAAGGTGCTCCAAAATTTAGGACTGTAGATAATCAAAACTGTAAACATGGGTAAAAAAACAATTGCATCCCCTAGTTGAGTTATGTTAAATAATAAACCAGGTAATTTGGATAAAATGCTATTTAGAGAAAAAAATAAATCTTTTTGAATTTCTATGTATCCGCTTATATTCAATGCGTTTTTATAAAAGAAAGTCATAGCTATAATCAACAACAAAAAGACAACAGGAAATAACTGAGTTAATTTTGTGTTTGAAAAGTTATCAATTACTTTTTTATTTAAGTTATAATTTCCCAATAAAGGTATTTTAAAAATAAAATTGATTTTTTTGGCGGTAAAATTAAAAAACAAAAGGCTATTTATGTTGACGATTAGTTCTGGGGAGTGATTTAGGGTAAATCATTTTAATACCCTTAAATTTTAAAAATCTGAAGTTAGATAAAAAAGACAAGAATCACAAAAGTATTTACCGAACTCAAAGGTGTGTTAATTTAAACCCCAAAAGCGTTGTGATAATGGCTAGTCATGTTTTCACAAATCATTTCAATTGATGATAATGTTATTCCTTCAGCAAATTCAATTATGGCAGATAATCTTTGGACACTTGGAATTCTTTTAGATAACAAAGACTATAGCTTAAAAACAAATGAAATGCTTGATATAGTTGCTGGCTATTTTTGTGAAGGTGAAGGCAGTAACTATAGCCAATGGGCACAATTAATTTCTAAAGTTGCCTACTCGTATAAAGAAGTAGTAATTATAGGTCCAGAGGCTCACAATTATAATAAGAAACTTCAACAAAATTACTTTCCAAATGTTGTATTTCAAATCAGTGATGAACCGAGCGATCTACCTTTACTTAAAGATCGCTATTTTAAGGATGAAACTTTTATATATGTTTGTGAGAATAAGGTTTGTTTAAGACCCTCTGAAACTCCTTTTGATGCATTAAAACAAATTAATAGTTTATAGTACTAATGTGTTTTATTTTGAAATATATAAATCTTCTTAAATAGTAAATATTAGTCCAACAGCAGAGTGAAATTAGATATTCAGGATAATTGATTGCTACTAATTAAATGGTGACTCTTATAGTCAAAAGTAACAGGAATATAAATTTGATTTCACCTCTCACCATTATTTTAATTTACAAAGATTTACATATGGTTAATATAACAAAGGGGGATCATTTTATTATTTATCTTAGTCCATTAATATCATATCTGGACACAAAATTCCAAACCAATTCAGATGTGTTTTGACCTTTAAAAGTTGAATCAAACCAAACGTGGTCTCCTCCAATAAATTTGTAATGTTCCACAGACACTAAACTATCTCCTTGGTCATAGACATAACGTTCAATATTATTGTCACTTGTAATAGTAGGGGTTAAAACTGTATTGTTGAAATTAATCCAGTGGTCTAATGTACTTTGTGCAGAGTTCCAGTCATTGTTCCCATTATATGGTAGTACTCCATCAGATGTTCCGTGAAGATGCACTACCGGCATAGGATGATTTGTAGGTCCCGTACAATCTAACATTACTCCGGAAACAGATGCCACCGCAGCAATTAAATCACTTTTATAGTTCGCAAGTCCATACGCCATCATGCCTCCGTTTGAGTATCCAGCAGCATAAATTCTCTCCATATCTACATTATACTGAGATGAGATTTCAGTTATCATGGATTCAATAAATCCAAAATCATCAGCATTACTTTTATTGTCTCC
>Ga0206125_10005309_pt1 | contig 10962 bp, 15 predicted proteins | sample Helgoland_Spring_4_FD_148598 | JGI IMG/M metagenome (GOLD analysis project Ga0206125, IMG submission 148598) | Pelagic subsurface seawater microbial communities from Kabeltonne, Helgoland, North Sea - Helgoland_Spring_Bloom_20160331_1 | ecosystem: Environmental > Aquatic > Marine > Epipelagic ...
AGCGTAGCAACTAATAGTGATCGGGGGATCGGAGGTTCAATTCCTTCTAGAAGCGTAGTCGTTGGGTCAGACTTTAAATGACACCATTTGCTTCTATGGCCCAGTGGTTAAGGCATCCGACTGTTAAGCGTAGCAACTAATAGTGATCGGGGGATCGGAGGTTCAATTCCTTCTAGAAGCGTAGTCGTTGGGTCAGACTTTAAATGACACCATTTGCTTCTATGGCCCAGTGGTTAAGGCATCCGACTGTTAATCGGGGGATCGGAGGTTCAATTCCTTCTAGAAGCGTAGTCGTTGGGTCAGACTTTAAATGACACCATTAACCTCATTGGCCTAATTGGTTAAGGCATCCATCTATTAAATGGGAGATTATAGGTTCAAGTCCTATATGAGGTCACAAAGCGAGTATAGCACAGTCGGTAGTGCGCGGTACTTATAATGCCGAGGTCATGGGTTCGAGCCCCATTATTCGCATCAGTCGTTGGGTCAGACTTTAAATGACACCATTAACCTCATTGGCCTAATTGGTTAAGGCATGTTTAATTTTTAAACAAGATTATAGGTTCAAGTCCTATATGAGGTCACAAAGCGAGTATAGCACAGTCGGCAGTGCGCGGTACTTATAATGCCGAGGTCATGGGTTCGAGCCCCATTATTCGCATCAGTCGTTGGGTCAGACTTTAAATGACACCACTCATAGTCATCATGGCCGAGTGGTCTAAGGCGACAGACTTAAGCTCTGTTATCTTCGGATGCGCAGGTTCGAACCCTGCTGGTGACATAATTAGCCCCCTTAGCTCAGTTGGTAGAGCATCAGACTTTTAATCTGAGGGTCATGGGTTCGAGCCCCATAGGGGGCTTTGTCGTTGGATCAGACATTAAATGATACTAATAAATCAAAGCAGGGTGGCGCAGTCGGTAGCGTGTTGGGCCCATAACCCAAAGGTCGGTGGATCAAAACCACTCCCTGCTATTTTTTTTTATTTTACAGATTATTTTATATATTTAGTTATTAAACAAAAAAGATTATGTTTAATAAATTTTTATTTTATATTCAAACATACGATACATCAGAAAATACAACTATTGAATTTCCAACAACCCGTGTTTTGTCCCCTTGAACTTTAGGGGTTCCTTTTTCCCATAAGAATGTTGACCCACCCCCATCTAATGCCATAGCTGTTTGACAACCAGACGTTTCCATCAACTCCTGCATATCTTCAAAAATTATACCATTTTGTGTAGATATAAATATTAAGCTACCATCGTCTCTTTGTCCAATTAACGAACGCTGATTTGGTTGTGTTAGATGTCCAAGATGACCGGGTGGGCCTTTTTTTTTCTTTTTTCTCTACTGGAGTTACAGGATTAGGAACACGTTTACCATCCATAATTAATAATGGAGAACAGGATAAGATATACTTGTATTCATCGTACTTTAAGGGTAATTTTCCTGAAACATTTGGTATTAACTCGAATGGGTCTCCACGACACCTTTGGACTACCCCCCCCATCCACTCACACATCCGTTCAGAAATGGAACTTATATTTCCACACGAATAATCACGAATCTTACATATACCAAACCCGTCACCAATATTCTTTCCATCCGGTAGGTCTATTCCATATGTCTCAGCTACCTTTTCAAAGTAAAAGTATCCCCCATTGATTATAAACTCGGTATCTTCGTGTTTTTCTATGAAATCTTTTAGATTAGATCCTTCACCCAAAGGACCATGTCCAATCGCCTCTGACATCTTAGAAATTACCATTCTTGTAGAATGGACAAGTGGTGACACCACTACAAAATGTGCTGCTGACCGTTCAAAGATATTATCACTAATTTTTTCAGACATTTTAATTGTTTGTTTTAGTAGTAGAATTGGATATGTGCAGAAATTAGATACGTATATAAATCAATTTTAAAAATTGATTTTATTTATTATGATAATTAATTAATCATAAATAAAATGTTTACGAGAAGTATGACTAAACTTATACAATCATTCACTGATAAAACCGTAGATGATTGTGTTGTATATCAAATAGAACATACTACTTCTATATGTTTAAAGACGCATGATTTAGATGATTTGTGGGAAAAATATTTATTATTAGAAGAAAATAGAACATCATTCAATTTAGACAGTATGATGAAAGATGATGTATTTAAATTATGGAAAACGAAAGGTGGAAAAACACCACTTAAAAAAAGGCGATATTATTGAAGATATTGAGGTAAGTGGTAGTTATGTAGATGGTGTATATTTTTTTGACGGAACTAATATTATATCTACTGACCGTTCATCATATGTGTATGGACTTGTTCCCGACGATTTAGTATTAAGTAACTTATTTTATCCAAGTTATTGGGACGATCCCAAATTTGTTGTAGATGAATTCCTTAATGGTAGTTATAAAAAATTTTGGTGGAAACATCTTATATAAATAGTTTAAAAGTTTTAAAGTAATTTCATAATTTCGTCAGTTAAATCATCTAAGTCGGGTGGTATTAATTCATTATAATCTATTAATTTACTACTATCACCATATACTTGTGGTTGTAGTCCATTAACCGATATTGGTACTGGCCAATGACTTGTTGTTCGGTTATCACTAAAATATTTAAGTCTTTTTTTTTTCATAGCATTAGTATTTTTTATATGATTATCGGGAAGAAAACACACGTATTGAACGATTCGTTCTTCTTTATCTGATGAATCTATTGGACCATATTGATTTTGATGAAATGTTCGCGAATCCCATAATACTAATGAACCGGCCTTTACATCTAATACTTTTTTAAATCCAGTTTTGTCTAATAGTTTAAGAGTATCATGGTCTATCAAATTCCAATTCTTACTACTGTTTATTCCCTTAGTTTCAAAATACTTTTTATGCACTTTATGGGTTCCCTCATATACGACAAGAGTTCTTTCTTTATTATCAGTTAATGCTACTATTCCTTGATAGCATTTCAATCCTTCACTATTTGGTGCTTGATCTGTATGAGTCCAAATATTATCTTTTTTTTTTAAATCTTTAGAAAGATAGCATGAACCGTCAAAACCACTAATTAATTTGTCGCAATCCCACAAATATTTAAAAATAGCTTGAACATTAGGATTTGTTCGAATTAGCCACGCGTGTCGCTGATGACCTGCTTCATGAAATTTATAGATTCCGTGTGGATCTATTGAATTATGAATTACATCATGATTCGGAATAGTACTACGCCATTTATCATGTAACTCTTTTGCTTCTCTAACTTCTTCTGGTGTTAATACATTAGGAATTACAACATAGCCCTTATCTTCTAATTCTTTCTTAACACAATCGTTATTCATTTATTATTATTTATTATTTATTTATAAAATCAATTTTAATCAATTTTTAAATAAATTCTCACAAATAAAAAAAATTTTATTCTAAATTATACACAAGGAAGCCAATCGCCAAATTACAAGAAGTAGCGGAATTAGTTAGAGAGTAGTGTAAATAGTGTAAATAAATTTTTTATTACCGACATTTTTATTTTCTTTTATCACTAATAATTTGGTCTTTACATACGAGACAAGCACCCAATATATCACCTACATCAGCACGACAGCATGGACATGATTGACCACATTGTCCATAGTGAGTTTGTTCGTTCCAACACTCAGGATGGACCAATTGTTCTTCAATCGGCCCTGCTTTTTTGTCTGCTTTTTTTTCTACTTTTTTGTCTACAATATGACTCCGCAAAGTCATCGCGTGTTCTCTCTTACCTTCAAAATAGGAATCATCCATTTTAATTCCTCGACAACAACATTGAGCATATCCATCCCAATAATGACCACAGTTATCGCACGTTACCATATCTTCATCTATTGAGGACATTTTTATTATATGTAATAATAAAATAATATAAATCAATTTTATAAAATTAATAAAAAATGAAATACAATTTAATAATAAACTTATACAAGAGTTTGAGTAGAGACACTATCCATCCATCATATGCCGACATTCAATACACATTAGTTACATGGTTATCTTTATTTAATGGTGAGGTGCTCAACAATGGCATTAGGGTAGTACAACAGGCGTAGCAGAAGTGCCATACTCACGCTACGATGTCTTCCTTTGGTACAAAATACTGAGATACATCGGTGGTCCTCTTCTTCGATCTTGCGGACTGTTTGTCGCAACATTAACCCTCCTCTGGCGTCGGAAAGAGAGCCGGCAATGTTAAGCATGATACGCGGGTCTTGTAGAGCATTATGTGTGATGTCGGCCCCTCCCCCCCTTCCATTGAGTGGCTTGGCATTGATTTGAAATGTTGACCCTCGGGCCCGGAGAGCTGCTTTGTTCATCATTGCATCCCCCCATGTGTAGATGTGTAATTGTCTTTCTCTAGTTATGTGGAAACATCCATCAGGCCATATCAGGACCTCCAATTCATCGGAAGTGGGTAGCTTCTGGCGACATCTCTGCTCAAATTCCGAATCATCAGTACTGACAGGAACACACTTCTCTGCTGGGTCGGCAGATGTCGAGGACATCTTCCGCATGTCCTGAATCCCTATGACGAGCCTATGTCCAAACAGAGAACGGTCTGGGTGAGCTTCAAGATCAAGAACTACGAACGCGTCGATGGCCTCAGAATCGATACCATTAGCCTCAATCGAACCGAGACCATCAGAAGTCAATTCCACAGTGATACCGACGCCTGGGTGAACAAATTCTGTTTCGCAGCATTTAATAAACCCCGAATTGAGTAGAGTTCGCTCCATATAATTGTTGGATTGTAGGAACCGCTGTTTGTAAGTTTAGGTAAGTTGGAAGATAAGTTGGAAGAAATCGGTTATGATATTCAAGCAAATTGTATTCTTGTTAAGATTCACAAAATGAATTCAATTTTGTCTGATTCTAAACTACACATTCTACACAATTCTATATCTAATATTATGGCTTTTATTAAAGTTTTAATTCATTCCTTTATATGTTTTTTCACCAGTAGCCTTTTACTTTTTAATTCTATATTCGCGTCTCTTTAGTATGTTCTGTTAGAACGGTGGCTGTACCCATTCGAAATCCTTTTCCTACTTTGTTCATTTGTTCAATTCACTTGTTAATACATTATAATATTAAGATACTTTATATATTAGTTGATATACTTATAAATAAAAAAATTTTTATTATAATCTAATCTAATTATCTATTAATCTATTCATACAATTCTCCATCCTCACCAACGACTTCTTGTGTGTCGGGGTCGTAAAGTTTCCCATCTTCTGTTTTAAAGTATTTTTCTCCATCAATAACTACTTCTTCAACATCGAGGTCTTCGGATTCAGATTCAGATTCAGTGACGACTTCCGGTTCCGGAACCTTAGTGGGTTTGAAAGTCTTTTTCTTAGATGATTTCTTCGTTGGTTTAGGTGGTTCAACCACTTCTTCAACATCTTCAACCTCTTCATCTTCTGAGTCGACCATATCCGAAACCGAAACCTTAGATTTGGAAGACTTCTTCGTAGATGACCGCGTCTTTGGTTTTTGTTTAGATTTAGATTTAGGTGGTTCAACAACTTCTTCGACTTCTTCTTCGTCTTCGTCTTCACCGTCGGTTTCTTCGGCTGTAACAATTTTCACCACCTTAGGTTTCTTGAGAGTCTCGACCTTAGTCTCCGTCATCTGAACAAACGTTTCGGGCGTTCCCTTAATCCAAGAAGCCAGACCACCCGAAGCACTCGCCGCTGGTGTGCTAATCAAATCCGGTCCTACACGAAGTGAATATCCACGGGCCGTCTTAGTGATTCCACCACATCCATCAATTTTAGAAGCCGCTTCAATCGCTTCATCAAATTTCTTGAAACTCAACGGCTTACCTTCTAAACTCCTCGCATTTTTAGAAAGGTATTTCATTTGAAATGGACCGCTCCAATCACTCGGTGCAGACGGATATTCGTCGATTGTGTAAATCACCACCGAATCCGACGGTTTGTAGAGTTCCATCTCGGACGCATATCGTTCCTTTTCGAGGAGGGCTTGCGTTTCAAATGGAACCTTCTCATCGTCTTTAAGAAGCTTCCATTGTCGACCACCTTCCTTTACGACCTCGGTTGGTTTAACATCGGTGTCGGTATCAGCACCAAGGTCTTCCTTAATTCGGCTACGATTGTCGCTGAGCCAAAGAATATAAGCTGAACGTCCACGCTTAGGTTTGTTCGGATCCTTAGTAGATTTAGACTTTCGAGGCTTTTGACTTTGACTTTGAAGAGCAATGATTGCTTCGAGCAACTTTTCTTCTGAAATCCCTGAAAGTTTTCCATCCTCTTCTACTGGAAACTGAGAAATGAGTTTAGCTACGGCATCAGAGGCGATAGATTTAGCAGAGGAAGATGAAGATGAATTCATGATTGTTGGGATTGTAGGGATTGTAGGGATTGTAGGGATTGTAGAGATTGTAGGAATCGCTGTGTGTAAGTGTAGGTAAGTTGGAAGAAATCGGTGAGGATATTCAAGCAAATTGTATTCTTAGGTTATGGTTCCCAGCTGAAATCAATTTTGTCTGATTCTACACTACACTACACTACACTACACTACACTACACATGAAACAAAATTGATTTTGAATTTGAAAAGTATAGTATAGTACACTACATCCCCATACAAACAACACCGACTTCTACACATCCACTATGACATTTTCATTCTCCGTTCCATTCGTTGGCAAACATAGTTCCATGGTCATTGGTACCAAAGGAAAGTGTATCAATTCGATTAAGAAAGAATTCGGTGTGGAAATCCGTGCTATGAAAGCCGATCACCAGAAAAATCTTCCAGTTCCATACTTCTTGATTAAAGGTGGTGAGAGATCTGTTCTGTTCGCGGCTCTCAAAGTCCATTCTCTTCTTAGCCTCTCGATGGGACGAAGTGAGAAGGAACTAAAGGCTGAAATCGAACAATTGACCAAGGACAATGAAGAGCTGATTGGACTTCTTCATGAGATAGACATTTCACCAGAGATAGTCATTTCACCAGAGCCGTCAATAGTTCGTCCGACGGCTGCAACAACACAAGCTGGTTGCTGAGGCAGGAATCGGTGCTATCATGACTGATCTTCTGGAAGAAGAATAAAAGTGGGCAAAGCGTCTTAAAAGCTTAGATTATAGATTAAGACTTTTATTAGAATAAACATTTTTATTTTTTATTCGATTGTAGTGTATCATAGAATATAATTTAACAATTGATTTGGAAATCTAGATATGACTTATAGCATATGATGTCCAACGCAGTCCTGTTTGGATCCGATCTGATGGTCCTCTTCACTGAAGTCGAGGTAAAACGGGCAATAGAACGCTTATACCAACGTGGCAACAAGGCATGGACGCGATCTGATGGGCCTCTTAACTGAACCATGCCTTCTTCCTAATTTAATAGAATATCATAAAGACCCGTATAAATTGAGGGGAAGAAGCCTAAATAATAAAGTTTGAACATTTGAACATTTATTTATATATGAAAATATCAACTTAAAAATTGATATTAAATTAATTGTTGTTACTCAAAAAATGTCTATTATAAATAACTGTATAGTTTACAATCATCTTAAATGGTCCAAAGAATTATCTGATGAATATGCGTTGTATAAATTTATTAAAACTGTCATAAATAAGTTTACGATTGATAGTGATATTACACTATGGACATCAAATTCATTCACATCGAATGATGAAGGCTTTTGGAACGCTGTTATATCTATTAATGTAGATGGTATATCTTATTGTTACATGTTTAGATATAACTATATTTTAAAAATTCTATATGGTTGTCCTTGCTCTCATACTAAAATATTGCCTTCATTTGAACATACAAGTTTAAGTAGTTTAAATAATCTGTCTCTCTTTAATCTTTTTGAAATATTCCTATTGAAACATATAAAAAATATAATTGTATAATATTAGTTTTATTCTATAAGTGTCTTTTTTATCAATTCTAATATTTGTATGTTATATTATGGTATATTAACCTATTATAAAAAACGATAATCTAGATGTCTTTGGGGCTAAAAAAAGTTTTGAAAATAATAAATAATGTTTTAAAATTGAAACCCTTTAATTTAAACAGTATAAAAAAATATAAATATATGGAACCCATAATTAAAACTAATAACTCATGGTTATCTTCTAGCATATTTAATGATTTAGATTTATTAACTCAATGCATTGATGATGTAATTCCAAAATTAATTAACCGTCCAACTATAAAATTATATGGTAAAATAGTTCATCAAAATAGGAATGTAGCGTTCTTTTCAAATGAGTCTATTGGATATAAATATTCAAATAAATTAATGGATTCACAACCATTAACAGCTTCTTTAATACGTTTATTAGAAAATATTAATACTATGTTTAATACAAATGTTAATGGAATATTAGTAAATCAATATACGAATGGATTAGATTATATTGGATCTCATAGTGATGATGAAACTGGTTTGGGTAATAATGGTGTTATTTCAATATCAACTGGAGCAAATAGAAAATTTAGAATAAGAAATAAACAAACCAAAAAAATAGAAATAGATGTAATTATGACTAATGGAATGATATTACATATGGGTGGTAATTTTCAAAACGAATTTACACATGAAATACCTATTCAAAAAAAAATTACAGAATCTAGACTATCATTTACATTTAGACACCATATACTTTAAATTCCACTCCAAATAACAATCCAACAATAATTGATAATTGATAATTAATTCTTAACAATTTTATTACCCCGTTGTTGGGTAGTGATTAGTCGCACTGGTTTCTGGATCATAAAGTTTTCCCCATGAATTTCGACTTCCATAACATGAAGAACACATTATCCCATAAAACAAAACAAATATATTAATTCTTTTTTTCTATATTCGCATTTTCTATACTACACTAAAAATATGGTCTATAATACAAAATTGATTTTGAATTTGAAAGGTATAGTATAAACAAACATCCTACACCACAACAACCGAATACCACACATTCATAATGTCTTCTGATGAGCCTCTCACCTATCATGAGCAGATGATGAACCAGCAAAAAGACAAGACATGTCAATATTGTTTATATATGGAGGAACATGAAAGAGGGAAATGTCCGATTTGTGACGAAGAAGACGACGAAGACGAAAGCAAGAGTGGGTAAAGAATTGGTAGTATGTTATTTAAATTATGTAATTCATTTTAGAATAAACATTTTTTCTATACTCTACAATTAGAATCTATACTACAAAATCAATTGTTTCAATTGTAGTGTAGTATAGAACTATAAAAACAAGTCTATACAACAAAATTGATTTGAGAATTCAATTCTATCTTAAGAATACAATTTGATTTGAATATCCTCACCTATTTCTTACATCTTACAACTACCATGTTACGCACCTATCAATCCAGGTTTGTAGATCCACACACGATCGTTACTAACCTATCGACCGTACAGCGTTGGGAAGATGAATCTGGGTCGCTTATCGTCCCTCCGTCCCCACACGACTTCGGACCTATTAATTTCCCAAGCGGATGGAGGAATGGACACACCAACTCGGTCACATGTGATGTACCACATGGCCTCCAGCAGCCACAATACCCAAACAACCTCCACCATTCTCAGAGCAACGGAAAAGTGACGATATTACACTCGTATTCTAAGGATAAAGACGGCAATATCTACTACGCCGCCCACCACCACGTCCACCCAACACCGACTCAATACCATATTCCTATAGGATGTCATTTCTGTAAGGATTGTGGTCAAATGACACCAACTCCTGGTAGTGACCGCAGATTTTTCGGGGTAAAGGGACGACCCGACATGTGCGTGTGTACAGCCAACCAAACAGTTGAAGTTCTTGTGGCGACCTTGACCGAAGATCCATTATCCAATGCTCAACAACGGTTAGAGCTGCAAAAAATTTTAACAGATAAAGCAGCCAATACCACGAAGGAAGCCGAGGATAGACGAGCTAAAGCAATAATGGTTTTTGAAGAAGCACAAAAGACCTTATCTGATTCGGTGAAGAATGAAGCAAAAGCGAAAGTGACCGAAAGAGAGACCACATCAGCTCTCGTCGCACTCCAACGCGAAGTCGATGAGTTGATTGCTGCTCGTCGAGAAGAAGCAGACGAAGCCGAAGACGACGAAGCAGATAAAATGGTTTCACCTGGAAAGATCACGGGATTTGACCGTCCGATGCCAACAACCGAAGATGAATGGGAGGAATGGGCTGACGCTATGCTAAAGAATGATGAAGAAGAAGACCCATGTATTAACGAGATGGGTGTACATTGCTGCTGTGTCTGTTGTACTAATGGTTGTTGTCGGTGCGATAGATATCAATAGACACGAAGATAAAATAACCACAAAAAACAAGAAAAACAAAGAGTGTTAGTAATAGTATTTTTTAGTTAACTAGTAACCAATAGTATTAAAACATTTTAAAAATTTATAATAGTGCTTACCACATTTGTTTATAGTATAATTATTTTTTTCTATACATTTCCATAGAATATCATTATATTACATTCATCTACTTTCTCTTAGTTGCATTAGTTTCTTCGTCATTTATATATTAATAAAAAATAAAATTATGGAAAGAGAACACTAATATTTAACAGTTGAAAAAAATAGCTAAATTATTGAATCTACCGTTTGACAGTATTCAAGATTCAAGCTTTAATAAAGATGCTACATTTTAATGTCGACCATCCAGAAAATCACAATGTAAAATAACGAATAAGATACTCTAAACATGATGGAGTATTTCAAGATAATTTTGAAGATGATGCTAGTAACATCAAGGAATTAATAGAGGATGAGACTGAAATAATGATAATTAACGAGACTAAGAAAATATAAAAATCATAGTATTTATTTATTTTAAAACTTTTGTTTTTTTGGAAACTTTTTTTAGGCTTCCCCCCCCC
>Ga0206125_10005311_pt1 | contig 10960 bp, 6 predicted proteins | sample Helgoland_Spring_4_FD_148598 | JGI IMG/M metagenome (GOLD analysis project Ga0206125, IMG submission 148598) | Pelagic subsurface seawater microbial communities from Kabeltonne, Helgoland, North Sea - Helgoland_Spring_Bloom_20160331_1 | ecosystem: Environmental > Aquatic > Marine > Epipelagic ...
GGTGGGTGAGATAGAGGTTATTCTGCTCGCTTGGGTCTTTTTCCATATCGTAAAGCTGCGCCTCCGGTGCACCGGCTTGCGCCGCTGCGCCTTCATTCGGGGACGACCAGCCACCGGAGCCTCTGGCGAGGAGTAGTTTCCATTTCCCCTGGCGGTAGGCGAAGCGACCAGCAATCGAATGATGGATGACGCCCTTGCGGGTCGATTTGATGGCTTGACCGGATAGGGCAGGGAGGAAGCTGACGCTGTCTTCACCCATGGTTGGGGCTTTTTCCCCGGTAATGTCCGAAGCCGTGGCGAAGAAGTCGACTAAAGTAATAAGCTGGGCGCATTGAGAGCCGGGCTCAACTTTACCTGGCCAGCGGACAATAAAGGGCACCCGGTGTCCACCATCCCAGATGTCTGCCTTGGAGCCGCGGAAGTGTGCGCTGACATAATGCCCTTTCTCGCGTAATTCGCGAATGTTGGCATTCTTCGAGGTGCCATTGTCACTGGTGAAGATGAACAGGGTGTTATCTGAAAAGCCATTTTCTTCCAGTGCGTTCATGATGGCTCCGACGGTGGCGTCCGTCTGCATGACGAAGTCGGCATGGGCGTTCAAGCCGCTTTTACCCTGCCATTCCGGAGTGGGCACAATCGGGGCATGTGGTGAGCCGAGCGGGACGTAGAGGAAGAAGGGCTGCTCCGGCGACTTGGCGCGCTCTTCGATGTAGGCGACTGATTTTTCCGTCAGGCGCGGCAGGTTGTGAATCTCCTCGAGACGCTCGATGACCTTGTCGTTTTCGATGATGGTGTCCATGTGTCCGGCATGATGGTTGCCATGAAAATAGTCGAAACCGCGATGCACCGGACCGTCTGGGATGGTAGCTCCGATCGGCGCACGGCCCTTCTTTTTATTCGGCTTTGGCAGGATCGCGCCTGTTTCAGGATCCTGATACTGGCAATCAAGATGCCACTTGCCGATGATCCCGGTGTGGTAGCCTTGCTTTTTAAGTAAGCCGGCCACGGTGAGGCGGTCTGGTGCGATCAGGCAGGGAGCGAATCCGCTCACAACGCCGTTTTGCAGACGCGTGCGCCAGCTGTAACGGCCGGTCATCAGTCCGTAACGGGTGGGGGTGCAGACAGCGGAACCGGAGTGGGCGTCAGTAAAGATCATGCCTTGCTTGGCGAGCTGATCGACGCAGGGCGTTTTGATCTTACCGTTTTCCGGGTTCAGGCACTGGACATCGCCGTAGCCGAGGTCGTCACACATGATGAGGACGATGTTGGGCTTTGATTCGGAGGCTGAGTCCTCAGCAGCCATGGCAGTGGAGCCAAGCGTAATCATCATCGCTGCAAAAGCGCTGCGCAAAAAATTTGTTAGAAAGCTTGTTGGAGTTATTGTTAGAGTGTTTGTTGTCGTCATCGTTTGTATTTCTTGTGGAAATTTGGTTTTTCTATGGTGGCTCGGTCTCTGGGTATGAGACTTCATTTCAAGGGCTTGCTCCGGCGCAACTCGGTAGCCAAAAAGTCGACGGAGCGCTGGACGATATCGTCGATCGACGGATCGATGGGGGTGGAGCCATCGGCCTTACGCCAATTGTGGCCGGCGTTCTTGATGATGAAAATCTCGACAGGGGCAGCGCAGGCCTTCGCCTTTTTCTGCATGTAATAAGCGTGGTGGACGGGAATGGTGGTGTCTCCGTCGCCCTGAATCATGAGCAGTGGCGGGCTTTCTTTGCGCAGGTAATTGACCGGGCTGACTTCGCGGTAGAGGCGCAGTTTATCAGCGGGTGGGGTTCCTGACTTGAGCACACGTGCTCCGAACCGATCGCGGAATTTTGCGCGGCCATCATGATTGAACAGCTCGGTCTTCTCAAAGTCACAGGGGCCATACCATGAAACACCGCCAAGCATCGTGAAGCGCTGACCTGCAAGCTCTGCATCACCAGGAAAGTCATCCGGCTGCGTCAGCAGTAACATCTGGGCGAGCTGGCCGCCCGCAGAGTCGCCATAGGTAAAGACGCGGGTAGAATCGAGATGCAGCGCCTCACCATGCTTGGCAAGGTAGCGCACGGCGTCCATGGAGTCGGTCACACAATCGCGGATGCTGGTATCCCCGTTCTTGCAAAGCCGATATTGCACGGCTGCCACACAAAAGCCGGCTTCGGTCAAACCACGCACCGTGCGGGCAATGTTCGACCGTCCCTTTGCCTTGTTCTTGCTGCCAGCCGCCCAGCCGCCGCCGTGGGTGTAGACCACTATGGGATAGGCGCCCACAAGCTTAGTAGCTGGATAGAACAGGTCCAGATGCAGATCATTTTCAGCCGTCGTCTTGTAGACGATGTCCGCTTTCAGGTGAATGGGCGCGTTGTCCGTGGCAGGCTTCGCCCGCAACGATACGCCACTCACCAATATGAGCGGAACTAGAATGAGCCTAAATGTATTCATGACTGTCTTTAGGTGCCTTTTATTGTAGGGGCCGCGTTCGGCTATTTGAAACTGATCTCAACACTTTCGAGTATGGGCTTGGATGCGTTCGTGGTGGTGTCCTGCAGTTTTAGCTCAAAGCAGAAGCCGTAAGCTGCTGGCAACTCGCTCAAATCCAGGGACGCGGGTATGCGTTTGATTTGTTTGGAGAAACCTTCGATGTGGTCGTAGCTCTCTTTGAGCTCTGACCAGTCACTCCAGGTGTCGGCCTTGCCGTCATTGGTGGTGTCCACTCCGACGCGGGCTTCTACTTTCTCGACCCATGGCCCTGGGCTGACGTAGTCATGTTTGGTTTGATTTAGTAGATAGAATTGACCTTCGGCAAAGCCGATGTCCGGGTCCGGGTGGCCGCTGCCGAGTTCACCGATGAACTCGAACTTTTGATCCAGGCCAGGGGAGGTAAACAATCCGATACGAATCTTGTCATGAATAGGATGGTAGTCTGCGGCGAGGTAGTATTGCCCGCCGATGGCGATGGCCGCCCAGTCACCGTAGGCGTGCTGCTCGGGCTCATGGACTTCATATTTGGCAAAAGCTCGTTTACTTTTCGCTTTGATTTTAGCCTTGGGGTCTTGCTTGGGATCATCCTTGGGGTCTTGCTTGGGATCTTGCTTGGGATCTTGCTTGGGATCTTGCTTGGGATCTTGCTTGGGATCTTGCTTGGGATCTTGCTTGGGATCTTGCTTGGGATCTTGCTTGGTGGCGACTCTTGCAGGGAAATTTTCAGGGTCTTCTTGGTGCCAGTGGGGGTGGGGATACTCTATGAACTTGCCGGTCGGTTTGGTGCGTTCATCCACGGCAGGGGCAAGGATTTTGAAGTCGCTGATACCATCATCACTAACGGCATGTCCCGCCAATGGTGAATCCCAGGAATGCTTGCCGGCGTTGATCGGGCTCCAGTCCTCATAGATCAGGTGGAACTTGCCATCGAGGTCACGAATGATGACGCAGTCTGAGCCGTCGGAGGGGTCCTTGAAGGCGAGTCCTACATCTTTGCCTGGCTTGCCGTCGGTCAGGTCATCATCGATGTAGAGATGAGGGTCCTGGTCATTGGGGAAGTCATAATAAATGTAAGCCTTGCCGTCGACAAACTCTGCGGTGGTGGACCATTTGGCATGTTGAGCGGTAATGCAGCCGTGGTGCACCCAGTTCACCATGTCGCGGCTCTGCCAGGCGTGATAACCACCAGCGCTTTTCTTTAAGCCACCGGGAGCATTGAAGAGATTGGGATACGGCGTGGTCTTCAGCTCAATATCGAAGCCCTCCAAGGTGGCCGGCTTGGATTCGAACCCTGCTTTACGCGGAGCTTTATTTCGACCGAGTATCCAGTAGTCATTAGGCCCCTTGGCGAGAAAGATAGGTGCGTCACCCATGGTCGGCGGGCAGACCTTTTTCTTAGTGGGCTGCCAGTTGTCCCATCTTGTTGATGCGGTCAGCGTGATGGCTTGCGCCGTGCGCTTTTTCTTAAAGCGCTGCAGCTTGCTGTGGTACGTGCCTTCTTTGCCCGTAGGGGAGAGGGTGTTGTTCTCGACCGCAAGGCCATTGAGACCATTGAGCTCGCGGCTGGCGCCGTTCCACTCTTCGCCGCTGTCGATGCGCCAGCTGTTATGCTCTTTGGCAGCAGCCTGCTCATTTGCCAGTGATGTGGCGCCGATAAGGGCGATCGCTATTGCTTTGTGTATCATGATTTTTTATTTGTTGCTGTTTTTCGTTTTACGGGCACTGCCTTCGAGGTCGACCTTCTTGGTGTTTTTCAGTGCTTTGTCAGCATCCCTAACGATGACATTAGGGCTGTGTTGCTCTTGATCGGTGGCAATCTCAAAAGACCAGGCGTAGTTGCTGGCGCCCAGCTGTGCTGGTGGTGTGATTTGTAGGCCGGCGGCAGTCATCTGCCAAGAGACGTCGGCAGGGCTACCAAGCAGCTTCACGGACTTGACTGTGTCGGCACTCCATCCGGCTGTTGCCTCGATGGTGAACGGCTTGGTCGGTTTAGCCAGTTTGATGGCGTAGAGGTTTTTGCTTTTGGTGGTGAAGGCGAGGTGTTCGCTCTCCTGATCGCAGACTTTCCAGTAGCGGCTGCCGTAGATCGCAGCGCCGTTGATGCTGAGCCACTCGCCCATGGCGCGCAGGCGTTCCACCTGGGGTGCAGGAATAGTGCCATCAGCCTTCGGGCCGATGTTAACCAGGAAATTACCGTTGCGACTGATCACCTCGATCATCTCGTGCATGACATCTTCAATGCTCTTGTATTGATCACCTTCGAGGTAACCAAAGGAGGTGCCAAAGGTGGTGCAGCTCTGCCACTTGGGGCCAATGACTTTCATTTTCAGATTATCCTTCTCAAGGCAGCCGACGCCATCGGGCCAGTTGCGCTGTCCTCCCTTGTTGTTGACATAGACCGCCTGGCCACGGGCAGCACCGTGGTTCATAAAATCGGTGATCATGCCGCGAAGCTGATCGTCGAAGTACTTGATCTCCGGTTTTGCCTGTCCTTGGCGCACCTTATTGCCGTCACGGGTGTAGATGGGGAAATCATCCATCCACAGCATATCCGGGTTATACTTCTCTTGGATTTCCTTCCAGCGGGCGACGTAGTCATCAACATAGTTCTTATTGTAGCTGAAGTCAGGGCCGTAAAGCATGGCTGCTTCCGGAACCCGTTTGATCTCCTCAGCGATATCCGCATGAGGCTCGCTATGGACGACGTATTGTTCCTTGGCAAAAAAGCCGGTGTGACGCTCGCGGTGATAGGAGGGCGCATACTTGAGGCCTTCTTTGCGCAGTGCCTTGCCAAGATCACCGACAAGATCGCGCTTGGGGCCTTTGTCGACGGCGTTCCACGGGGTGAGATCGGAATCCCAGTTGGCCCAGCCATCGTGGTGCTCAGCAGTCATGACGACGTATTTTGCCCCAACTTGTTTAAAGAGGGCGGCCCACTCGACCGGGTTCCAATTCTCAGCTTTGAATTCCGGTATGATATCCTTGTATCCAAATTCGGGAGGGTGAGCACCCCAGCGTTCTTTTAAGTAGGGGTAATAATGCTTGGGGTCACGGTAGATCAGCTTGGGCACATGCTCGGAGTAGCCGCGCCCGCCCCTGCGATAGCCGATCGCGCTGTAGGGTCCCCAATGAATAAAAATACCAATCTTGCCGTCATCAAACCAAGCGGGAACCGACATTTCTTGCAATGATTCCCAAGTGCCGTCGTAGTGTGCTTCCGTGGCAGCGGGTTGTTCTTGAGCAGCTGCTAAGCCCGCGGTACAAAGGAGCAAGATGCCAATGCTCGCGATTGGTTTTCTCAGCTGGTTGACTTTTCTGCTTCCGCTCACGTGAATCATCTCCTTTAAAACGTGAACTGTATCAGCTTCTGTCATTCTTCCTATCCCCATTTTTGAGGAGGGGAGCCGCCGGCAGGTGATTTGATAGCAACGGTGAGAGGTCGCTCTCGAGATATGGGAAACAAGCCGTGCGCTCTGGCTTATCGGTCTCGGGCTTGGTGGGCCTCATAATCGGCCTCCGTGATCCATGTGAGATCGCGCCAATAGCCCGTGTCGTTTTGCTGAGCCGCTCCCTTTGTTGTTCGCCCGTGGAGCACGATATCGGTGGCCTTCTTTTTGAGAAGAGCGACCACTTTCGGGTGTTGAGCTGCTAGATTGTTCTTTTCACATGGGTCTGCCGAGAGGTCGTAAAGCTCCCTCTCCATTTTACCGTGCGGCAGGATTAATTTCCAATGGCCCTCTGTAATGGCGAACTGGCCATTGGCAGAATGGTTGATCAAAGGAAGCCGCACATGGGTGGGGGAGGGCTGAGTCAGTACCGGTAAGAAGCTCTGGCTATCTTCGCCCGCGTTTTCTGGCATCTTGGTGCCCACCAGATCGGCAAAGGTCGCAAGCAGGTCGACTTGGCCGATGAGCTGGTCCCAACGGCGCCCCGGCTGCTTGATGCCGGCAGGCCAGCGAACAAAGAAGGGCACGCGATGCCCTCCCTCATAGATCGACCGCTTACCTTCTCGGTAGATGTGGTTACTGCGGTGGTCAAAGTCATTGACTCGTTTTCTCCACGAGTTCTCGGGACCATTGTCACTGGTGAAAATGATCATGGTATTCTTCTCCAATCCCGAAGCCTTCAAGAACTGCAGAATGCGGCCAACGTGAAAGTCTGTCTCGATGACGAACTCACCATAGGCACCACATTTCCCCTGGCCATGAAACTGAGGTAGGGGGCAGACGGGGTAGTGAGGTGAGGTATAGGGCAGGTAGAGGAAGAATGGCTTAGATGAGGGAGAGGCTTTTGCTCGGCCCTGCATCCACTCGATGGCCTTGTCGGTGAAGCGTGTTAGGCATTGGTTGTCGATGAAGTCGGGAGCTACCTCCATGCCTTGTTTGCCAAGTCGCTTCTTCGTCTCAACGGCCGTCTTCTCGTAAGGCGGCATGATACGATAATCCATATGCCGGGCATTTTTCTTCTTGGCTGTATAGAGCGTTGGCGGAACTTTGGCATACCGCCCTTCGAACCAAGCTAGAACGCCAAAATTGAGCGAGGCTGGGATGCCGTAGAAATAATCAAAGCCTTTGTCTAAGGGCATGTCTTTTACGGGTTTTGACCAATCACGCTGCTTGGACGTTCCAGGGAATTCCATGCCTAGGTGCCACTTACCTACCATTGCCGTATCGTAGCCGTTTTGCCTCAGAACGGAGGCTAAGGTTAGGCGGTCATCGGTGATGAGGCAGCGGCCTTCAGAGCCTAAGACGCCTCGCTTTTTGTCAGTTCGCCAGCAATAGCGACCCGTCAGTAAACCGTAGCGTGACGGTGTGCAAACGGCGTCTGAGCTATGGGCGTTGGTAAAGCTCACCCCTTCCTTTGCTAGACGATCAAGATTAGGTGTTTCAAATTTCGCCTGCGGATTGAGGGCGCTGGCATCGCCAAAACCTTGATCATCGGTGTAGATGACGATGATGTTGGGGGGCTGCTGCGGGGCGGCCGCAGAGTAGTGAATGGTGAATAGTGAAGTGAGAATGAAGAGGGGGACACTCAGATGCGTGAGTTTCATCTGCCGCAAGCTTAGTTTTTCGTCCCCCGCATCCAGCCCGGGTAGAGATGGGTTTTGTCACCATCGTTCTTCTGCTTCGCCCCGGGAGTGGAGCGCCCATCGGCGATGTACTTCTCCGCCAGTTGAGTCAGTTCCTGAACAAGTTCCCGATGCTTGCCGGAGAGGTTACTGGTTTCCGCAGGGTCCGCTTCCATGTCAAAGAGCTGTAATCTCTCATGGGCAGCGAGCTTCTTGAGCTGCGCCGGTTTGCCGGGCATGGGGTTGGTCCAACCTCCTGAGCCCGGGCAAAAAGCCAGCTTCCACTTGCCCTTGCGAATGGCAAAGCTGCCATTGATGGAGTGATGGACAACGGCCTCACGAACCGGGGCCTTGGCCGTGCCATTGAGCACGGGCAGGATGCTGACGGAGTCTTCGGCCGCGGTGTCGGGAACTTTCACACCAACCATATCGGCACAGGTGGCATAGAGATCCACCAGACAAACAGGTTCCCCAGCCACGCTACCGGCCTTCACCATGCCGTCCCATCGCGCGATGAAGGGCACGCGGTGCCCGCCCTCGTAGATATCGGCCTTGTGACCACGATAAATGTCACTGGCGTAGTGTTTGCCGGGCTGGTCGGGAGGGTTGTCTCCCGTGCGAAATATCAGCTGATCCTTTTTCTTAAAGCCTGCCCTTGCCATATTGCTGCAACCATTATCCGCGGTCACGATGATCAGTGTGTTGCCGGCAATGCCCGCTTCTTCCACGGCTTTGACCACCTCGCCCACGGACCAGTCCGTCTCCATGACAAAGTCACCGTAAGCGCCAACCGGGCTTTTGCCCTGGAAATTTTTGGAGGGCACGATCGGTGTGTGCGGGCTGGCCAGTGGCATATAGAGAAAGAAGGGCTTGTCTCCCTCGGCACGCTCCTTGATGTAGGCCACCGCTTTTTGCGTGAGCACGGGCAGCACGTCCACGGCCTCAAAGTCCGCATGGGCCGCTCCCTTGCGCAGGAAACGTTTTTCGGTGGTGCACTCACCCATGAAGCGATCGTTCTCAATCCAGATGTAGGGCGGCATATCGAGGGACGCGGAAATACCGTAGTAGTAGTCAAAGCCGACGGCATTGGGCCCGTTTTTGATCTGTCCCTTCCAGTCGGTGTTTTCTGCAACAGGCGCTTTGCCATCCGTGGTAGGAAAATTCATCCCCAGGTGCCACTTGCCGATCATGCAGGTATGATAGCCGTTGTTTTGCAACATGGAGGCAACCGTCTCACGACCAGGCTTGATCAGGTGTGGAGAAAACCCATTAAGCACACCCGCCTTCTTCTTGCTGCGCCAGTTGTAACGCCCAGTGAGCACGCTGTAACGGGTGGGAGTGCACACTGCGGAAGAGCTGTGCGCGTCGGTGAACTTCATGCCCTTCCCGGCCAGGCGATCCATGTGCGGGGTCTCGATCTGACAGCGATCACCACCGTAGGTTTTCACGTCACCCAGCCCCCAGTCGTCTGCGAGGATGTAGATGATGTTGGGCGGCTGCGGGGATGGAGCGCTTGCACTTCCTTTGGTCGTCCGCTCTTGCGCCGAAGAATGATTATGAGTGAAGAGTGAAGTGAGAATGAAGAGCGGGATTGTGAAGCGATGGAGTTTCATTTTTTTCTGTTTGTTTGATGCCGTTGAGGAAGTGGGCGTTTAATGGCGCACCGGAACACTACGTCCGCTGTGCTTGAACTCTTTCAGTCTTGCCTCGAGCCTGCTGACAATTCCCGCATGCTTGCTGGAGAGGTTGGTGGTTTCACCTGGGTCTGTCTTCAAGTTGTAGAGTTGACCGGAGGCCTCGGGATCGAGCTCGGCGAGAATGAAGGGTTTGAGATCTGGACGTTTGTAGTTGTTACCCCCCGAGCCCTGATGATCGAGGTATTTCCAATCACCATCGCGGATGGCGAGTTTGAGGGTGGGTGTTTGGGTAAGCATGTATTGGCGCACAGGTTTGTCTACCTGGGTGCCGAGAAACACCGGCAGCATGTTGTAGCTGTCCTCCGCCGCGTCATTGGGCAGCTCTGCCTCCGCAATGGCAGCACAGCTTGCCATGATGTCGGTGAGGTTTAGAAGCTGCTCACTGGTCGTGCCCGCCTTGACCTTGCCAGGCCAGCGCACGATGAAGGGCGTGCGGTGCCCGCCTTCCCATTGGTCGCGCTTCATGCCGCGCCATGGTCGGGCGCCATCGTGCCCAAAATCCTTGCGCATGCGAGCAACCGTAGGAACCTCCGGGCCGTTGTCACTGGCAAAAATGACGAGTGTGTTGCCGTCGAGCTTGAGTTCCTCGAGAGTATCGAGCAACTGCCCCACGATGTCATCCATCTGATAAATAAAGTCCCCGTGTGGCCCTGCCTTGGTTTTGCCCTTGTACTTGTCCGCTGGGAAGGATGGCAAATGCACAGCCTGCATGGAGTGGAACAGAAAGAAGGGCTGGCCGGGTTTGTTTTCAACATGGTTTTTGAGGAACTGCTTGCTCTTCTCCAGGAAAACAAGATCTGCCTCTTCCAGGTCAAAACCCTCGGCAATCATGCCCGCTCGGCAGTCATGGCTGTGCGGGTGCTTGGGCAGGCCGGATTTGTCGATCACTTTGGTCGGCGGGATGGGGATGCGATCATCCTCCACATAGGCGTAAATCCAGGATGTCGTCGGGCAGCAGACCGTTCCAAAGAAATGGTCAAAGCCACGATGCACGGGACCGTCCGGGATGGGCCGGGAGTAGTCGACCTGCTTCACCCCCTCAATCCGGTTATTGGTGATTTGCTTGCCCTGCTTGTCAAAGAAAGACATGCCGATGTGCCACTTGCCAATACAGGCGGTGGTGTAGCCGTTATCTCGCAACATCCCGGGCAGAGTCAGTCGTTCCTCCTCGATAAGGCACGGGCCCTGTACACCGGTGAATACGTTGACCATGCCGGTGCGAAAAGACATCCGGCCGGTGAGCAAGCTGTAGCGCGTGGGCGTGCACACCGTTGACGGGCTGTGGGCATCGGTGAAACGCATGCCTTGAGTAGCGAGCCGGTCAAGATGGGGTGTGGGAATCTTGGACTCCGGATTGTAGCAGCGGACATCGCCGTAACCGAGATCGTCGGCGAGGATAAGTAGGATGTTGGGCTGCTGCTTTGCAGCAGCAGAATAGTGAACCGCCGACTTTGTCGGGGTGTCCGCAAAAGCGGACATAGTCAATCCCCCCATGGCAGATGAAGTGAGAATGAAAAGAAGGTATTTCATGGGAGGCGTGGCGTATGACTGCTAAGGGGCAACTGCCCACACTATTTTGCTAGCTGTTGTTTTTCCTCTGAACTGAGGTTTTTTACTCGGTGGTGAAGATAGACGCTGGCAGGCCTTCTTTATTGTAGAGATTTACTTTTCCAGGGTTGGGGGCCCAGGCGTAGCGGACGATGGTCGGCTCGGGGATGTCTTGATG
>Ga0206125_10005313_pt1 | contig 10958 bp, 6 predicted proteins | sample Helgoland_Spring_4_FD_148598 | JGI IMG/M metagenome (GOLD analysis project Ga0206125, IMG submission 148598) | Pelagic subsurface seawater microbial communities from Kabeltonne, Helgoland, North Sea - Helgoland_Spring_Bloom_20160331_1 | ecosystem: Environmental > Aquatic > Marine > Epipelagic ...
AGAACTTTATCGACAACACCCGCGTGAGGTGCCGGCACGGGAACGCTCTGCTCAAAGGCTACGCGTTTATTCTCCACTTTGCGGTAACCGCTTCTTTTCTTCTCCAAGAGAATATCGCCTTTTTTGACGTTGCGGTTAACAAGAGGGAACTCTTCATATGTCTCATCGGGGTTCAGTGTATCTTTAAGCGTTTTCAGCTGCGTGCACCTCATAAATCCCCTGTCAACCGCGTACCGGTTCATAATGATAGAATCTTCTTGATTGTACTTCCAGCACATAATAGCAACAATTGCATTGCAACCTGTCGGGAGCTCCTTCTTGTACGCGCGCTCCACTTTGGTGGTCACAAGCGGTTTCTGTCCGTAATGAAGAACGTTGTTCGTTGTGTCAAAGCGGTGGAGGAATGCAACAGAGTTCACACTTTGTGCTTGCTTCAACATCGCAGCCTGGTAGGTATTGCGAGGAGCCGGGTTGCGGTCAGAGTACGGAGTTGTTGCGACACAGTACCCCATCATGAGGCTGGGGTCGATTTCTTCGTGCGTTTCACCAATGAGCATAGTGTCCTCCTCGTACACGTCGAGATATTCCACAACGCCCTCAGAGAGCATCTGTGTGAATGTCATTCCTTCGCTGGGTTTACGCGGAAGTATGTAAAGAGGCCTGCAGATGCGCCCCGAGTTTGTTCTAATGCAAATACTTGGGATGCAAATGGTGGCGTCATTAAGCGTGACACTAACATCTTTACTGATCTGTCCAGTTCTGCGTGCTGAGCGGACAATTTGAACCACTTCCTCATTCCCGTATCCTACAATGCCACCGTTCAGAAATATAAGGTAGGTACCGGGGCGATTGTAAATCATATCATAGATCTGTTCAGAGGGGCTGTCCACTGAAACGTACGCACCCAACGAAAGCTGCGATTCAAGGCCCACACTTGCTCCCTCAGGTGTCTCCAAATAGCAGAGCCGTCCCCTATGCTGCCCGTGCAGAAAGCGGGGTTTAGACAGTTTTTGTTCTGGTTTGATCGACGAGGATACTCTGCGAAGCTGGCTGATAGCAGTTGGGATCGTAGCGCGCTGCAGCAATTGGGCAACCCCCACTCTCTGCCGCCCATCGTATGAAGGCGTGTTCCACGTGCCTGTTGCTAAAGCATAAGCTAGACCGTCAGAGAGGGACGTGGTGCGAGCAATCAACTTGAGGATAGATTTCTTCTGTATCTTCTTTTCCATTTTCTTGTGCAAAAACTGCCGCATAGAGTGAGTTGTCTTGTTCAGCAATTGATGGGTCAGTCCGCTGAGGAGATCGTGGCACATTTCGATACGCTGAAACATTAGCGCATCTTTGTCAGACCAATGCTTATTCTGGATGTCTGCATAAAGCTGTTTCAGCATTAGACGGATATAGTCTGCTTTGAACTTAGTGTGGGGTAGGCAAAACTCCAGCATTTTTGCAATTCTCTCTTCCTGTTCGCAACCAAGCATGAAAGTATCTTGAAGAACAACATCACTTTCCTCTTCAAGGCTGCGTTTGAAAAACAGCTGCTCTTCTTCAGTCAGCTCAAGTAACGAAGACTCCGGCAGTAGACGCAAAAGCGTACCCACAGTGATTTCGTGTTTAAGTTTTGGAAAACTCACACGCGCAATTCCGTTGAACTTTATAGTAGTTACCGCTACAATCTTGTCCTCTGACTTGCAGCAAACTGCGTAAGAGTCAGTACCATTAACTACCCGGTGCAGCGTGAGAATGCAGTTGTGGATATGAGCTTTTTGAAACACAATTGTCTTTTCACTTCCTTTTACAATGAAGTATCCACCCGGGTCGTATGGGCAAGCAGGCACATGTGGGTCGCGGCGGCTGCCAATCATAAGTGGAATCTGTCCCATGTAGACGCTAGGCAGCACTATTTTCTTGCCGTTCATAAAAACATGTGCGTTTGTGTACAAAGACAGACTGTAACTCAGGTTCCGATGCAGGCACTCTGGCGGGGTAACACTGTGTGAGGTGCCGTCCGCCTCGAGGAACTTAGGCGGTTGCAGCTCGGCGCCAACAAACTCGATTTTAAGCTGGCGCTCGCCGTCATAGCAGTATTTTGTAATATTAACCCCGTGGTGGTGCAAAATACTGGGAAGTTTATCTAAGTAGGCATCAAAACTTGCACGCATCTGCTTAGACAAGTCAATGCTCTCTGCATGGGTATCCATTGTGCTTTGCAAAAATAAGAACCAGGTAAGTACACCATATGCAAAACACCGTATTATGAAAAAATGACGTATAGAATTCATCACCCCAAAATAATAATAAAAAAAAATATGCAAAACACCGTATTATGAAAAAATGACATATAGAATTCATCACCCCAAAATAATAATAAAAAAAAATATGCAAAACACCGTATTATAAAAAAACGACGTATAGAATTCATCACCCCAAAATAATAATAAAAAAAAATATGCAAAACACCGTATTATAAAAAAACGACGTATAGAATTCATCACCCCAGAATAATAATAAAAAAAAATATGCAAAACACCGTATTATGAAAAAATGACGTATAGAATTCATCACCCCAAAATAATAATAAAAAAAAATATGCAAAACACCGTATTATAAAAAAATGACGTATAGAATTCATCACCCCAAAATAATAATAAAAATAAATATGCAAAACACCGTATTATAAAAAAATGACGTATAGAATTCATCACCCTGGGATAGAGGGCAGGTTGAAAATGCAAAACACCGTATTATGAAAAAATGACGTATAGAATTCATCACCCCGGGATAGAGGGCAGGTTGAAAATGCAAAACACCGTATTATAAAAAAATGACGTATAGAATGCAGGTTTAAGGGTAAACTTAAAAGCATTTTTGGGAAAAAATAATAAAATAATAATAATAATAATAATAATAAAAATAATAAAAAAAAATCCTTATTTTTCCTTTAAGTTTCCCCCCCCAACTGCATTCTGTACGTCATTTTTTCATAATACGGTGTTTTGCCTTTTTAACCGGGGGTATATTTTTTCATGAACAATTCTATACGTCATTTTTTCATAATACGGTGTTTTGCATATTTTTTTTTATTATTATTATGGGGTGATGAATTCTATACGTCATTTTTTTATAATACGGTGTTTTGCATATTTTTTTTTATTATTATTCTGGGGTCATGAATTCTATACGTCATTTTTTCATAATACGGTGTTTTGCATATTTTTTTTTATTATTATTTTGGGGTGATGAATTCTATACGTCGTTTTTTCATAATACGGTGTTTTCCATATTTTTTTTTTATTAAGCGTGTTGCGGGTTCTAATTTTACCACAAAGTTGGGTTTCCCAACGCTGTTAGCCCTTGTGGGTTTACGCGCACTTCTTCGCGTCTCCTTAATCGTATAACAGATCTAGATATCTGCCACATTGTTTGTAAAAAATCTGTGCGTTGCCTCCCAACGGAAGTCGGGTGTACTTCGAATTTCTTTTCGCGGGTCACAATCACCAATGGATCGGCTTCTATACGCAAAATCTTATACATTTTCGAAACCCCGTGAGAAGTTGGTTCGATAATATCTAAATTTCGCGAAAAAGAAATAACTGCCCCGTCTGTAGCGCGGCGAAACTTATAATCTGTTATTCGGTCGCTAAAATCGGGCGCTGGAATTTCGTATATTTGGACAGTCTCCATCTGCATTTCGTATCTTTGTATTTATTTAAATAGTATAATCTACACCATATGAATTCTATACGTCGTTTTTTTTAATACAGTGTTTTCTGAAGTTGTCAATTATATCAAACACTTGCCTATTTAACCACCCTGTGCTTTGAAAATGTCGGTTGCTATCTTTTTGCATGCTCCAAAGGTTGTGGAGGGCAACCTTGTGGAGGGTATGCTTATGTACCCAACAAACTATGGAAGTTTCAAAAGCGCTGAAGATAAAGAAGCATTTTCTGCTCTCTTTGAGGGAACCGCGCCTCCTGTGCCTTATGGCGGGATAGGCAAAAAGTACGGACCAGAAAAGTTTGCGCTTAAAGAGGTGCAGAGTGCTGTGCTGCAGCACATGAAGAAGCATTTTTCTGTTCCAAAAGACGCTGATGCCTACTGGGAACTGGACGGTCAGATGCATGATAATCTCGTTTTTCATCCTTCTGTAATGTACGGTTTTATTGATCCAAGCGAGAGTGACGATGAAGCAGCTATACGCACTATTTGGGAGTGGACAGGTATGCGTGTGGATCCTAAAGAACTTGTTCGGGGTGCTAATATCGAATCGCTATGTGTACCTATGACCGTGGAAACAAACTTGCCCGGTGAAGAGCTTCCTGTGCTTGTATACCATGTCAACGTAAGCATAGACCGTGCGAAATGGGAATGGATGAACCACATGGCGGAAAAGCGCACTCTGACAGACTGGGACGTGTCTCCCTATAAGAGTGTGCTTGCTGAACTTGGCATTCCAGATGTGATCCATAACGCGTACTGCAAAACACACGGTGGGCCTCGTTTCATTGCCTCTATGGCAGATGTGAAGGATACATTTACGCAGAGACTGATGGCAGAGGCAGGGGTTGAAATTTAATCTGGTGTATTTAGGTGGGGCTAATTAAATCAAAGAAAAAATGGAATCACTCTCTATAAATTCTGTGTCTTTTTCTAGGTGGTCGCCTGCTTCTATTCTCCAATCCAGCGTCATTGCTGTTGAGAAAGAGGCAGACCTCTCGTCTCCACTGCTCGGAGTTGTTTTTGGAGGCAAATGCGCTACTTGTTGTCAAACTAAACATGCGTGTCCAGGTCATTTTGGCAGCATACGTTTGACAGAGCCAGTTTATCACATCTCCTGGATACAGCATCTGCTTCGCAAGTTGAAAAAGTGTAAGGGAAAGTTCCAGTGGGACAAGCACAAGGCTTCAATTCTTAAGGATCGAGAGCTTTTCCCAGCAAGCGAGTGCTTTTTGCTGTTTCCCGACCCGCCTGTGATCTCTGTACTGCCAGTTCCTCCTCCGCACGTGCGTCCTCCTCTGATCGTAGACGGGGAACTAAAGGGGGAGAATGATCTTACTTACCGTTTGCAGAACGTGCTTCGAAAAAATCGTCACTTAGAGAAAGTGATCCGCTGCAAGCGTCCAAAAGAGATTGTTGACCAAGCACGTGAGGGACTGCAGAATGCGGTAACTGGTTATATAAACCACGAAAAGCTGGGCCCAACTCGCCGCATGCGCAATAAGCGTGAGTATGCCTCTCTTGAATCCCGCATTATTAGGAAACAAGGACGCGTTCGCTCAAACCTTATGGGAAAACGCGCCAACTTCACTGCACGCTGTGTAATTACAGGGGACGATTCGCTGAAGCTTACGGAAGTGGGAATACCCCGCTCAGTTGCCAGAACCCTGACTATTCCGGTGAAAGTCACTGATTACACGAAAGAAGCCCTGCAGGATATGGTAACCGAGGACAAAGTGAAGTACGTGACCAAGAAAGACGGTTCACGCAGCTCCAAGAAAGTGTACCTTGAAGTAGGAGACACTGTTGAGCGCTACCTTGTTGACGGTGATATTGTGCTGTTTAACCGTCAGCCCTCTCTGCACAAGTACTCTCTGATGGCGCATCACGTTCGTATTCTCCCTTACTCGAGTATTCGCATGAACGTGGCATGCACAAGTCCCTATAACGCTGATTTTGATGGCGACGAGATGAACCTGCATGTTCCACAAACGCTTATGGCGCGTGCAGAAGCAGAGGAGATCATGCAAGTGAAGCATAATATCATCACTGCTCAGGGTAACTGCCCTGTGATTGGGCTGATTCAAGACGCGCTTCTGGGTTCTTACCTGCTAAGCGGTGAAACCTCTCTGAAGCGTCATGAGGCAATGCAGATTGCACAGTGCCCTACGGGGTTGACTGGCAAAGAGATAATTTCCACAATTCTGCCTCCTTTGACGTACACAAAAGGCGAGGTGGAAATTGTGCAGGGTAACTTTTTGCGCGGCAGATTGACAAAGAAGCATGTGGGCAAGAGTAACGGATCTCTTGTGCATGTGATTTATAACGATTATGGTGCTGACGCGTGTGTGAATTTCATGCACAACCTGCAGGGGTTGGCTCATCGATACTTGCGCGTAAGGGGATTTACGATTGGACTTGGTGATCTTATGCGGTCAAAAGAAGCCACTGTGATCTGCCGAGAGGAGCGCGAGAAAGCATTTGAAGAAGCAAAACTGCTTGAAGATCCTAATATGCGGCTCAACAGCTGCAGAAACATAATGGGACGCGCCGTGGTTGACGGAATGACAGATAGCAATAATTTCTTTGCAATGATCAACTCGGGTTCTAAAGGTTCACTTGTGAATCTTACGCAGGTGCAGGCGTGTCTTGGACAGATGAACGTCCAAGGAGGTCGAATTCCAAAGCAGTGGCGTGATCGCACCGCAACTTGCTTTCCAGAAGGAGAGAATGGACCGCTAAGCCGTGGATTTGTTGCTCATTCCTATCTTGAAGGTCTTAGTCCAGTCGAGATGTTCAATCACAGCATGTCAGGACGCGAAGGCTTGATTGACACTGCAATCAAGACTGCACAGACGGGATATACAGAGCGCAAACTCATGAAATGCTTGGAAAACGTTGTTGTGAAGGAGCAGGGGGTGGTCTTTGACGGTGAGAAAGTTGTGTCATTCCTGTACGGCGAAGATGGGTTTGATGCGTCTAAAATTGAGTCGCAACCTGTGAAACCCCTTCCGGGTGCGCGCCCGGAGGATCTGGCAATGTTGACAGAGAAAACGTATCATTTTCCAGTTCCGATTCACCGCATTGCCCGTCAGATGACTTTCTACGGATCTGTGGTACCCATTTGTGGTACCCCGGTGGTGCTCTCGACACAGAACCCGCTCCTGCAGGCCTTTATCAACGTGCATACTCCTACAATGGATGCTCAACTTCAGAAACTGTACGTGCGAGAGATTGAGAAGTATCTTGCGAAGGCGTGCATTTGCGAGGGTGAGTGTGTTGGTGCTCTTGCAGCGCAGAGTATTGGTGAAAGAACTACCCAGTGTACGCTCAATTCTGTTGATTATAAGGAGTGGTTGGTGATTCGGGGGCACCCTACAAGTGCGTGCATTGGAAAGATCATTGATGATATTATGAAATCTGGCTATGAAGAGAAGAACGGATCGCATATTGCCGAAGTGAGTGGTCTTGAAGCTTACACTGTTGACCACAATGGCAGAGTCAGTTGGAAAGAAATTACGCACGTGACGCGACACCCTCCTAGGCATCACAAGGGCTCGAATAAACTTGTCAAAATGACTCTTGAGTCTGGCAGAACACTGGTTGCGTCTAGAGCAAAGTCGTTTCTTGTACTACAGAATGCGCAGATCACACCAATTGACGGTGCAGATCTTAAGATTGGCATGGAAGTCCCTGTGCTACTTTACAGTACAGGAGAGAAGCGGGGCTTTGATGAACTGGGGACTTTCCTTGGTGCGTTTTACGCGTGTGGCAAAGTGCGCGGGGGTGGTATTTTGTTCCCTGAGAGTGTGTTCAAGAGCTTCAAGCTGCGTAGGTTCAATATGACCATCACCAAAGAAGACGATAATGTGAAAATCATGTGCGAGCGACTTTATTATATGGTTTCAAAGCTTGGGCAGTTTCCGAACATGATGTTCAGCGCATCTGCTGAGTCGCGGCTGGAGTTTTGCAAGACTTACATGACGCTGAGGGGAACGTACAACGAAGGTTTTTTGTGCACTCCCTGTCGCCGCTACCTTCGTGATGGTATTGCATTTATGCTTGGTGGAATGGGTATAGTAAGTACTTTGTCGCCAATGGGTATTATGCTTGACCCTGCAAATGTGTCTAAACTGGACGATAGCCCGACAGAATATGCTGGCGCTAACTTTGAAAGAATTACGAATATTGAGTCAGTGGGATCTACGACAAAATACGTGTACGATCTCACTGTCAAAGACACAAAAAATATGTGTGCTCTTAATGGGATAGCTTGCAGAGATACGTTCCACTTTGCCGGCATTGGTAGTAAGAACGTTACTTTGGGCATTCCGCGGCTGCAAGAAATTTTAGGTGTGTCTAAAAACCCTAAAACTCCACTTACGACGGTCAAAGACAAAAAGGCTCTTGAGTTAAAGTACGACCGCATTGCTGATATTCTGCTGGAGGAAGACGGTAGTATTGAAAACTACTGGGATTTTCCTGACGGGGATATGAGCAGAGAGGAGGTTTATGCAAAGTGGGGAGAACCGCAGAGACTTGTGCTGCAATCTGATTTATCAATTTTGAGCATGTTTGAGTACGCTGCCTATCAGGAGTACAAAGACAAAATTGTTGTTGACGCGTTTGGGGAGTTTGAATCAGAGAGAGGCGTAAAGGGAGCCGAGTGGTGCAAATGGATTAACGGCAGAGTTGAAACAACACTCCAGGACTTGCATCTGATTGCTTCTGTTGTTGATGACGCAACAACGCTCTATACAAATAATATTTACAAGATGGAGAAGACATTTGGTATTGAGGCAGCGCGGACGTGCTTATTGATTGAGTTACGCAAGATACTGGATCACTACGGGATTTACATTAACGCACGGCACCTGTTTGTGCTGATTGACGCAATGACACAGAACGGAAAGGTTACGCCTTTATCTCGGCACGGATTAAAGCGTTCGAATTGTTCTGCTCTTAAGAGATGCACCTTTGAGGAAGTAGTGAAAGTGTTGCATGAAGCGGCTTTGAAAGAAGAAGTGGATAGCGTTGATGGTGTGTCTCCTTGCATTCTCACTGGGAAGGTTGCAAACATAGGGGGTCAAAGATGCACTGTCCTGAAAGATCTGGAAACTGAATCTAAGTATCAACAAACACGCCCGCAGGACATGGATGGAGTTGATATGTGGATGCCACTTCCATCCTTTGTGTCTGACTTACCAAAAGCGTTTGTTGAAGACAATGAGTTTAAGCGCAGGGGAGTCTTTGTTGAGTCAAAAAGTCCCAAATATTCAGCGCACAGTCCGAGATATGCGCCACAGAGCCCTCTTTATGCTCCATAAATTAAAAAATCCAAAGAAAACAAAATTAGTTGTGTATTTCCCTGACCCACAGCTCAAAAAATGATGGCTGCCTCTATGGAAGTCGAAAAAACCAACCCAAACACTCACAATGAGCTGCTTGATCCAAACACCAAAAAGCTGATCAAGATCTGCAAAATGAAGCGTGGTGATGACGAAGTGCACCAGCCTAAGGTGATTGCGGCTGGCACAGAAAAAGAGTTTCAAATCTATTTGCGTCTGCCTGCAATGGCGGTGCTGTACAGCGACACTGGGCCTGACGGAGACATGTCTAAGTTCAACAAGTCTGTTGAGCAGGCTGTGAACTCATTCACTCTTACAAAGGGCTGCAAGTTCAGTAACGTGAAGCGTGGCATGCCTAATCTGGAGAAAGACCAGGATGAGGCATTTGACGCACTTGAGCAGATGCATAAGGATCTGCTTATTGCTGCGTTCACCAGCCCTGACGTCAAGTGCTCCGGGAAGGTCAAGGCAAAGGCAAAAGCACTCAAGATTCTCAAGAAGGCGTCTATTGATGAGATCACTGGTAAGCTGCGCAAGAAGGGTGTTTCTGAGAGTGAAATCTCCAAGAAAGCCAAGGAAGCGTACAAGAAAGTCAAGCATTCTCCCGAGGAGATTGAAGCTACTGCGCTGCACGTCTACCTAGAGGACTCGCACGACGCGGGTATGAAGGAAGTGACTTACACGGACAATGGTGAGGAAAAAACGGAGATGGCACTCAAGATCAAGCGCAAGTGCCGTGGCATGCGTACAGTGGAGGAAAACATTGATGGCGAGATTGTCAAGAAGCGCAAGCTTGTACCTACGCCCCCCGTCTTCCACAAGGGCACACCTACAGGAGAGTACTTTGAGAAGAAGTACGGTGACTACGTTCCTCGTGGCACTCTCATGCAGTTCCGCGTGCGCCGCAGCTTCTACAGCTCACCTATGAGTTACGGAACCAACATGACCTTTGACACTGACGTCACTATCCTCTGCGAGACAAAGAAACGCGCTCGTAAGACTGTCTCTAAGCCCGCAATCTACTTTGAAGACGCCGACGAGGAGCCAGACAGCAAGCGCGCTCGCTCGGACTCTGAGTAAACATCCACATAGTATATACTTTAAAATAAATAACTAAATACAAAATGTTGCACTATATTGCTTTCGTATACGGATTTGTATCTCTCTTTACTGGTGCGTTTTTTCTTTCTAATCTGCTTCAATTCCAAAAGTATTGGCAATCTCGAAGCAAAGAATACTCCCAAGCAACTGCTTTTATTCAGGGAGAGACATGTCAAAATCCTATCTTGAGAGCTCATCTGGGTGGCTTCAACCGCTGTGAAGAGGCAGAAACCATTTTGGGGCGCATGCCAGTTATCACCGCATTGCATGATGTTGCAACTGATTTGTCTGTGTGCGGACATGGCAGATGCGAGATTCTCTATATGGATATCACTGCTAATTTGCACAGAATTGTTATAGGGCTTTGTCTACTGGCAGCTATGGGTATATGGGTAGCGGGAAAGACGTGTAAAGAAAGGAGGGAGACTCAGTTAATGGATTATTACTCGCTACCAACTGCGAAGAAAAATAAATAATCTCCGACTTTTATGCCGTGGATGATTCCCAAAGTTAGAGTAAAGATTAAATAAAATCATGCTTGCGTTTTTTACTCGTAGTTCTGTATGTGCTAGAGCTTGTATTCAGGTTCTCTGTGTCTCTGTACTTCAGTATGAAGGGCTCGTAGATGCACAGAAACGCCCTCTTAATATCCTCTATATCACGGGCGCCCGTAATGACTATCTTGCCGCTGCGGAAGAGGAGGAACACCACTTTGGGGTTTGACACCCTCAGGACTGCTCCTGGGAAGAGCGAGGCCTCGTATGACACATACGGACCGTTGGATTCAGCCAA
>Ga0206125_10005315_pt1 | contig 10956 bp, 9 predicted proteins | sample Helgoland_Spring_4_FD_148598 | JGI IMG/M metagenome (GOLD analysis project Ga0206125, IMG submission 148598) | Pelagic subsurface seawater microbial communities from Kabeltonne, Helgoland, North Sea - Helgoland_Spring_Bloom_20160331_1 | ecosystem: Environmental > Aquatic > Marine > Epipelagic ...
AACAAAGCTTGTGAGCAAGCCGCGCGAATGCTGGCGATGAAGAACGCCACCGACAATGCCGGTGAAATGATCGACGAATTGCAACTGCTTTATAACAAGGCCCGTCAGGCAGCGATTACCCAAGAGCTGTCAGAAATTGTAAGTGGCGCAGCCGCCGTATAAAGCCCAACGAATTTTAAAAGTTTGAGTAAAGAGGAACCGGACATGAGTAGCGGAAGAATCGTACAAATTATTGGTGCTGTGATCGACGTGGAATTTTCACGTGATCAGGTACCCAACGTGTATGACGCATTAATCGTCGACGACAAAGGTTTAACCCTAGAAGTTCAGCAGCAATTAGGTGACGGCGTAGTTCGTACAATTGCTATGGGTGCCTCTGAAGGCGTTAGCCGCGGTCTGAGCGTAACCAATACCAAGGCGCCAATTTCTGTACCCGTAGGTACTGAAACACTGGGCCGTATTATGGATGTACTCGGCAACCCAATTGACGAAAAAGGTCCAATTGGCGAAAAAGAGCGCATGGCCATTCACCGCAAGCCGCCATCCTATGATGAGCTGGATGCTTCCGACGATCTTCTTGAAACCGGTATTAAGGTTATTGACCTGGTATGTCCGTTTGCTAAAGGCGGTAAGGTTGGACTCTTCGGTGGTGCAGGTGTTGGTAAAACTGTAAACATGATGGAGCTGATCAACAACATTGCGACTGAGCACTCAGGTCTATCTGTATTTGCTGGTGTTGGTGAGCGTACTCGTGAAGGTAACGATTTCTACTACGAGATGCAGGAATCCGGTGTTGTAAACATCGAGAAGCCAAGCGAATCAAAAGTAGCCATGGTTTACGGTCAGATGAATGAGCCTCCAGGTAACAGATTGCGTGTAGCACTGACCGGTCTGACCATGGCAGAAAAATTCCGTGACGAAGGTAAAGACGTACTGTTGTTCGTCGATAACATCTACCGTTACACATTGGCGGGTACCGAAGTATCGGCACTGCTGGGTCGTATGCCATCAGCGGTAGGCTACCAGCCTACACTGGCTGAAGAAATGGGCGCCCTGCAGGAGCGTATTACGTCTACCAAGACCGGTTCTATTACCTCTGTACAGGCAGTATATGTACCAGCGGATGACTTGACCGATCCATCGCCAGCAACAACCTTTGCTCACTTGGATTCAACCGTTGTACTGAGCCGTGATATTGCTTCTAAAGGTATTTACCCAGCGGTAGATCCACTGGATTCAACTTCACGTCAGCTCGATCCACTGATTATTGGTCAGGAGCACTACGAAGTTGCTCGTGGCGTACAGTCAGTACTGCAGCGATTTAAAGAATTGAAAGATATTATTGCCATTCTCGGTATGGATGAGCTCTCTGAAGAAGATAAGCAGGTAGTAACACGCGCACGTAAGATCGAGCGTTTCCTATCACAGCCCTTCCACGTAGCAGAGATCTTCACCGGTGCACCAGGCAAGTATGTTTCACTGAAAGATACTATTTCTGGATTTAAAGGCATTCTTGCTGGCGAATACGATAGCTTACCGGAGCAGGCCTTCTACATGGTCGGTTCAATCGAAGAAGCTGTTGAGAAAAGCAAAAAGATCTAATCTGGGATAAGCAGGCGCTATAATTATGGCTATGACAGTTCATTGCGACATCGTAAGTGCAGACGAATCAATCTTTTCCGGATTGATTGAGATGGTGGTTGCCACAGGTTCTCTTGGAGAGCTTGGTGTAACCGCTGGTCACGCCCCACTGCTCAGCGATCTTAAGCCTGGCCCAGTCAGGCTTATCAAGCAGAATGGTGAAGAAGAGATCTACTACCTCTCCGGTGGCTACCTCGAAGTACAGCCAAATATGGTTTCCATCTTGGCAGATACAGCGGTGCGTGCTGGTGATATCGACGAAGCTGCAGCAGCTGAAGCGGTAAAAGATGCAGAGCAGGCAATTGCCAACCAGACGGGTGAGATAGAGTACTCAAAAGCCGCGGCAATGTTGGCAGAAGCATCTGCACAGCTTAAAACCGTTGCGCAGTTACGTAAAAAGCTCGGTGGCTAATTAATAGTCATTTGAGTGTAAAAAGGGGTGGCTATGCCGCCCTTTTTTTTCAGCTGGAAAAACCTCAGTAGGAAGGCGTTGTTCCAGGATGGCTTGTACTGACAACCTTTTGACAGTACCGTTAGCCTGCAAATTTTACTAATAAACAGTAAATCGGACCGATAATCGATGAAAACTACTGATATTGTTATTCTTGCAGCCGGCAAGGGCACGCGAATGAAGTCCCAGCTGCCAAAGGTGCTGCATAAACTGGCCGGTAAGCCTATGCTTGGCCATGTACTCGATGCCGCCACTACCGTTGGCGATTCGAAAAAAATTATTGTTACCGGGCATGGCGCAGAAGCCGTCCGGGCACTCTATAGCGACCCATCGATCAGCATGGTCGAACAGGCCGAACAGCTTGGCACAGGCCACGCTGTGCATATGGCACTGCCAGAGCTGCGTGAAGACTCCAAGGTAGTTATCCTCTACGGTGATGTTCCCCTAATTACTCCGGATACCATCAGCCAGATGCTCGATGCAGTCGATAATAAAAGTATCGGCCTGCTCACCATTCAGCTGCCCAACCCCCAGGGTTACGGGCGGATTATTCGAGATGCCAATGGTCAGATTGAAGCCATTGTCGAGCAAAAGGATGCCAACCCAGAGCAGCTTAAGGTCGACGAAGTAAATACCGGCGTAATGTCATTAACCTCGCAACAGCTTGCCGAATGGCTGCCATTAGTTGATAACAACAATGCCCAGGGCGAGTACTATCTCACCGATTTGATCTCAATCGCCAGAAAGGCCGGTTACAGCATCAATGGCATACACCCAGGCTCAGTCTCTGAAGTTGAAGGCATTAATAATCGCCAGCAACTGGCCGCGCTTGAGCGTGTATACCAAGCCCAACTCGCCGATGCGCTAATGGTCGCGGGCACTAGCCTGGCAGATCCTGCGCGTTTTGATCAGCGTGGAACCCTGCGGGCAGGCACGGATAACTTTATTGATGTGAACTGTATTTTTGAAGGCGATGTAACAATAGGTTCCGGGGTGAGTATTGGACCAAACTGCCATATTATTAACAGCACCATCGGTGATGGTGTTGAGATAAAAGCCAATACAGTGATCGACCAGTCGACGATTGGCGACCGCGCAATTCTCGGGCCCTTTGCCCGAATCCGTCCGGGAACCGAACTGGGTACAGATACCAAAGTTGGCAATTTCGTCGAGACCAAAAAAGCCATTGTCGGCAATGGCAGTAAAATTAATCACCTAAGCTATGTTGGCGATGCCGAACTGGGTGAAAAAGTGAATGTGGGCGCAGGCACAATTACCTGTAACTACGATGGTGTGAATAAATATAAAACCCAGATTGGCGACAATAGTTTTATTGGTTCAAACAGTACATTGGTTGCGCCTCTGAATATAGGTGACTGTGGTTTTGTCGCTGCAGGATCGACAGTCACTGTTGAAGTACCAGCAGACACGCTTGCCGTTGGCAGAACCAAACAGCGCAATATACAGGGCTGGAAACGCCCAACCAAAAAATAAAACGGACTGAATAATATGTGTGGAATTGTTGGTGCAGCATCCCAGAGAAATATTTATAAAATATTAATTGAAGGTCTACGTCGCCTTGAATACCGCGGCTATGATTCTGCCGGCCTATCAATTATAGATAGCGCCCAAAGCTTACAAACCCGCAAAACTATCGGCCGAGTTGCCGATCTGGAAAAGCTCACAGCCCAACAATCTATCTCTGGTAACACCGGCATTTCCCATACCCGCTGGGCCACCCACGGCGAGCCGAGCAGCATCAACTCTCACCCACATACCTCTTCAGGTGTGTCGGTTGTCCATAATGGTATTATCGAAAATCACGATGAGTTACGCGCTGAAGTGAAAGCCCTGGGCTACGAAATTCTATCGGCAACCGATACCGAAGTAATTGCTCATTTAGTGCATCACCAATTAAAAACCCATACTGATTTACGCAGCGCAGTAGAAAAAACCATTGCCAAATTAGAGGGTGCCTATGCGCTGGGAGTGATTTCGGACACTCAGCCAGAGACAGTGATCGGTGCTCGCAGCGGCAGTCCATTGGTTATTGGACTGGGTATTGATGAAAACTTTATCGCCTCAGATCAAATGGCACTGCGTCAGGTAACCGACCGCTTTGTCTTTTTAGAAGAGGGAGATTTAGTCGAAATCTCCAGCGCCAGTTACAGCATTTTTGACCAGTCGGGAAGCAAAGTGGTAAGGCCAATCAATCAATTAGATGAAAAAGATCTGATTGCCGAAAAAGGCCAGTACCGACACTTTATGCAAAAGGAAATTTTTGAACAGCCAACGGTTTTGGCCAATACCACTGCAGGCCGTATCGCAAAAGATCATATACGCGAAGCTATTTTTGGTTATCAGGCAGAAGAGCTATTTGCACAGACCAATAATATTCATATAGTCGCCTGTGGTACCAGTTTTCACTCCGGGCTAGTCGCTAAATATTGGTTGGAAGAACATACCGGCGTACCCTGTCAGGTCGAAGTGGCCAGTGAATACCGTTACAGAACAGTGCCAGTTCCTGCCGGTACATTATTTGTCACTATCTCCCAGTCCGGAGAAACAGCAGATACACTAGCCGCATTGCGTAAAGCAAAAGATGCTGGCTATCTGGGGTTTGTGGCTATCTGTAATGTGGCCAACAGTTCATTGGTTCGCGAATCAGATATCTCATTAATGACTATGGCTGGCCCGGAAATCGGTGTTGCATCGACCAAGGCATTTACCACCCAGTTAGTTGCCCTGCAATTGCTAACCCTTTCGTTGGGTCGCCATAAGGGACTGGATGCAAAGATTGAAAAGGAGTTGGTGGAAAGTCTCCATAAACTGCCTGAGCTCTGCACGGCGGTACTCGGATTGGATTCTGTCATTCAACAGATGTCAGAGTCCTTTGCCAACAAACATCACGCACTATTTTTGGGGCGTGGCGAACAGTATCCCATTGCCCTTGAAGGCGCGTTAAAGTTAAAAGAAATTTCTTATATTCATGCAGAAGCCTACCCTTCCGGTGAATTAAAGCACGGTCCACTGGCACTGGTAGATGAAGATATGCCGGTCATCACTGTGGCACCGAATAATGAATTATTGGAAAAGTTAAAATCCAATTTACATGAAGTACGTGCACGCGGTGGGGAATTATTTGTCTTTGCTGATGCGGATGCCGGCTTTGTTAGCGAACCCGGAACAACCGTTATCGCCATGCCCCATGTCCCAAAAAGCTTAGAGGCAATTATTTATACACTGCCATTGCAGATGCTCTCTTATCATGTGGCTTTGCTGAAAGGCACCGATGTGGACCAACCACGAAATCTAGCAAAGTCAGTGACTGTGGAGTAGTCTTAACCCTATATAAAAAGTAAAATTTATTTTCCGATGCTGAGGTTACATGATGAATAAATTCACTCCCATCTTTGGGTTATTAATTTTGTTTCTTTCCATCTCAGGATGCGCAAAGCCTGAGCAAGCCGATATAGGATTTTGGAAGAGCGAAGATTGTAAAAAAGTTAGCGAGGCAGCAGGGTTTTTCTTATACACCTCTGGAGAATTATTAAAAACTGCAGACAAAGAAAGACAAGCAGGAAGCGAAAAAAAATCTGAAAAAACATATGCTGCAGCAATGTTTTTTTCAGAGTTGTCTGAGAATTCGGCAAAGAATTTTGAGGCATTCTGCAAGAAATAATAACAAATAAAAAACACCTTTATCTAAATCAACTCAGTTACTGTTGACTCAAAAGGGATACTGATAAAAATAATCAATGAGTAATATGGTCTTTGCACTACAATTTATAAGTAAAAACTATTTTTAGGAAGGGGAACAATATGGATGGACTAGCGGCAGCGGGCTTTGTCTTCGGGATCATGGGAATGGTCGCCTTTGTAAGGCTGGAAAAGCTGGTAAAAACCCTTAAAGAAAAAGGCGTTTTAGACGACGATTACAAAGACGAGTAAATATTTTAATCACTGCGTAGTGATGCCAGGCCGGCCTGTAGCTGTTACAAATGTGCTTCCAGCTGCGGGCCTTTCTTTTGCGCCACGCCAATCGCCAATACATCGAGAACCGCAAGATGGGCAATTCTTGAGGATAGCGGCGTATAGATCTGAATATCCTCTTTGGCATTGACCTCAATAGCAATATCGGCTTTTTTGGCGACTGGCGAATTACTCGGCGCCAGACCAATAACAATTCCCCCGGCCTTCTTAACCAGATCCATAGAATCCAATAGTGCACTGGTGCGTCCCGATTGTGATATCGCCACTACCACATCCCCTCCGTGCAGGGATGTTGCCGACATATTCTGCAGATGCGGATCCGAATAGGCCGCAGAGGTGATTTGTAATCTAAAGAATTTATGCTGAGCGTCAAAGGCGACAGCGGCAGAGGCGCCAAAACCATAAAACTCTACTCGCTGTGCATTGCAGATAGCGGCCACCGCAGCTTCCAAATTTTCCAACATCAGACTGTCGCGAACTTTCAACAGCGTGTCCACGGTTGAATCGAACACCTTATGGGTATACTCGCGGGCTGAATCTGTATCTGTCACCGCAATCTGGCCATAACTCGGGCTTGAGGCGAGCTGCTGTGCCAGCGCCAGCTTGAAATCCTGAAAACCATGGCAGCCTACAGCGCGGCAAAAGCGTACCACCGTAGGCTCGCTGACCCCGGCCCGCTGAGCCAGATCGACAATACGCATACGGATAACGTCGAGGGGCTCTTTAAGGATAAATTCAGCGACTTTGCGTTCAGACTTACGCAGATCAATCAGCGTATCGCTAATGGTTTGTGTCAGTTGGGCGGGTTTCATAGTTGCACCTTGTAGACTACAGAAGCTTGATAGACAGAGGTTATAGACCATCTTTCAGAGATTAACCAAATCAATTTAATCTCAGCTATGCCGTAAAAAATCAACACAGGCAAAGATTATCCCGACAACAATAAACTCAACATAAACAGTATTTTGCCCAACAACTGTTCGGGACATATTGTTAGAATACCGCTCTATGGACGTTACCTCGATACTCAATCAGTTAAACCCAGCCCAGGAAGAAGCGGTTACCAGCGACAAGCAACACCTATTGGTGTTAGCTGGCGCAGGCAGCGGCAAGACTCGCGTGCTGGTGCATCGTATCGCCTGGAAAATTCAGGTCGATAATATTTCACCCTATGGCCTGTTGGCGGTGACCTTTACCAATAAGGCGGCTCGGGAAATGCGTGAGCGCATTGACGAGCTGTTGGGCATGTCCCTGCGCGGCATGTGGGTTGGCACTTTCCACGGTCTTGCCCACCGTCTACTCAAAGCCCACTGGCGTGATGTCAATCTTCCGGAGAACTTCCAGATACTGGATTCCGATGATCAGCTGCGATTGGTTAAGCGAGTGATGCGCAGTATGGATCTCGATGAACAGCGCTGGCCGCCCAAGCAGGCTCAGTGGTGGATCAATGGTCAAAAAGATGAGGGTTTGAGGGCGGCACATATTCAGGAGACTGGTGATCCCCATCTGTTGACCATGCTGCGCATCTACCGCGAGTATGAAGAGGTCTGCAATCGTCTCGGTGTAATCGATTTTGCCGAGCTCTTATTGCGTGCACTGGAACTGTGGAAAAACAATCCCGCGGTTCTCGAGCATTATCAGCAGCGCTTCCAGCATATTCTGGTCGATGAGTTTCAGGATACCAACGCCGTACAGTACGCCTGGTTGCGATTGCTGGCCGGTAAAGTCAGCGGCGTTACCGCTGTGGGTGACGACGATCAGTCTATCTATGGCTGGCGCGGCGCGAAAGTCGAAAATATTCTTAGCTATGAGCGCCATTTTGCCGATACCCATACGGTAAAGCTCGAGCAAAACTATCGCTCCACCTCCAATATTCTCGGTGCCGCCAATGCGGTTATCGCCAAAAATGCCGAGCGTCTCGGCAAAAATCTGTGGACTGATTCTGGCGAGGGCGAACCCATCGCCCTGTATGCCGCCTTTAATGAACACGATGAAGCGCGCTATATCGCCGACCGTCTGCACAGCTGGGTTCAGCAGGGCAACCGCCGTGAAGACTCGGCGATTCTCTATCGCTCCAACGCCCAGTCACGAGTTCTTGAAGCCGCCCTATTACAGGCAGATATTCCCTACCGGATTTATGGCGGTCAGCGCTTCTATGAGCGTCTGGAAGTTAAAAACGCCCTCTCTTATCTGCGCCTGATGATGAACTGTCACGACGACACCGCATTCGAACGTGTGGTCAATGTTCCAACCCGGGGTATTGGTGATCGCACCGTTGAAATGATTCGTGAGGTTGCCCGCGATGGGCAGATCTCGCTGTGGAGCGCGGCGGAAAAAATTATTACCGAAAAGCGTATGGCGGCGCGGGCGACCAATGCGGTGGCCGGATTTATACAGTTAATTAATGAAATGAGTGGTCAGCTGGATGAGCTGCCGCTGCACGAACAGGCCGATCATGCCATTGAGCGCAGTGGCCTGATTGAGATGCATCGCCGTGAAAAAGGCGAGCGCGGCCAAGCTCGTGTGGAAAACCTTGAAGAACTGGTCGGCGCCTGCCGCAACTTTGAGCCGGAAGATGCAGATCAGCCGATTCTGCCGCAGTTTCTCGATCAGGTGGCGCTGGATTCTGGCGACCGTCAGGCCGATGAAGATCAGGATGCGGTGCAGTTGATGACATTGCACAGCGCCAAAGGTCTCGAGTTTCCGTTAGTCTTTCTTGCCGGTATGGAAGAGAATTTATTCCCTCATAAAATGTCTCTGGAAGAGCCGGGCCGTCTCGAAGAAGAGCGACGTCTGGCCTATGTAGGTATTACCAGAGCCATGCAAAAACTCTATCTGACCTTTGCCGAGAGCCGCTCGATTTACGGCAGTGAATCCTTTAATTCGGTGTCGCGCTTTGTCCGCGATATTCCCAAAGAGGTGATCGAAGAGGTGCGTCTGCAGAGCACCGTCAGCCGACCCACCAGCTACGCCCGCGGCGCACTGAACAGTGACCAGGGCGACGATACTGGCTTTGCGCTGGGACAGGGCGTAAACCATCAGGTCTATGGGGAAGGGGTTATTTTGAATTTTGAAGGCAATGGCCCGCGTGCCCGAGTACATGTGGGTTTTGCCGATGTCGGCACCAAGATTTTAATTCTGGCATCAGCAAACCTGACGGCTCTCTAGCGAACGGACTAGCATGGCAGTTAGAAATCATAAAAATAAGGGGAACAGTATGCGTTTTATCTCTGTGGCACTGACGTGCATTTTACTTATTGGCTGTGGTGGCGAAACCACCTCTAGCACTCCAACTGCAGGGGCAGTGCCTGAGCAAACCTACCAGTGGAAGCTGGTTACCACCTGGCCAAAAAATTTCCCAGGTCTTGGTCTGGCGCCAGAGAACTTTGCGAAAAATGTTGAGCGCATGAGCAATGGTCGCCTGAAAATAAAAGTCTATGGTGCGGGACAGATGGTGCCCGCCCTCGAGGTTTTCGATGCAGTATCTCAGGGCACCGCAGAGATAGGTCATGGTGCAGCCTATTACTGGAAGGGGAAAATACCCGCCTCGGTGTTTTTTACCTCAGTTCCCTTTGGTCTAAATGCTCAGGAGATGAATGCCTGGTTGCACTATGGTGGTGGCCTCGAGCTGTGGCGCGAAGTCTATGAGCCGTTTAATCTTATTCCCTTCGCCGCTGGTAATACCGGCGTGCAGATGGCTGGTTGGTTTAATCGCGAGATCAAATCCATGGAAGATATCCGCGGGCTGAGAATGCGCATTCCAGGATTGGGTGGCGAAGTGATTAGCCGCGCCGGTGGTCTTGCGGTCAATATTCCCGGTGGCGAGCTCTACACCTCAATGCAGACCGGCGTGATCGATGCCACTGAATGGGTGGGTCCCTACAATGATCTGGCCTTTGGTTTTCATCAGGTTGCCAAGTACTACTATTACCCCGGTTGGCACGAGCCCGGCCCGACACTGGAATTAATTATCAATAAGCAGGCCTATGAAGGTCTGCCCGAAGACCTGCAGTCAATTGTCGAAGTTGCCGCCCGCGCGGCCAATCAGGATATGCTCGATGAGTACACCGCACGCAATAATTCGGCGCTGGTTGAGTTGGTTGAAACCCATGGTGTGCAGGTGAAGAAGTTGCCTGATGATGTGATTACCGGTTTACAGAAGCTGTCAGTAGAGGTTATCGAAGAACTGGCGGATAGAGACCCGCAGACCCGGCGTATTGCCGATTCAATAAAAGCCTTTGCTGCACAGTCAAAGGCTTATCATGCTATTTCGGAAGAGGCTTATTACAACGCGCGGGAAAAATAACCGCGTTAAAGCTGTGGCGGGAATCTTACCCTGACTTAGTTGCGCCAGAACGTAGGCGTAAACAGTACCAGTAGCGTGAAGATTTCCAGTCGTCCGAGCAGCATGCCCCAGCACAGAACCCATTTGGCAAAGCCATTAATTTCCGCGAAGTTAATGGCGACCTCACCCAGCCCGGGGCCGAGATTATTCAGCGATGCCGCCGTTGCAGACCAGGCGGTGACATAGTCGAGGCCCGAGGCCAACAGCAGTAAAACCATCAGATAGAAAATCGCCAGATAGGCGCCAAAAAATGCCCAGATAGCATCGGCAACGCGGCTGGGTATGCGACGATTGTGAATCTTGATCGGCAGCAGCGCATTGGGATGCACCAGTCGGTAGATCTCGCGAATACATTGCTGGCCGAGAATAAGCATACGACCAATTTTAATACCGCCACCGGTCGACCCTGCACAGGCACCAAAGAACGATAAAAACAGCAGGAAGAACGGTAAGAAGGATGGCCAGCCACTGAAATTATCGGTGGTAAATCCACTGGTGGTCATAATTGAGATAAGGTGGAAACCAC
>Ga0206125_10005320_pt1 | contig 10949 bp, 11 predicted proteins | sample Helgoland_Spring_4_FD_148598 | JGI IMG/M metagenome (GOLD analysis project Ga0206125, IMG submission 148598) | Pelagic subsurface seawater microbial communities from Kabeltonne, Helgoland, North Sea - Helgoland_Spring_Bloom_20160331_1 | ecosystem: Environmental > Aquatic > Marine > Epipelagic ...
TTCGTTCGGCGCAAGGGCCTGATGCGGAAATGCAAGACCTAGCGGCGTGCGATCACCTGGATAAAAATGCGCGTCTGGGGCGCAGCAAAACCGCTGACCGGCAAGCCGGTAGACGCCGGGCCGGGCAAGGTGTGAAAACTGTGTCTAATTCTCAGATTCTCATGCAACGCATCGGCGCTGGCATTGCCCACGTAAGGAGCACTGACTTTCACCACATGCGCCCAACTGAGCCCAAGGCTATCGAGCGCCTGCGCCAAGGCTATCATCATGGAGTGGGCCTGTGTGGGAAGGTCCTCGCCAATCTGAGCTGACGGTGCACTCAGGATCACAGTTGAAGCCGTTTCGCGGATGACAACGCCCTGTTGGCTGACCTGGGTGCGAACCGCGCCGTTCTTACTGAACAGTAAGGACGCGGCGTGCTCATCCCGACCACCTTTCGGGCCCTGGGTCAGGACGACGTTGGCCCGTTGGTCTGCTTCGAACTCCCGCCTATCCGGTTTCCCAGCCGGTATTCTAGCCAGTGTTCCGGCCAGTGTTCCAACCGGGGCGAACCATAGCGCGTCCAACAGGGTTTCCCCAGCCGCACCACAGCTTGCAATGATATTTTCGATGTCAGCTCTAGAGCCCGCTTGCGCCGCGACGTAGGCAAAATCCTGCCCGTCGATGCGTTGTAGACCCGCAGCGGTTTGGTCCGCTGAAACTTGCACCGTCTCGTCAGCGATGACATCGATTTCCAGCATCATACCTTCGTAGTAGAAATACGGTACCGTCACCGGGAGAATGACGGGGCCATGGGGGAAGGCCTGTCTGAAGAGGGACAATGCCTGCCTCAGGTCTCTTGCATTGGGAGCTGCGTGGTAAAGGGTAAGTTGGGCGACATGCCGTGACTCGAACCCACCCCGCGCCAGCACGCTATGGATCATCGCGCAGACGAACTCTGCCTGAGCGTTCAAGTCGCCGGGAGCCACCACGTTTGCGTTGGTATCCAGCGGGCATTGGCCGCACGTCCATCCCTGTCCCCCGACCCGAACCAAAGAAGAGACACGGACCTCTTCGCGCATCCCGAAGGCGTCAAAGGGCACATATTGCCGCGGTTCCATCCTTCGCTCCGCCCCCTCTCGTTTTTCGCCGATATAGGCTCAAAAAAAACGCTCCCTAACTTTATAGCCAGAGAGCGCTTAGCATAGCACTGAAAGCAGCCTAGCGTGTCGAACCTATTCCGCCGGTACGCTGTAGTCAGGAAGCGGCTTACCCGCATTAACCGCGGGGTCGAAGTCCTTGAGGGCTTGCGGACCGCCGACCGGGGCGGAGCCAATTCGGCCAGTCATGTTGCCGTATTCGATCTGCTTACCCGCAGCGAGATCATCAAGGATCCGCTTGAAGGCGTCGGCTTCAAGGTCTTCGTAGTAGTTGTCGTTAATCTGCACCATGGGCGCATTCACACAGGCGCCCAGGCACTCAACCTCAATCAGCGTGAACATCTTGTCTTCGGTGGTTTGCCCCAGCCCGATGCCCAAGTGTTTCTCTGCTGCGTGGGTCAGCGTATCCGAACCGCGCAACCAGCACGGCGTCGTGCGGCATACCTGGACGACGTGCTGTCCAACCTCCTCGGTGTAGAACATGGAGTAAAACGACGCGACCTCATAGACGCGGATGGGCGCACTTTCGGTGGTCAGAGCAACCCATTCGATCGCTTCCTTGGACAACCAGCCGCCATTTTCGCGCTGTGCGATGTCAAGCAGCGGAATGATGCCTGATGCCTTCCTGTCTTCGGGATAGCGGGCCATGATGACCTCGACCCGTGCAGCTGCGGTCTCAGAAACGCTAAAATCACCAGTTTGCGGCGTTGGGCGCGATGTAACCTGAATAGCCATTAGCGATCGACCTCCCCAAACACGATATCCATTGATCCCAAGATAGCGACCGTATCGGCCAACTGGTGGCCTTTGGAGAGCTCGTCCATGGCCGCAAGGTGAGCAAAACCCGGCGCACGGATTTTGCACTTGTAAGGTTTGCTTGACCCGTCGGAGACCAAGAAGACGCCAAACTCACCCTTGGGCGCTTCGACGGCTGAATACACCTCGCCCTCAGGCACCTTCACACCTTCAGTGTAGAGCTTAAAGTGGTGGATCAGCGATTCCATTGATTGTTTCATCTCGCTGCGCCGTGGTGGTGTAAATTTGTGGTCTTCGTTGAGCACTTCACCACCGGGCATCATGTCCAGGCACTGACGAATAATCTTGATCGACTGCTTCATTTCTTCGATGCGCAGGACGTAGCGGTCGAAACAGTCGCCGCTCTTGCCCACGACAACATCAAAGTCGAGCTCGTCGTAAACTTCATAGGGTTGGGACTTACGCAGATCCCAGGCGACGTTGGAACCGCGGAGCATCGGACCAGAGAAGCCCAGCGCCATAGCCTGCTCTGCACTCACAACACCAATATCCACCGTGCGCTGACGGAAGATGCGGTTGTTGGTGGCCAGCGTCTCGATGTCGTTGATGGCAGCATCGAACTGGTCACAGAAGGCCGCGATGTCACGGTCCAGGCCCTTGGGTAGATCCTGATGCACGCCGCCCGGACGGAAGTAAGCCGCGTGGAAGCGGGCACCGGATACTCGCTCATAGAATTCAAGGAGTTTGTCACGCTGCTCGAACGTCCACAGCATCGGTGTGGTCGCGCCCACGTCCATAATGAACGCGCCTGTGTTCAGCAGGTGGTTGAGAATGCGGGTTATTTCGGAAAAAAGCACCCGGATATACTGGCCCCGCGCCGGCGCTTCAATTCCCAGCAGTTTTTCAACCGCGAGGGCAAAGCCGTGCTCCTGACACATGGGCGAGACGTAGTCGAGGCGATCGAAATACGGCAGCGCTTGCAGATAGGTTTTATGCTCGATCAACTTTTCGGTGCCGCGGTGCAGCAGACCAATATGCGGATCGGCACGCTCGACAATTTCGCCATCCATTTCCAGCACCATGCGCAAAACACCATGCGCTGCGGGGTGCTGAGGACCGAAATTGAGGGTCAGTGGTTTGATTTGAACTTCAGCCATAAGTCAGAGTCCCCTTAAGCCGCGGCTTCGTCTTCGGCTTTTTCGTCGCCGGGCAATGTTGAAACCCCTTCCCAGGGAGAGGCGTAGTCAAAGGATCGAAACTCCTGCGTCAGCGACACTGGCTCGTAGACCACGCGCTTTTGCTCTTCGGAGTAACGCACTTCGGAGTACCCGGTCAGCGGGAAGTCCTTGCGCAGCGGGTGGCCGGAGAAACCGTAATCGGTGAGGATCCGGCGGAAATCCGGATGCCCTGAGAACATGATCCCGTACATATCCCACGTCTCGCGCTCAAACCAGTTTGCACCAGGCCACACCGTGGTTGCTGACTCAATCGGCGTGAACTCGTCCGTTGCAACCTTCACCCGCAGGCGATGGTTCATGAACGGCGAGAGCATGATGTATACAACATCGAAGCGTTCTGGGCGCTGCGGCAAATCAATGGCCGTGATGTCCAGCAGGATGGCAAAGCGGCAGGAGCTGTCGTTGCGCAGCGTGGTCAGGTCTTCGATGAGTGTGTCACGCGACAGGCGGACGGTCAGTTGATCGGCGTGAACAACCGTTTCGAGGATCCGATCCCCCAGCGCGCCTGATACCGCTTCCAGCAATTCTTCCATAGTTCAGAAACCTTCTGGGCCCTGGAGTGATGGGCCGTTGGCGTGGGTGGCTAGCGGCGGATGATACCGGCCTGACGCTTGATCTTCTTTTGCAGCTGCATCACGCCATAGATCAGCGCTTCAGCTGTCGGCGGGCAACCAGGCACGTAGACATCAACCGGCACAATCCGGTCACAACCGCGCACAACAGAATAGGAGTAGTGGTAGTACCCACCACCATTCGCGCAAGATCCCATGGAAATCACCCAGCGTGGCTCCGGCATCTGGTCGTAAACTTTGCGTAACGCGGGCGCCATCTTGTTGGTCAACGTACCGGCGACGATCATCACGTCAGACTGTCGCGGCGATGGGCGGAACAGCCAGCCAAAGCGGTCCATATCGTAGCGCGCGGTGCCGGCGTGGATCATCTCCACTCCGCAGCATGCAAGGCCGAAGGTCATGGGCCAAAGCGAGCCAGACCGTGCCCAGCCTGCGAGCTTTTCAAAGTTGGCAACGATAAAGCCACGATCCTGAATTTCCTGTGTAACCAGGTCCAGTGCATCGTTCTGCTCTGAACCAGGGGTCAGAGGCTTGCCGTCTACTCCCATTCCAGGGCTCCTTTCTTCCACTCGTAGATGAAGCCTACGGTAAGAATGGTCAGGAAAATCATCATCGACCAGAAGCCAAACAAGCCCACGTCACGCAGGCTGACCGCCCACGGGAACAAGAAGGCCACTTCGAGGTCAAAAATGATGAATAGAATTGCCACGAGGTAAAACCGCACGTCGAATCGACCACGCGAGTCATCAAAGGCTTCAAACCCGCACTCGTAAGCGGAAAGTTTTTCGCTGTCCGGACGCTTGGGCGCAACCAACAGCGGAATTCCGGCCATCACAATGGCCAAAACGGTCGCCAGACCCATGAAAATCAGGATCGGCAAATAAGAAACGGCGACTTCCATCGACCACTCATCCTCGAGCTTGCTCTATTTGGCCCGAGGTTTACACCCACCCCCGCTGTTTGACCAGTGCCACAACCGCGCATAGGGCTTATGGCTGGGCAGCAAAACCAGCGCGCTAAAGGGACGCGCTGGCTGGCGCGCGCCCCTTTGAGCGAGGTGGGCTGTCGGAAGGGGCACTAAAGATGGCCCCTGCACTCAATTAACCCCGTCCCCCGCCGTCCCGACCAGGTGGCGGCGGGTTCCCGTTTCCAGAGCGAGGCCGCTGACCATTGGAACCGCCGGGTGGTGGACGCTGACCGTTAGCGCCCGGATTATTGGGCCGCTGTTTCTCAAATCCGGTCTTGCTTGGCGTGCCGACCCAGCACCGTGGAACATAGGGAAACTCATCCGTGATGAAATAGGCGTAAGTACCGTTAGGGAATTCGGGAGTCACCGTGTCCTTCCCGTTGCAGGCGTCAAGCGACCCGGCACCCTCAACGTAATAGTAGTCTTCGATGAACGTCCCATCATAGAGCCCGCCTGGGCCGCTGTCGCGCGTTCCAAAGCGGATGCGATAGCTAGATGTCTGCTCCGCAATGACGCGGTTTGTGTAGCCATACTGCGCATAGATTGGAAAGCCGTCCGCAGCGAGCCCGATCAAACGGGAGTGCCCGCCGCTGCCCTGTTCGGTCATCAACCCTGTGGGCAAGCCATGATAATGATACGTGCCGGTTGGCTGCACATGCGCGTTGTTTGCATCCAGGCCCAGTCGGCCTTCCATACGGAAAGGATCGTAGGACCAGCCAGAGCGGGGGTTGTCATTATACCACTCTGCTGCGCCGGGATCTAAAGGTACGCCATTAATGGCGACCCCGAACAATGAGCCGCGCATCGCGGTTAGCCGTCCCGTTTTCTCTGGGGTCGCATCGACCACAAATCGGTGATTTTGAACCGAGATGCGGTTGGGATTGTTCGGATTAGGAAAAGCCCCAGTTGCGTGATTGGCAATGCCATTGGACTTAATGATGATGCTGTCGCCGGAGCGGGAGAAATCAACGCGACTGGTGACCGCCCAGGCCGTGGCTGCACAGCTTCCGGCTGTGGCAAAAATAAGAAAGGCTTTGATCAGTGCCTTGCTCTTTGAGTGGTTGATCATGTGCTGATCCTTTCGATCGCTACCCGTGAACCAATAATTCCTCTCCCAGTCAGAAGTTGTGACAGACCAGCATCACAGGAGCAAGAAAAAAGTGAGCCTTTTGCTCACATTACTTCACGCGCATCGTTGATTGGCTTTTTCGGTTCATGACCCTGGTCCACAGGTCGGTCTCTCTTCCGCCGTCAACCGCCGTCACGCATCTTTACAGACTGAAACACAACCGGTGGAGACCGAAATGCGGCGAGGAGGTAGGTTGAACTCATCGAACAACAGCAAGCGCGACGGGGGCTCTCCTCCCTCTCTCTCCTCCCTCCTGCCCCGTCGCGCTTCAACCCATCGCCAACACAAACCCTGCCAGCCTCTTCCTGCTTCTTTACGTTTTCTCTCTCTCTCTCTCTCTCTCCCTCTTTCGCACCTCCCAAAGCGTCTCCTCACCGGCCTGTTCCCCCAGGCCGGTTTTTTTTTGCTCAATGAGACGAGTGGTGGTGACAGGTCAGAATGGATCGCATAAATTTGAAACTCAGACACAATGAACCATGGACCTCTCATGCAGGCTTTATTCACGGACTCCGTCTCCTATGGCTTCAGCCATCCCCTGGCCGGCCTTGACCACTTACTGGCCATGTTTGCTGTAGGTCTTTTATCGGTTCAGGTGGGTCGTATGGGCTGGGCCTATATTCCGGCTGTATTTGTGCTGTTTTTGATCATTGGCGGTGTTCTGGGGATGCTGGGACAGACCATTCCGCAGATGGAAGACGGCATTTTATTCAGCGTCATTGCGCTAGGCGTTCTCATTGTCCTGCAACTTCGGTTTGTTCCATGGGTGGCGCTGGGTGTTGTTGCCGTCTTTGGGATTATCCACGGATACCCTCACGGAACGGAAATCCCGGTCGTGGCTAACGCGTTCCAATATATCGTCGGTTTCTCGCTTGCTTCGGCCATGATGCATCTGATTGGCGTGGGCATTGGCACCATCTGCGATGTCTTCCCCAACCCGCGCCATATTCGGGCAGTAATGGGCGGCGCGCTGGTCGGTGCGGGCCTGGTCATGCTGGTGACGATCAAGGGCTTTTTCTAAAGCCGCCTCTTTGTCCTTGCTAAACCCCTAGCCAGACCTGGCTGGTCGCGATATGAGATTATGCGAAATCCAGAGGGTAAGGTGATAGATGTCCGGCGCTGATGATAACGATCTGCTGAACAACAATGGCGGTGATATCCGTGACGTAAACTTCGGCGCTGCTCTGTCTGAGCGCTACCTTGCCTATGCCCTCTCTACCATCATGTCGCGCTCCCTGCCCGACGTCCGTGATGGCCTAAAACCGGTTCAGCGCCGGGTGCTGTATGCCATGCGTCAGCTCAAGGTCGATCCCAGTTCAAGCCCGCGTAAATGTGCCACCATCGTGGGTGAAGTTATCGGTAAGTACCACCCCCATGGCGACACGGCGATTTACGACGCCCTGGTTCGCCTGGCGCAAGATTTTGTGCAGCGCTATCCCCTGATCGACGGACAGGGCAACTTCGGCAACATCGATGGCGATAATGCCGCCGCATACCGTTATACTGAAGCGCGGCTGACCGAGATTGCCGCCATGCTGCTGCGCAACATCGACGAAGACGCCGTCGACTTCCGCGATACCTATAACGGCGAGGAAAAAGAGCCCGTCGTCCTCCCGGCTGCTTTCCCAAACCTGTTGGCCAATGGCACGCAAGGCATTGCTGTGGGCATGGCAACGGCCGTACCACCGCACAATGCAGCAGAGTTGTTAAACGCGCTCCGCTTCCTGATCGACAAGCCTGCGGCCAGCGTCGAAGACCTGCTTGCGCATGTTCCCGGTCCGGACTTTCCAACCGGTGGCATTCTGGTTGAAGACACCGATACCCTGCGTGAGGTTTACGAAACCGGCCGCGGGTCTATGCGGCTGCGCGCGCGGTGGGAGGTGGAAAAGCTCAAAGGCGGCACTTGGCAGATTGCGGTCACGGAAATTCCCTATCAGGTCGCCAAGGGGCGACTGTTGGAGAAGTCGGGCGAGCTGATTTCGAACAAGAAGCTGCACCTCTGTGGTGATATCCGCGACGAATCCACCGAAGACGTCCGCATCGTGATTGACCCAAAGAGTCGTAATATCGAGCCGGTTCATCTGATGGAAAGCCTGTTCCGGAATACTGATCTTGAGATCCGCATTCCTATGAATCTTAACGTGCTAAATGCCGATACGGTTCCTGGCGTTCTGGATCTCAAGCAGGCCCTGTCAGCCTTCCTAGAGCACCGCCACGAAGTGCTGCTCCGCCGGTCCCGCCATCGTCTGGGTGAGATTGATACAGCGCTCGAGCGGGTCGAAGGCCTGATGGTTGTATTCCTCAACCTTGACGAAGTTATTCGTATCATTCGCGAAGAGGACGACCCCAAAGCCGATCTGATTACCGCCTTTGACCTGACCGAAACCCAGGCTGAATACATCCTGAACACGCGCCTTCGCTCCTTGCGTAAGCTTGAAGAAATGAAACTTCGAGACGAACGGGAAAACCTGCTGATCGAAAGAAGCGAAATCGAAGACCTGCTGGCCAATGTCCGGGCTCAGTGGAAAACCATTCGCCATGAATTCGACGAGTTGGAAGCGCTACTCCACAAAAAGGCACCGCACTGGATGGCCCGCCGCACCACTATCGCCGGCGCGGCACCCGTGGTCGATATGCCGGACGATGCGCTGGTCGAACGTGAAGCCATCACCGTCGTTCTCTCAAAGATGGGCTGGTTGCGTGCTTTGCGCGGCCACGGCCATGTTCGGGATGACATCAAGTACCGTGACGGTGACCAGGGCCGTTTCGTGGTTCCAGCGTACACCACTGACAAAATCATTGTGCTGACGGATCAAGGACGCTGTCACACTGTTGGTGCAGACAAGCTGCCGTCGGGGCGTGGCTTTGGCGAACCACTAAGCCTGACTGTGGAACTGGCAACCGGCGCAAAAGTCATTGCGGTGTTCCCGGCCAATAAGGACGGCAAGCGCCTGCTGGCCGCGACAGACGGACGGGGTTTCATTTGTCCTGAGTGGGAGATGGTTTCCAACCAAAAGGCCGGTAAACAGGTTCTCAACCCCGGTAAAGGCGCCGCTGCCAGCATCGCCTTCGTCGTCAAGCCAGAGCATGACTCTGTGGCTGTGGTCGGGGAGAACAAAAAAATGCTTATGTTCCCACTCGAAGACCTGCCTGAGATGCCTAGGGGGCGCGGTGTTAAGTTGCAGCACTTCGCTAAGGGTGGCATGGCCGACGCTAAGACGTTTGTGAAGGCTGCTGGACTGACCTGGGCCTGGGGTCAAGACAAGACCCGCACATTCACCGAATACCAGGAAATCGAAGGCGCCCGCGCTTCAGCAGGCAGATCATCTCCTGCCGGCTTCCCTCGGAATGGCTTATTTGGGGCAGATTCAGACCAAACTGCCTAATTTCCCCCACTTTGTGCGTGCGAAGTTGCTAATACACGTCATATGTCTGTCATTGATGCGCTGAGCGCAAAGTACTTTGCCAATTATTCAGACTTTTGCATCGCAAGCCATGCGTCCATATCATGAAGTACTGAAGCGCACCAACCACCACCTCTGTTGCGCTTCGGCTAGCTACGAACGAAAAGACGCGATCGCACAGCAAGCGGCGACGCACTCATCAAAGGACCTGAACATGAGCCTGTTCACCAATGTATCCGAGCGTTTTGCACGCTACCAGGAAACCCGTCGCACCATGCGCGAACTTTCCCGCTTGTCTGATCGTGACCTGCAGGATTTGGGCATCAGCCGCACCGCAATTCCACAGCTGGCACGCACTGGAAAACGCTTCTAGGCGAGCTAAGTAACCATAGAATAGAAGCGGCAAAACCCCTCCTCCTCCATCCGGTTTTGCTGCTTTCTATGCCGGATCGACCTACCTCCCACCAGAGTCGATCCAGCCAGACGGGCCTGCTGAAAACTCCTCCCCTCAGCAGGCCCGTTCTTTATTTCAGCAGAATTAATTGATAGTTTTGGACATTGGTTGCGCAACAAATTGCGTTACCCCAACTCCAGGCCCATTTCTCGGAATCGCTCTGGATCGTTGAGCCAGTTTTCCCGCACCTTCACGAACAAAAACAAGTGCACCTTTCGGTCAAACAGTTCTGCGATGTCCTGCCGGGATTGCGAACCGACCTGTTTGATCCGTGCGCCCGACTTTCCTAAAACCATGGCCTTGTGGCTGTCGCGCGTGACGTAGATGACCTGGTTGATTTTCAGGTCACCGTTCTTCTGCACCTCAAACAGCTCGGTTTCGACAGTAAGGTTATAGGGCAGCTCCTGATGCAGTTGCATGAACAGCTTTTCGCGCGTGGCCTCCGCCGCCAACATGCGGCTGGGCAGATCTGAAATCTGATCATCAGGGTAGAGCCATGGGCCTGCCGGCAGGCGCTTCAGCACGGCGTCTTTGAGGTCTTCAACCCCGTCACCACTGAGCGCTGACACCATAAAGGTCTCCTGCACATCCAGCCGCGCGTTAACCGCTGTGGCGATTTCCAACATAACTGTGTGACGCGCCGTGTCGGTCTTGTTCAGCACCAGGATTGGTGCGGCTTTCTGCTGCTCCAACTGTTCGATAACGGCATGATCATCATCGCTCAGGCGCTTCTTTGAGACATCGATAACCAGTATCAAACGGTCGGTCTCCGCAGCCTGCCGCCACGCGACATCGACCATAGCCTTTTCCAGCCGCCGTTTCGCACCACGGAAAATGCCTGGTGTGTCCACAAAAATCGCCTGATCCTGTCCCTCAGCCAGGATTCCGGTCACGCGGGTCCGGGTCGTCTGTACTTTGGGGGAGACGATTGAAACCTTGGCGCCGATGATCTGGTTAACAAGGGTGGACTTGCCCGCGTTAGGGGCACCGATGACGGCAATGAAACCGCAGCGCGTAGGTTGGTCTTCCAGCATCAATTTGGATCCTTGGGGGCGGTCACGCGCTCGAGCAGCAGGGCCGCAGCATCGCGCTCGGCGGCTCGCTTGCTGCCGGCAGATGCAACCACCGGCTTTTGGCCTACGACGCTAACACTGATTTCAAAACTGGGTTCATGGCTTGGCCCGGATTGGGCAACCAATTCATAGGCTGGTAGTGGCAGGGCACGGGCTTGGGCCCATTCCTGCAAGGCTGTTTTAGGGTCGCGGGGTGGTCGCTTCGCCGCCTCCAGGAAGG
>Ga0206125_10005323_pt1 | contig 10942 bp, 11 predicted proteins | sample Helgoland_Spring_4_FD_148598 | JGI IMG/M metagenome (GOLD analysis project Ga0206125, IMG submission 148598) | Pelagic subsurface seawater microbial communities from Kabeltonne, Helgoland, North Sea - Helgoland_Spring_Bloom_20160331_1 | ecosystem: Environmental > Aquatic > Marine > Epipelagic ...
ATTTCGGCAAAAGCATTAGCAGCACTGTCGCCTAAGGCTTCAGCAGATGCTGTGGCCATGCCTGTACCTGTTGAGAAGTTACCAGCACTTAGAGCTTTAAGTACGTCAGAACCTGTATGAGTACCTGTACCAGCAAATTTGGTATCGGCTTCATTGAACAGGGCTTCTGTACCGGCCTGTGATGTATAACGTGCCTTCATTGCGAAGATAAGACCTGTAGGTCCAGTCATTGGCTGAACGCCGCAGATATCATAAGCAATTAGTGAAGGCATGGCACGACGAACGAGCGAAATTAGGATTGGATCCCAATTGCTGACGCCTGAACCAGTTGCGTTGGTTGGAGCAGCTTCTGAAAGAAATGCACTATCTTCCCTCATTGCACGCTCTTGGTTTTCTAGGATTACAGTAGTGACTGCCCGACGATAAGGGTCCTTAATCTCGGGAAGATCAGGGTGACCTAAGACTGGCTGCCACTTCTCCTGTAGTTGTTCCGTTTGAAACATTTTATTTTTCTCCCTTTTTGTGTGTAAAACTTTTAAGCTTCCGCTTTCTCACGGATGTGAGTTCGTGAGATAGCAGACATATAAGAGCCCATTGTATCGGATAGATCAATTTCTTCTGTTCCTTCTACTGGTGCTGCAGTATCATCACTTGGTGTTGTTGCTGTTGCCTTTGGAAAATATCCTTCCTTGATTGTTTCGACTTTCTCACGAAAATCTTCTTCGCTCATGTATTCGATATTTTCTGTTAGACCAGCAAATTTTTCTACTTCTGTATCAGCTAGATCAGAAGCCACATCGAGTAGAATGTCAGTCCGTTTTAAATCGGCATTCACTTTGCTCAACTCAATATTTGATTCTAAAGCTTCGTTCAATTTATCCTCAAGTTCAGCAACTTTTTCAGCTGCAGAATCAAGCATATCGAACTGTTCTTCAGGAACAGAGATGTTGTGTTGTTCAAAGAGACCTTTCAAACCGGTCATAAAGCCTTCTGCGATTTCTGCTTTGAGCCTGTGCTCCATAGCAACTTCGTTCTGCTTCATCCATTCTTCTACGACATAGTTGAGATAGTCATCGACTTTCTCAGCCATTTCTTCTTGTGCTTCATCGATTTGAGTAGCAAGTTTTGCTTCATACTTTTCTTCAAGATGAGTCATTTCTTCTTTGAGTTTCATCCGAATAGCAGCTTCAAAAATTGTAGCAGCCTTCTTCTTAAACTCTTCCTCTAAACCGTCTGTTTCGGTTAGAGCAGAAACATCATCAGAAAGATCCATAGCAGCGACACGCTCATCAATCGACTCTTCCTCAACCTCAGGGACCTCAGCAATTACTTCATCTTCCTCAACTTCTTCCATCTTTGCGGATGCATCGGATGGTTTAGTTGTTGGAGGAGAAGCCTTCTTTACTTTCTTAGAAGCTTCTTTGCCTGGATCACTTTTGGCATCGGGAGACACAACAGCAGGGCCCATATCTTGGCGCTCACCTTCAACTGAATCCATCTTCTCAGCTGGTGCGGCACCCTTCTTTGGGGCATCTGCGGCTACTTCGTCTAGTTGCGTATCGCTTTCAAATTCCTCTTCGGCGATCTGCTCTAGCTCGGTGTTGATATCTGTCATTTTTAGATAACTCCCTATTGTGTTAGAATATTAGTTATTTATCATATTTAGATTTTAGAGATAAAATCTTCAAAAACTTTTACGCGAGCTTCAGCTCGAGCAGATCGTTTTGCGTATTTTACTTCTAATTGTTTCTTATATGACTCAATATCCATTTCTTTTATAATGCCGTTGTCCCAAACCCACTCCTTACCTTCCATGATGCCTTCCACGAAAGCATTAGGAGCAGAAGGGTCTGCTACGATGTCGGCCGCAGTTGCCAGATAAAAATCATCTTTGACTACCTGCATATCTCGGCGAGGTTCTAATGAACCCATGCCTCTTGACGAAACACCAAGTTTGGCACCCTCATCAATAAGATTCTTTACGATTTTTCCATAAGGTGTATCCATTACTTTAGCTTCACCGATGAAATTTTTACCATCGGGATAAAGGCCAGTAATCATATGTGATACCCTTTCTAGATTTACAGTTGGACCATCAGGATGTCCCAACTCACCAAAGGCTCGATTTTGGTTAATATATTCTTTGTTATATCGACCAACTTCTTTTTCTAATACAGACATTGGATACATACGACCATTACGGTTTTTCATCTCTGCCTGCATGAACACACCCTTGATGCGATAGTTTTTGGGACCTTCTTTTGATTCTTCAATCAGGTACTCAATACTATCAACGTGTTCAGATATTAGTTTCATTTATTCTTCCTCTATTTCCTCTGTAGGAACTTCTTCAGGATCACCTGTAATACCAGTGTCTACTGGTACGTCTGTAACCTCTGGAGTAACATCGTCAAATGATGTTCGGGCTACATCCATACGAGCAACGTCCCAAGCATCAGATGCCTTTGCAACCATAACATCTGAAAAAATGCCATTGGCCTTGTTTAGATCACCGTTTGCAACAGCACTAATAATGTCTCTACTGTTTGCCATAATAATATCTCCTTATAGTTTCCTAATATTTATCATTAGTTATTTTTATGCAGTTTCATCTTCTTCTTCATCATCATTTGGGTCGTTCCAATCAGGTTCTTGTTCTACACCCCGACTTGGGTCACCAAACCCACCTTCAGGACCGCCCATATCTTTACCAGCTTCTGGGTCAACTTGACCGCTGTTTTTCTCATCTTCAATTTGTTTGTCAATCATCTGCATTTCTTCTTGAGTTTGTTTGAGAATATTCTTTCTCACCCATTCAATAGAGTAATATGTACCAACATATTCTGTTACAGAGTTTAGCTGATTGATTCGTGACTCTAGAAGTTCTGCATCTTTTAGTTCAAAGAAATGATTGTCATCATTGAAGTCAAAGATGATATCTTCTTTCATATCTTCCCAATCTTCAACAGTAAGAATACCTTTCAATACACACTGAGTCTTGAGTAAGTCTTGAAACAACATAGAGAATCTTTTTCGGAGTCTCTGAATAAACTTTGTAAACTTAATCTCATCCCTTGTAATCTCTGCTGATCGACCCATGTTGAAACCAGAGTCAGACTGCAATCGTGAGATGGGAATGTTGAGAGACTTATAAAGTTTTTCTTGGAAGTATTGTACATCTTCCATCTCACCTAAGTTTTGTCCACCAGGCAAGGTTGTAATCTCTGTACCTCGTCCACCTTCTCGTCGTGGCAGCCAAAAGTCCTCTAACATAGACATTTGGTTACGGTCATCTTTGACTTCACCCGTGTTGCCATCGTATACAACCTTATTGCGATATCGACTCATCACATCTTTGAGATAAGCTTCTGCTTTAGGTTTGGGTAGATTGCCTACATCAATGTAGAAGATTCTTCGTTCTGGTGCTCGACTGATGCGATAGATGACTGTTGCATCTTCCATCATGCGAAGTTGGTTTGTTGGTTTAATTGCCTTATGCAAATAACCGTAAACTTGTTTTGTTGTGGGGTTGAAGATACCTGATGTACAGTAAGCAACACTGTCAGGTGAAACTTTGAGACCTTGTGAATTCTTTACACCGGGTCCACCAATACCTGTTAGACCTGGATAGACACCTGCTTCATTATAAATGTAAAACTCTTGAACTCGTTTGACTAGTTCGATACCATCAGTTTTCTGTTCACCTTTATCTTTCTCTACAAGGCGAACCTTCTTGATAAACTTGGGGTCAATATAACGTAGTTCAGTGATACCCTTTCGTGACTGTTTCTCATCTATCATCTTGTGATAGAATAAACGTCCGTCTACATACCAACGACGAAAGATATCATGTGCTCGATGTTTCCATTCTAACAAACGTAGAACTTCATCGAACTCTGTTACGATTTTTGTTTTTATAGACTTGGACAAGTCTACATGGTCAAGGTCAAGTTTTACGGAACTGTCTGTTTCATCTGCCGTAATAGATTCATTAATAATATCTTCAATTGCTTGATCGCACTCTGGAGCTTCAGATGTTGTACGATACTTACGAATTAGGTCCCAATCATTCTTTGCTGCTTTGTCTAGGTTGACATACTGGCTAAAAAAGCCAGCCCCACCAGCAATATCTAGTGTGCCTTCTTCGTCGGAAGGGGCGACAAAGGATTTCGCCTTTGCCGCCTCTTTCTTCCTGTTTATTTCATATCCAAATAATTCTGCCATACATCTATTTATACAAATTTAAGCAGAACTATTTTATACTGTACCACCACCACCGGATGAAGTCATGTAGTTGTAGCGCCATGTGACACCAAACTCCTCAACAACATCGTTAGCATCGTAAGCCAAATCAATTGGATCAATAACCTGTGGCCAAATCTGGAACAGAGTATATGAATTGATTGTGCCTTCGTTACGATCCATCTGACGGACAATAGCCTCACCATAATATGCTTCGGGTGATGTAGCACCAGTTGTCACCGCACCCATATTCTGGATAAGGTTAGACCACTGCTCCAACTGACCGCGTAATTGCCATGCAGCATCAGAAAAGACTGTTACTGTCCATGGGTCAAAGACACGTTCGCCGGCAACATAAATGTTACGACCACGATAAGGTACAGGAACTTCACCAACTGTCTGTGATGGGACCTGAGCAGAACGACACAGAAATGTAAACAAGTCTGTTGCAGCAAAAGGACCACCAACAATACTAACCTCAAATTGGTTAGCACGAGCACCGCCACCAGCGAGGCGTTGAACAAATGTATTTAAATTAGCCATTTTTCATTTCCCCCTTATCCGGCGCGTCCGACTACTTCACTGAAGTCAACACCAGTTCGTGTTGCAATGAAGGTCAGTGTGATGAAGTTGATTGATCTTGCTGGTTTGATGTAGAAGTCAGCACGGAACTCATTGTTATCAATGACTTGGCCTGTGTTATTTGTTTCGTCACAAACAACTAGGTAGTCGATGATACCACGGCGAGACTGAACATCACGCAAGTAAGGATCAACCATTGCTTTGAAACTATCACGAGTAAACTGATCGTTGAACTCAAAGAGTACAGAGCGAGCAGCAACTTTGATTGCTTCTTCGATTGTAAGGAACAACCGACGAACATTGATACGATTAAACGCACTGTTTCTTGCCAGACCTGTCTTGTCACCAAAGAGGATTGTACCCTCGCCTGGAAACGTAACAACTGGGTTGATACGAGCACGATAAAGTAGATCACGTTCTGTCTGAGTTGGGTTCAAGGCAAGTGCGATTGAGCCACGAATCTGACCTCTTGCGATACCGGCGGGTGACCACCATGGATCTTCAAGATAATCAGTACGAGCACAAGAACCTGCGATGTGTCCATTTAAAGGTACCCAACGATAGACATCGTTGTATTTGTCATACTGTTTTGTGTAACCAGAATCGAATACTGTGTATGAAGAACTACCTAAAAGATCAAAGTAAGATTTGACATTAGAAGCAGCAGTATAAGATCGGTTTACGTTGACAACATCACTCTTATCTGGTGAGATAAAACCAACACAGTCTTTACGTTTTTCAACGAGGTCTGTGATGAATACACCATGAGTTGTGTTACCACTATTACCCACACTGGCAGGACCAGCAATAACTAGATTAACATCTTCGATATCAGGATCAGCAAAGTGTTCCTGGTAAGCGAGTTGACGTTGACCTTCTGTTGGTGCTGTTGTACCACCGACACCTAGAACTAGACTTGCGGCATCAATAGCGTTTGTAGGCACAGTAAATGCTGTACCAGCAGCAAGACTACCCCAGTTCGTTGCACCTGCTGGATGATCCATCCAGTAGAGGTAGTTTGAACTTGTGTAGATTACATCTGCATAGTAGTTGGCATTACCTTCGTCTGTAAGGCCGTCAGAAGCTTTAGATACTGAATCAAACTTCTCAAGGACTTCATTCTCGACACCAGAGATTTTAGCATCTTCATCAACAACGATGATGTGCATTTCGTCATTTGAACCACCACGATCTGCAGCAAACTGAGATGTACCTGGCGCACGTTGAAACTGATCTGACCAACGCCACTCACGGTCTACGTTAGCACCAGAAGCAATTTCTGAAGCAAGACCTGTTGCGGTTGTCGTTGGATATCGAACGATTGTAATGTCATTTGTGCTTACATTTGTTACACGATATTTCTGACCATCTGCTTCTTGGAAGTAGACGAGATCGCCAACTGTGAAACCTGTACCAGATGTCAATGTAATGACTGTCTGACCAGCTGCTTCAGTACCGGCTGTTGTTGTTTTTGCTGTTTCTGAGAAACCAGCTGCCGTGTTACAAGTTTCAACACGGAGACTGTTACCCCAAGAACCGGCAGAACGAGCTGCCCAAGAACCCACGTTGGCGGAACCATCGTCATAAGGACCAGTAGTACCATCACCATCTGTGTAGTGCTTATTGTTTTTGATTAGAATTGCTGTACCAGAAACGCAAGCATTGACTGCGCCAGTGGTTTCTATTCTAACTACCTTTAATGTATTACTATACATCAAGAAAGATGCGGCACTGTACCAATACTGGTGGTTAGTAGTATTTGGTTTCCCAAAGATATCTACCAACTGCTGCTCACTTTGAATCGTTACTACCTGGTCAATAGGACCACGTTCAGCAATAATTCCAACGGCACCAATACTTGTAGGTTCGTTCCTGACTGAGGTAGTCAGGTCTTTCTCTTTAATAGCAACACCAGGTGAAACTAGATCAACCATTTTTTTCTATTTCTCCCTTGGTTTGTATTACAAGTTATCACAAAGATTACAGATTCAATTTTTTTATTGTACAGTTATTTAGTTTTTTTAGGTTCTTCAGACACACTGATAGTGTGTCGATAAATAGATGTATGAATCGAGTAAACACACAAGTGCGTGATATTGGACGTAAACGATGGTTATTGAATAGTTTTAGAAACTATCAGTGTCAATGTGGTGAGGCTGAACTAGTATGCCTTGAATGGTTCCCACATCATAAGAAGATAAGAAGTTTAGTAATGAGACACGGTGCTAAAACAAAACAACGTGAACAAGCAATAGAGTTGATAGAACAAAGCACACCTCTCTGTCATAACTGTGCTTCAAAATACAGAAACGATTTAGGTCCTGGTGTTCTCTAATTAAAATCAGGGTAGTTCTTTACAGGTCGCCAGTAGTCACCATCACTATCTACAAAGGCAGTTAAATCTTCCCCATAATGTACACCGTCATCAATAAACCCAAACGGCGCCATATCAGCCTCAATAGTTTCCTTCTGACTGTCAAAGAGTTGTTTACGAATATCATCATCGGTTAAATCTTTGAAATACTGTTGGTCAGTTAGCCAAGCAAAGAATACCAGACACATCATCAGGTCATCTGTACCACCATCTTCAGCCTCAAAGGATTGCCCCTTCTGAATGAATGTACTCATCTCCACGACGATATCGAAGTCTGGTATGTGTATCTTATCACCCTCAATGAGTTGTTTCAGTGTGCTACATCCTATTCGTTTTAACGACTTGGTTGTACGGATACCTAGATCACTTTCACCATCACCGAATCCACTGCTGACTATCTGACCTAAACGACCTTTGACTTGTGACTGTATGATGTTCTCATATGCCATATCGTGGTGTAGTGCGTCTGCCACCTGTCCACCAATGTCGTTGATCTCTACAAGTATTTGAGCATCGTTGTATGTCTTTGCAGCACGATAGATAATGTCTGGAAAGATAAGAGGTTTTATTTCATTACTACGATACTTCGCTACTACTCTATAGGGTAATGTTGTAATGTCCATCACAACAAACGCCGAATAGTCTCCTGAAGTACCACGGGCCACATCAACAGTAATACAATACTGATGTTCTTTATTAGGTCTTTCCCAAACATCAAACCCAGCACTTCTCTCCATTGGGTCTGTGTGTGGTATCGTTTGTATCTTTGTGGGTGATATCAGAGTATCAACACTACCCAAGAAGGAACATTCAAACTCTTGTAGAAACTGCTGTTCGCTTGTATTCTTGATAGTTTGTTCTTTCCACGCCTCATCTCTACCTGGCACTTCTGACCAGTGAACTTCAATTGGTTTAAAATCATTTGTGCCGTTCTCTGCCTCTGTCCACATCTTGTAAAACATATTCATACCGTGTGGTGTGGAGATAATCATCACCTTTGATTTCTGACCAGATGAGATTGTAGGATACACAGAACTAAAGAATGCCTCTGCGATGTTTGACGGAATAAACGCAAACTCGTCAAGGAAAATAATGTTGTAAGAACCACCACGAATGGCGGATGCCGATGTGGATGCCGCAAGTATCTTAGACCCGTTCTCTAGTTCTAAAGAACCTTTGTTCCAGTTCATTACACCTTGTTGTAACCAACCGGGTAGATGTTCGTACGCCAACTGTAGTCTAGATAACAAGTCTCTAGCAGTCGATGCCTTGTTCGCAAGAATGGCTACATTGACCTGATCGTTGAATAGAATGTAATGTATTAGATAAGATAGAACAACTGTAGACTTACCAGACTGTCGTGGTAGTTTACAAATTGTAAAACGATTGTCGTGGAATGTTCTAATAATATCCTGTTGAAAAGGATACATATTAAAAGGTACAAGACCCTCATCAATACTTACGATATTAACATACTTTTGAATAAAGTAAATGGGGTCTTGAGAACACTTGATAAAATCTTTAACTTGATCTTGTGTAAACTCTTGACGAACTAGAGCCGACTTTAGATTGGGGTTGCCTTTATAAGTTTCAACCATCTTTGTTCTTCAATAAATTCTGTAGTTCTTTTGTAGAGCCAACGAACAATGCGTTAGTAACATTAGTAGGACCTTTATCAGGAACCTCTTTTAGTTTCTGCATTTTTTCTTGTAAGTCGGCTAATCGTTCTGTGACTTCTGATACTGTTTTGATAAGTTGACCAGCGACTTCATAGGTACGAGGATGTTCTTGTTCTCTTGCAAGATCAAGTATGCCTTCAATCGCATCCTGACCACGCTCAATCAAGCTGTAGAAGTTTTCCCTACTGTACTTGTAGTCTATGTCGATATGTTCAGTGCCTTCGTTAGGCACGATCTCAGTACGTCTGGCAACAGGTTTAGGATCAAGTATCTCTTGTTTTATTTCTTTAGTGACACCAAGGGCATCACTAATAGCATCATCAATTTTATTCATACTAATATTTTATAAGATTTAAATCCACTCAGATGTCGATTCATTAAATCCAAAGTTGTCATCGTCATCACCCGTGCCAGTAGCCTGAACTGTAAACCGTTGTACTCGGGTAGGTGCAGTAGCTGGTAGATCGCTGTATGTATCGGCCTGAACCTTTGTGATTGGTTTGGCTGTTGTAACAGGACCATAGACATATGATTTAGCAGTAAACGCTAATGTGTAAATGATTGCTCTTCTTGTCTGAAAGTCACCTTCGTATGTATCTTCATACCCAACACTGTTGAGCACAAAGGGAACATCACGAACAATGTCCATGTCAGGAACTTCTTTTATCGACACAGTATACTCCGGTTGAAAGAACGGAAGTATCTGTTCGATGATTTGAATACCATCATCACTATTTTTTGCCATAACAAACAATTCAAAATTCATGTTATAAGGCACAGGTGTGTACTGTGTACTCATCTGTTTTAATTTTTTATCTTCAGTATTAGAAACTTTTTTCTGCCTTATAGTTCTATTGAGTTTTCTATTTGGGTCATAGTCAAACGACTGAATCTCAAACCCAATACGTGGCAGAGTCAATGCGACTGACTGTGTAGCTCCAGGATCTTGTGTAAGTCGTGAAATAAACTTTTGCTTTGGTCCATAAGCCAAAGGAACTTTCATAGTCTGAACTTCTGTTCCAGAACTATCTTTTCTTGTTATTGCTATGTCATTGAATAAACTACCAAATGCTATGATAGTCTTTCGCAGACTTTCGTTGTAAAAATATTGTCCTAACATTTATAAACTCTCCGTAGGTTCACCAAATGGATTTCTTTCTGAGAAATCTAATACTGGATCAGAATTAGAAAATGCACCTGTACCAGTTACAGCATCTTCTATCCAATCATTATCTGCCAAAGGTTCGGCAGTAGCCAATGAATATTCTTCGTTAATGATGAAGAAGGAATTGGTAGAGTTAGAATCTTCTGTAAGTATTGAGGCAAACCCAGTTTCACTTTCAGATGTGAGAATACCACTACCGCCGTCTGTTGCTGTTTCAAGTTCGACAGAACCTGTAGCATACAAATCAGTACCACGTTCTAGTGTTATATTCTCAACATAATTTGTTGTTGATGTTTGTTCAGCAAGAAATTGCCATTGTAATGCGTCACCCGAATACTTATCTTCAAGAGCATCAATATCAGTGACACCCGTATCAAGTCTTTCGTCTGAGTATTCTACAGTTCTAGCATACAGTTTATAGACAGGAAGATTATCCACTTGATAGAATGGATCATCCTTATCTACAAAACTAATTTCAAAAAGACGAGGCCCATTTGAAAAATAAATCCAATCACCTTCATTTGGTCTTAAAGATGTTATTAAATTATTATTTGAACTAACCAAATCTAACCATCTTCGTCGAGAAACGGTAAAGGTAGTTTCATCACGAATTTCTAATCCAAATCGTGATATTAATTCTTTTTCTCCTTCGTAACCTTCTTGGGTATCCATATACATTTCTATAAGATAAGCATCATCAAATTTTGACAAAGCATCTTCACCAAACAATTGATCTTTATTTACCAAAGTTCTGGGAAGATAATATACATCGTGGCCATATATCTGCATGGCCTCAATGATTAAATCTTCATAAAGATATTGTTCGGATATTGTACCCTTAGAGAAATGGTGATTGGTGGGCATAAAATTAACCTATGTCCATAAGTAACGGTTCTACCC
>Ga0206125_10005328_pt1 | contig 10935 bp, 10 predicted proteins | sample Helgoland_Spring_4_FD_148598 | JGI IMG/M metagenome (GOLD analysis project Ga0206125, IMG submission 148598) | Pelagic subsurface seawater microbial communities from Kabeltonne, Helgoland, North Sea - Helgoland_Spring_Bloom_20160331_1 | ecosystem: Environmental > Aquatic > Marine > Epipelagic ...
GCAGCAGCGAACAACGCAGCAGCGAATAATTTGGGATTGAACAACACAGGAAACAGTGGAAACAATCTGGGTTTGAACAACACAGGAAATACAGGTTTTAACAACACTGGTAATAATGTGAACAGAAATAGAAATTTCAACAACAACTCTGCATTTAACAGTGGTGGGGGATCTAATAACCTATCAAATAATGCTTCCAGTAAACCCAATTCTAAGGTTTCATTCCCAAATAAAAGTTTGTTCGCGACAATGAATAAACCAGACTTTGCGAAGAATCAAGAGAATATGTCCCAACCCAAACCCATGTTTACAGGAATGATGGGATCTAAAACCCCTAATTTCATCAATTCTAATAAGAAGAAAACTTCATTCTTTGGTGGTTTATTTGGTGGTTCGAAGAACAATAATAAGAATTTCATTAAAGCTAATAAATTCAACAAAGCAAAACCGGGTTATGCATTCAAGACTGGTAATCAGGGTCTAGGGTACTATAAGAATGAAGGACCAGTTGTAGCTCAAGGACCTCTCAAGAAACCAAATGGTTTCGGGGAGCCCGTAGCCCCCGTGGGTCCCAACAACAAGAAACCCAACAAGCCTGTGAATAACAAGAAACCCAACAAGGTAAACACTGGCGTGGGTAACAACACCGTGAACAACAAGAACAACAAGGTCAACACTGGCGTGGGTAACAACACTATCATCAACAAGCCCAATAAGCCTGTGAATATCAAGAAGGAAAAGGTCAACATAGGCGTGGGTAACAACACCGTGAATAACAAGAACAATAAGGTCAACACTGGTGTAGGTAACAACACTGTGAATAACAAAAACAACAAGGTCAACATAGGTGTGGGTAACAACACTGTGAACAACAAAAACAATAAGGTCAACACTATCAACAACAAGCCTAATAAGCCCGTGAATAACAAGCCCAATAAGGTCAACATAGGTGTGGGTAACAACACTGTGAATAACAAGAACAATAAGCCCGTGAATAACAAGCCCAATAAGGTCAACATAGGTGTGGGTAACAACACTGTGAATAACAAGAACAATAAGCCCGTGAATAACAAGCCCAATAAGGTCAACATAGGTGTAGGTAACAACACCGTGAACAACAAAAACAACAATGGGAATACCATCATGACTAATGCTAACGCTAACAACAAGAACAATAACGGAAATACCATCATGACTAATGCTAACGCTAACAACAAGAACAATAACGGAAATACCATCATGACCAATGCTAACAACAACACCAAGCCTAACAGTAATGTGAAGCCCAATAACAATACCAAGCCTAACAGTAATGTGAAGCCCAACAACAACACTAACAACCAAGCTCGACGCAATGAAGAAAATCGTAAGAAGGCTGAGAAGGAAGCACAAGAGGCCAAAAAACGTGAAGAAATTGAAGCCAAGAAAGAGGCTGCTCGTGAAGAATTACGTAAACGTCAAGAAGAAATTAAGAAGAAAAGGGAAGAGACTAAACGTGTAGCGAACATTGAGAAAAATTTACTGAAATTACCCAATGTGGATAAGGTGTATCTTACCGCTTTTAGAGGTAACAAGTCTGTCGAAAATGTCAACAAAAATACTCTTATCAACAAGGTTGCGAAAGATAAAATTATCAGGAATCTCCGTAATGAAGTTAGTCCTATGTTTATGGGTAAGAGACGTATTGCATATGTAAACCCAACAAATTACAATGCCATGAAAAAGGAGGTTGAAAACAAACTCGCGGAAAAGACGGCTAGTGAAGCTGATTTACAATTATTGACAAAGCTTTCTACAAACTTGGCCATTTCTAAGAACTATGTGAAAGCTTTCGCTAACGGTAAAGCGATGAATACTATATCTGTAAATGCTCTTACCAATAAGAGAAACAAGGATCTTGAAGTGTACAAGCTCAACGCAACTAATAAGAAGGGTATATTCGGTGGATACTCCACTACCGTACCCGGTACCAAAACCATGAAGTTCATACCAAATGCTGAATACAACAAAACACTTAACAGGGCCAAGACCGCTTTAGAGGCTAGGCGTAACGCTAAACAATTGGCCGAGAATAAGCGTAAACCAAAAGAAAATAACGCTAAGCCCAACAACAATGCTAAGCCCAACAACAATGCGAAGCCCAACAACAATGCTAAGCCCAACAACAATGCTAACAACACGAAGCCTAACGGTAATGCGAAGCCCAATAACAACGCTAACAACACGAAGCCTAACGGTAATGTGAAGCCCAATAACAACGCTAACAACACGAAGCCTAACGGTAATGTGAAGCCCAACAACAATGCTAACAACACGAAGCCTAACGGTAATGTGAAGCCCAACAACGCAGAGTTCATGGGCCCCAACAACAAACTAAATACTATAGAAGAAGAACCCAACAAAGAAAATGCGTCTGGAAACAATTTCAAAAACGCGTCTAATAACACGTTTAAGTTGAATAAAAATACAAAAAACAAAATTCAAAACAAACAAAATAATGTCAATAACTTCAATGCCAGTGCCGAGTTGAACAAGCAACTCAATAATGAAGCTAAGCGTCAAAATCGTGCCAAGAACAAGAACAATAACAATAATTTCAACGCCGCCGCAGAATTGAACAAGCAGCTCAATAATGAGGGTAAGCGTGTAAACAGGGCCGCCAAGAACAAGAACAACAACAATAATTTTAACGCAGCTGCTGAGTTAAACAAGCAGCTCAATAATGAGGGTAAGCGTCAGCAAAACGTCGAGAATAAGAAACTTGCAAATAGGCGAAAGAAATTAACTAACAAAACCGAAAGGGAGGTCGCCAAGTTTATGGGTAGGATAGGTAAATGGCGCCCAGCTATTATAAATGCTAAGACGATACCAGAACTCAATAATCTCAATAAAAACTTAAACAATCGTATTAAATTGAGGAATAACATCAAGAAGAGTGTACTCACACGCAAAGAGCAATCTGAATATGCCAACATGGTGATGAAACTCAATAAAAAGGTTGCCAACACACGTAAGCTCTTTGAAAATGGAGTGAATAAGAAGATTTCTAACACTACTGGACCCCTTGTGAAGGGTATACTGAACAAAGCTGTAGCTAACAATAAACGGGGTAGCTTCAATGGTGGTGAGAGACTTGGTAACAATAACAATAACATCATCAATGGAAAACCAAAGCCTGTATACAACAACAACTCCAACTCTAACAACAATGTCAAACCAAATATGAAACCTAACCCTACATTCAAACCAAACATGGAAAACAACCCGACGTTTGAAGTATTCGAAAACAAGAAACCCAATAACAAACCCAAGATTACAAATGAAAATAAGAAACCGTTAATGTCTGCTATCAATTCACTCAAGCAATTACCTCAAAATAAGAAAACTATATTCAGGGGTCGACTTAACAGCGCTTTCAAGAACCAAAATCTCAATAAGATGAAAGCTATTAGGAACGAGGCGATAGCCGCTAATAAGGTGATACAGAATCAACTCGCGGAGGAAAAGAGATTGAATGAAGAAGCTAAGGAAGCCCAACGAAAGAAGGAAGCTGAAAATGCGGCTAGACGGAAGGCGGAAAGAGATGCCAAGAAGAAAGCCAATGAGGAGGCCAAGGAAAAGAAGAAGGCTAACGCTCTAAAGGCGGTAGAAAATGCGGCGAATGCGTATGTGGCGGCGAGGAAACCCAAGCCTTCATTTAAAGCCCTAGTTCAAAAGAATAAGGAACGACGTGTCATGAACGCAGTTAAAACTGCTGCCCAAAAGACGGCGATCAGTGAAGCTACCGGTGTAGAGCGTATAAAGTTGGCTAAAAAGTTTGCACCTAGGACTCAAGCAAATGTCAAGAAAGCCAATAATGCGAGTAAGGTGTTCAAGACAAACGTGAGGAAAGCTGCAGAGGGGGCAGCCGAATCTGCCAAAGAGAAACTTCGTAGAAACGCGGAAAAGAGGGCGACTATGATGAATAAATCCAGCTATCAAGCTAAAATTAACAGTAGAAACTTTAAGATACCAAAGAACCGAAAGAAGATATTCACCAGTCGTATTCAAAGGGCGACGACATTGGGTCAAGTTCTGAAGGCATATGAAAATGCTCAAAGTGAACTACCTAAGTAAACCCAAAAATATGTAAAAATGTATCTAAAAATGAGTCATCCCGACGACGACTGTACCGTGATTACCGACATGCCTCTCTGCGACGAGGTTGTCGATTTCATCGAAAAGGGTCTTCACCGTGATATGACTGAGGAGGATGTAGAGAATTGGTGCGACAATAACCTCGACGGTCTCGCATCCATATATGAAAAGTATCGGGATACATACTTGTCATACGGACAGGCCGAAATGACTCTCTTTTTTACACAAACTGTGTACGGTCGAGAGGACGCGATGGAGATTATTGCTAGTTTTGTAGATGGATTGTAATTAAAAGGAGAATACTTTGATTTCTTTTTCAGTCACCCATTATTGGATCCTTATGAGATCAGCTCGTAAGGACATGTAACCGCTAATAGCTTTTGGGTAGATGCGTATATACTTGGTATTGATGGGTGTGTCAAATTTCACTTTGACTAGGGTATTCCGATCAGTATTACCCGTGAATACCTTACCCCCATCTACATTTATCCATGTAGAACCATCCAAACTTGACTTGACCGAAAATTTTGTAACCCATTCGTTGGCATCCGCTCGCCCCTTTATAGCAATTCCAGCTATCCGATGTGCATCATCAACCCCCAATTGGTACCAGTCAGTATAATTAGCGGGCCAGGCACTCCACGCCGCTGGAGAATTTAGGCTGCCCCTATTAAATCCATTACCTGGGGTGTCCGTCCCGGGTACCGTAAAACCTGTAACACCACTTGAACTTCTCCTCGAGTTGGGGGTATTAAGGACGGTTTCTATACAGGCTTGTGTGCTACATGCTTGTGATTGTGTAGATGGACTCGGACAGGCTGTTCCACCATGCTGTGGCGCTGTTGTTGTTGTCCACGTCCTAGATTGTAAACCTCCACCACAGGTTTCACTACACGCACCCCACCCTGGCCAGCTACCCACACAATTTATGGGATCTGGTGGTGGAGTGTCAGTATCAGCATCAGCATCGGTAGCGGCGGTACTGGGTCCTACACTTGGTCCAGCACTTGGTCCAGCACCTAGTTTTTCTTCCTCACCACCCATCATGGTAGAAGCTACACCGGAACTAATACAACATACACTGAGTAATCCTACACCAGCTAACATTGGTACTGCATTAGACATATTCGTTACTTTAATTAAAGAAAAAAATCGTCTGTATATTAATGTCTACATGTGGTGTATGTTGTGAGAAATTCAACAAGATAAATCACAAAAAAGTTGAATGCCCCTTTTGTGATTTATCAAGTTGTCGCTCATGTAGTCAAAGATATATACTTTCTTCATTTGAAGACCCACACTGTATGGGTTGTAAAACTCCCTGGAATCGTGAATTTGTAGATTCATTTTGTACAAAGTATTTTCGAAATACAGAACTCAAACGACGCCGTGAGGTCGTACTATTCGAAAGAGAAAAAGCACGAATGCCAGAGACACAACCCGAGGTTGAGAGAATTCTTCAAATGAGGAAACTAAGAATCATACTAGATACTCAAAGATCACAATTATTAGAACTACATCATATATATCAGAATAACCCAGATGAAAATCCTCTAATATCGATAGAAATTCGAGATCTCTATAGAGAGATGGAAAATATTTGGCGACATATAGAACAACTACGTACAAATGGGATTGATCACGGACAGACATCATTTGTCCGCCAGTGTCCACACGAGGAATGTAAAGGTTTTCTGAATGAAAATTGGTATTGTGGATTGTGTGATAAACACTATTGTAAGAAATGTAACGAATTACTCACAGATGATCATGAATGCGATCCACAAACCGTCGAAACAATGGAACTTTTAAATAGGGACAGTAAATCATGTCCGAAATGTGGCACAGTTATTTATAAAACAAGTGGGTGTGCACAAATGTGGTGTACAAGTTGTCATACAGCTTTTGACTGGCGAACTGGTCAAATAGAAACTGGACGAATACACAACCCACATTTCATAGAGTTCAAAAAGAAGACAATGTCATCTAGAGAACATGGGGACATACCTTGTGGTGGTACACCAACATTTAGAGAGCTTAGATCAGTTGGTGCATCGAACAAAATACTATCGTTTGCTATAATTGTATACCAATGTGAGCGTGATTTAATGTTTATGGATCTTCAACCCCCGGATAATCTACAACTTAGAATATCTTACATGTTAAACGAGATGAGTGAAGAGTATTTCAAAACGATACTTCAACGACAAGAAAAGTTTCTAGATAAGTCAAGAGATATCTCACAAATATTTGAAATGATATCTAATACAGGTGGAGATCTTCTAAGACAATATATACTTGACCAAGAAAAGCATGATGAAATTTTCGGAATCATAGAAAAACTCGTAGATTATAGTGATGAAATATTCACCGTAATTCGTAAAAGGTACAACTCTGCATTTCCTAGAAAATTAATTCTATGAATACAGTAAGATGGTCATTCTATTGTTCCTCATTGTATTATTGGTGTACCTGCTTCCCACATATCCCAAACCGGTGGTAATCGAAAATTTCATAAATGAAAGGGAATGCGCTTATATCATCAAACAGGCAAAAAAAGAGTTGCAAGTATCTACAGTAGATAAGGATAGACGAGTTGATGAGCGTATACGAAAGAGTGAGACGGCATGGCTAAGTGGTAATACCGACTACACGGTTCGACGTATTATAAAGAAGTGTGTGAGCCACACTGATAGACCGTACAAGAATTGTGAACAGCTCCAAGTTCTACGATATACAGAGGGTGGACATTATATGCCTCACCAAGATGTCTTTTATCAAGACAAAAATAAGAGGTTATACACTTTCATCATAGCTCTCAATGATGAGTATGAGGGGGGTGAAACGGCTTTCCCATATCTAAATGAAAAATATAAACTGAATGCTGGGGATGCACTGTTTTTCCACACATTGGATAACTATGGATTGGATACGACCGATGCTTTACATGGTGGACAACCTGTAAAGTCCGGGGAGAAATGGGTTTGTAATTTATGGGTGCATAAGTACCCTTATTAAAGAATTAATACATACTTTAAATAGATGAATCTTGATAAAGATATGTACATGAAAGTTGGCAATCTATTGTCTCGTGATATATGTAAAATTGCCGAACGTTATGCTTTATATGATAGATATAATGAGAATGATAAACACGAAGATAATCAGGTTATTGGAAGTCATGAGAAATATGCAGACTCATTAACGGAAAGTTTATTATTATTTTTAAAACCTGAAATCGAAAAACATTCAAATTTAAAACTTATTCCTACATATTCATTTTTTAGAATTTATAAATCCGGTCATGTTTTAGAAGACCATACGGACAGACCTGCATGTGAAATATCTGTAACAATTCCCTTGGGGTTTAAATATAATGGTAAATCTGGTGATTATTTATGGCCATTACATGTATATGTAAATGAAGAAAAACGATACATACCATGCGATATTGGAGATGGTCTAATTTATAAAGGGTGTGAAATAATGCATGGCCGAGAATCACTGGATGCTGATAAAGGTTCTTATCAGATACAAATGTTTTTACATTATGTTGATGCTAATGGACCATACGCGGAAAAACATAAATATGATGGTAGACCCAATATTGGTATAAAAAAAAACGACACAAAATGGGATATTCTTATTAAAGGATTAGGTGATGAATAAAGTAATGTTTCATTACTATATAGAACCTAAAGTAATACCAGACTTTTTGACAGAAGATGAGATTGAATATATTAAAAAGGAGTCTATCAACAATTTTACACCGTCTCGTGTGGGAAAAGGGCTCGAGGATCGTGATTTCCGTAAGAGTGAAACCGTACTATTTGCGTTCAACGATCCAATAGCAGACCGTATTGCTAGAAAGTGTGCCGGTCTCACAAATAAAACACTCACACACTGTGAAAAATTACAAGTGGTGCGGTACAAAGAGGGTGGGTACTACAAATATCATTATGACATTTGTGAAACGAAAGTAAATAACCAAAGACTATATACATTCATCATTGCCTTGAACGACTACGAAGGGGGTGAAACAGAATTTCCACAGTTAAATGTAGAATATAAGTTGAAAAAAGGGGATGCTTTATTTTTTCATACTTTAGATAATCATGAATGTGAGACTTCTTTGGCTTTACATTGTGGAAAATATGTAAAGTCCGTAGAGAAATGGATTTGTAATTTATGGGTATGGATTAACCCTATACCTGAACTTCACCACGTTCAATGAGCTTCTTACGATTTTCTAGGTGAAGTCCCTCAACAAGGGATTTGTTCTGTGCACCATATGGCACGGCGTATCCCTCATCAACCAACCACTTGTTCACATTGGTCCACACACCATCTTCACACACCCAAACCTCTGCGAGTACGCGTCCAAACTTACCCCTAGAATCCGCCTCCGGGCATCTGAGTTCGATTTCAACGTCATCCTTCTCAGATGCGACAGCCTTGAGACACCATTCCTTGAGCTTCTTTTTCGATAGGAGACCGAAGACCTTCTCCTCCTTATCCGAAGTACGGGACTCAGGGGTGTCGATACCTAGAAGACGGACACGCTGCTTTGTGCATACATCAAAACCTAAGTCAATGTTCACATCGATAGTATCACCATCAACAACCTTCTCGAGAGAGGAGACACGGTACTTGAAATCACAAGCTTCAACGTTATAAGAAGACATCTTATATCCAATTATAAACTTAAAACTTTAATACCCTCATATATTAGATGAAGTGTGTGGCTACTTTTTCTGAAAATAGTCTGTACAAAATAAAACTAGCAAAGACTCGTAAGAATGTCCTTGAGTCTATGTACCAACGACCAAGTATCATAGAGGTGAGACCAATCAGGGAAAATCTGAGACTTCGTTTACGCTTCACAGAAGCGATAAAAGAAGCACAGGAGATGTGTGAAATGGATAAGGATTCATCCGAGTGTCATTGGGCTTGGTATGAAGTGGATGAATTAGAAGATGCTATACTACGTCTATATCCCGATAGACCGTAACAATTGGGGGGTCATCTTCATATCCATAATAACGAATTGATATTCCAAAAAGTTTCATCATTTCTGGATCAACATAGTCGTTAATTTCTCTTTTCCAATTTTTTATAGTTGTTTGAAAATATTCAATTCCATTATCTGAAAATACACAAATACGCATGAATGGTGTACTACGCACCTTTCTCATATATTCGTGTACAGCCTCGGGTAAAGGTGATGCCCTCATGTATGCCGATTTAAGGATATTAATAACGTAGTATCCATGTGAATCACAAATTATATTGACTTGCATTTCGGGGAACCCTTTGATAAATGCTTCGAAATCCGCATTACTAGGGAGGGTTGTGAATACAGGTGTATTCTGGCATATAACCTCGTCATGGTAACCAATGCCCGGGTGTGTGTGAAATGACATTTCGGAATACCAAACTCTATCAATTTCAGGAACATCAACACGGTTTCGTTTTTTTGATGTAACGATATTTGGTTTACTAAAATTGAAATTTTTGTACTCAATATTACCAGCAAATTCCCATTGTTTGACAGAAGATAACTTACTCACTTCTTTCAAATCATGAACCACCTCACGAGAAAGTTTTATTCTCTTCTTTCTTATTGCCATATTTGGGCGCATGAGTCTAAATTTCATTGACACTAACCTGTTATACACTGAGAATTTATCGGGTTATATTTTTAACTATGTATCTACATTCATTATTACATTTTTATCAAGTAGTGTAATTACACCCAATTCACTCCATGTATAGTACCGAATGGATATACCAAACTGTTTGCGCATGATAGGGTCTATATATTTATTAATAGTTCTTTTCCATTTTTCGGGTGTAGATGTATAATACTGAAATCTACCCCGAGGAACTGATACTCGACGAAATTCGTAACCATTCATGAGTTCATTAAATATTTGAATTACTCTATTAGGGTTTGGTTTATTCATATTTGTTTCGATGAGATCTATGATATAGTAACCTTGATTTTCTAAGATAAGATTTGCTTGCATTTGAGGGTAAGCGTTTATATACGTCCTCAAATCGGGTTCACTCGGATATGTAAATAATGGGAGTTCATTTTCTGGTACTGGGTGTGTATGATAAACTATGTACTGTGTCAATTCTTCTTGTGTAGGTGTAACATTCGCTATTCGATTATTCGTATGAGCTGTCGGTGTATTGAATTTAACATAATTCCTTGTATTATTGATAGTAAACGGGATAGTACCGGCATATTCAACTTGTCGAGTCCACGTTCGAAAGTAAATTTCTTTTAGATTATCGATTAGTTTCCGGCTTAACCTAACAGACATATACCTATTGTTCGCTTTCGTAATTGTACCAAGATTATACTTATTCCGTGGTATGTTCAATCTCACCAAATTATTCGATAATCGATTGATTGCACGATTAATTTCTGAACTTCGTCTCCTCTCTGTAAGAACCCTTTGTCTATTCTGTGTCTGCCTATTTATAGGAGCCATCTTAACATATATAGAGAAAATTTTAGTTTCTTTATAAATGAAGTGGGATATTGAAAAAATAGTGAAAGAAGTATATTCTGAATTAGGACCTGGCTATAGTGAAAGAGTATATCATAATGCGGTCGAGGTTATACTGAGAGAAAAAGGTATTCCATACGAATCTGAGCGTCATATTTTGGTTAGGTTTAGGGGTCACGTTGTTGGACAGTTACGAGCTGATATTATTATAGACAATACTGTGATACTAGAACTCAAGGCTATTAAGACTCTCACTGATGGGATGGATCAACAGGCT
>Ga0206125_10005331_pt1 | contig 10925 bp, 7 predicted proteins | sample Helgoland_Spring_4_FD_148598 | JGI IMG/M metagenome (GOLD analysis project Ga0206125, IMG submission 148598) | Pelagic subsurface seawater microbial communities from Kabeltonne, Helgoland, North Sea - Helgoland_Spring_Bloom_20160331_1 | ecosystem: Environmental > Aquatic > Marine > Epipelagic ...
CATAGACACCGTTGTTGTTACCCCCACCGCCATAGACACCGTTGTTGTTACCCCCACCGCCATAGACACCGTTGTCCCGCCAATGCCCGTCGAAGAATGTTTCATAATATTTATTTTGTATTACTATTGAAATAAAAATTATAAATAATATTATTATCATTTTAATCATTATAATTAAAAAACATTAAAAATTTATATATTATCAGTAATTAGTTCATTATTAAAATATATTTTTTTTTAAAATTGAAATTTATTTAAAGACATCACAGATTATTAAATAAATGCCTAAAATTAGTTCAACCAATTCTAATGATGATGTGGTGAAACTAGACCATAGGACACATATATATAAATTGCCAGATACTTATATTGGTAGTATAGAGAAGGGTAAAGAATCGCATTATATCAAAAACGATGAAACACATATATTCGAGAAAAAAGAGTGTGAATTTATTCCTGGAGAATATAAGATTTTTGATGAAATCATTGTAAATGCCCTTGATCAATATATTAGAACAAATGAAAATTCTAGTTGTACTGATAAAGTAAAAAATATTGATGTATCTGTAGATAAATCAACTGGAGAAATATGTGTCAAAAATGATGGTGAAGGTATTAATGTGTCAATGAATTCTAAAGAAAAGGTATATAATCCAGAATTGATTTTTGGTCATTTGCTTACATCAACCAACTACAATGAAAAAACGTTGAAACATGTTGGTGGTAAAAATGGCTATGGTGCTAAACTAACAAATATTTTTTCAAAGCAATTTTGTGTAGAAACATGTGATGGCAAACATATGTTCAAGCAAACATTTTATGATAATATGTCTAGAAAAGATAAACCGATTATAAAAAAATCAAAGGCAAAACAATATACGCTCATAAAATATATTCCTGATTATCCTAAATTTAAAATTGATGGATTAACAGAAACAATGATAAAAATTATGGAAAAACGAGCATATGATGTAGCAGCATTTACAAATAATGCCACAATTTCTTTTAATAAAGACAAACTCAATATTAAATCATTCAATAACTATGTTGATATGTATATTACAGATAGTGACATTAAAAAGGTATATGAAAAGATTAATAATCGTTGGGAAATTGCTATATGTTTAAATGATGACCAAGTATTTGAATCAATATCTTTTGTAAATGGTATTAATACAAGTAAAGGTGGTAAACATGTGGATTATGTGACTAATCAAATCACTAAAAAATTAAGTGAATTTATTACTAAAAAAAAGAAAATGACTATTAAACCACAATTTATTAAAGATAATATTAGGATTTTCATTAAATGTACAATTGATAATCCATCATTTAACAGTCAAACAAAAGAATTTATGACAACAAGCAAAGATAAATTTGGTTCTGAGTGTATTATCAGTGACAAACTCATTACACAAATATCTAAAATTGGTATTGTTGAAAGAGCTATAGCATTGTATGAACTTAAAAATTCTAAAGGATTGAAAAAAAATGATGGTAAAAAACAAAATCGATTGAAAGGACTCCCTAAGTTGGAAGATGCGAATTGGGCAGGAACAAAGAAATCTGATCAGTGTACTCTCATTTTGACCGAAGGAGATTCAGCAAAGTCAATGGCTATGGCAGGAATGTCTATTATTGGTCGAGACAAATTTGGCGTATTTCCATTAAAAGGGAAAATTTTGAATGTGAAAGATGCTATGAATGGTAAAAAATTGCTTGAAAATGTAGAAGTGAGTAATATTAAAAAGATTTTAGGTCTTGTATCAAACAAGGATTATAGTGATACTAAAGAATTGCGATATGGCAAATTGTTGATTTTAACAGATCAAGATGAAGATGGTTCACATATTAAGGGATTGATATTTAATTTATTTGAAACATTGTGGCCATCATTGTATAGATACGATGGATTCCTGAATACAATGTTGACACCAGTGATAAAAATAAAAAAGAAAGCAACTGAGAAATCATTTTATAGCGTTAAAGATTTCAATAAATGGATGAAAGGTCCAAGTAATGATGGTAAATGGACTACTAAGTATTATAAAGGATTGGGTACTAGTACTCCAAAAGAAGCAAAAGAATATTTTAAGAAGCCAAAAATGGTAAATTACACAACAAAATCTGTAAAAGATAGTGAATCTATTCATTTAGCTTTTAGTAAGATTGATGGTAGTGCTGATAAACGTAAGGAGTGGTTGTCTAAGCATGATGAAGAAAATACACTAGATTATACAACTAAAACAGTTACAGTTGAACAATTTATTCATGAAGAGATGATTCATTTTTCAGCATCAGATAATGTTAGATCATTGCCAAGTATTATTGATGGATTGAAACCATCTCAAAGAAAGGTATTGTATTGTTGTAAAAAAAGAAAATTAGAAACAAAGGAAATTAGAGTTGCGCAACTTGCTGGATATGTTAGTGAACATGGTGATTATCATCATGGTGAAACGAGTCTTCATGGAACTATTGTTAATATGGCCCAAGACTTTGTGGGTTCAAATAACATTAATTTGTTAGATCCAGTTGGACAATTTGGAACACGAATGATGGGAGGTAAAGATTCAGCTCAGCCAAGGTATATTCATACTAAAATGATGCCAATTACAAATCAACTATTTAATAAATTGGATGAACCATTGTACAAATATAATACAGATGATGGAGTAAATATTGAACCAAAATATTATGTTCCTATATTACCACTTGTTCTTATTAATGGTAGTCAAGGTATTGGAACTGGATGGTCTACTGATATTCCAAAATTTAATCCATTCGATATTGTTAAAAACATTAAAAATTATATTAATGGTATTCCATTGACTGAAATGAATCCATATTGTCATGGATTCAAAGGAACTATTACTAAAAAAACTGATAAATTGTTTGTTAGCAAAGGATTATATGAGATTAAAGGATCCACTATTATTGTTACCGAATTGCCTATTGGAATGTGGACTGATAACTATAAAAATTATTTGGAATCTCTTATAATTGACCCTAAAAATAAGAGTAAAAAACAGATTATTCGATATTACAATTCTTATTCTACAGATATCGATGTTAAATTTGAGATTGTTATGAATGAAGATGAAATTTGGGATTTGAATAAATATAATGAAAAGATTGGAATGACCTATTTAGAAAAAACATTTAAATTAGTTTCATCTATTAATTTGAGTAATATTGTAGCGTTTGATTCAAATCATCAAATTAAAAAGTATGCTTCTATCAATACTATTTTGGAAGAATATTGTCAGTTGCGATTGAATTTATATGATTCAAGAAAAACATATTTGCTAGATAAATTACAACGTGAAATTGATACATTGAGTATTAAAATTAGATTTATTAATGAATTTATTAGTGGTACTATCATTATCAATAATCGTAATAAGTCAAATATTATTGAGCAACTTGAAAAAGGTAAATATCCACAAGAAAATGATAATTATGATTATTTGCTAAAAATGCCTATTTATAATTTAACAAAAGATAAAATTGATGAATTCAATGCTAATCTAAATGATAAAGAAAGTGAATTCAAAGACTTGAATTCTAAAGATAATAAAACACTTTGGCTTGATGATTTGAAAACAATTGAACCTAAATTAACAATATTCAAGGAATCTAAAAAGTTTAAATTTAAAGTTAAAAAGTAAATTAGCATGTTTTGACTATAATAAATAGTCCAATCATACAAAGTATTATACCTAACCCCCCATATATATTTATTTTTTGTTTAAATAATAAATATCCAAACAAGAATGTTAATATAACATTTAGGTTTATAATCATATGAGTATAACCAATATTAGGAGATAATTCCAATGATTTAATTATTACAGTTTTTCCAACAATAATCAATATACTAAATAAAATTATACTTCTTATAGTAATTGAATTAAGTTTCATATTTTTTATTTTTGATATATTAAACATCAAATAAATAGATGCTACTATACCAGTTACAACAAAGCATATTGGAATAACTGTATTAAGATTATTACAGTTGTTTGTCAAATATTTAATATTAACTATTTCACATGCTGTAATGAAACAGGCTAATAATGCTAAAAATATCCAATATTTTTGTATATTCATTATTATTTTATAATATTTAAATTAAATTATAGTATTTTTAAATTATTAATTTAAAGTGTTTATTAGTATTAATTTATATGAATGATGATGATCTAATAGACCAATTTGAAAGTTATGTAAATATGGAAGATACAAAGGATAAATACAAAACAATAACTAAATCATATACATTATGTATAAATAGTAAAGATAGATTATTAACAGAACATGGAGATACAAATTATGATTTTTCTGTCAATTTTAATTCTGTAAATACAAACGCTTTAAATATAGGAAAAAATTTTAAAAATATTAAATCAGTTCAGTTTTTAGGAATGATAATACCAAATATTTATTTAGATATAAAAGAGGTATTAAGTTTATACAATTACAATTTGATTAATTCTAATGATTCCCCTATAAGATGTATGAGAATAAGTGATTTACCATATTTATTATTACATATAAATGAAATTAAAAATAATACAAATTTTGGTTCAAATAATCAATTAAATAAATCAACATTTATTTTAGTTATGGATGATACTAATATAAGAACAAATAATAATAGTGGAACTTATACTGTAGCAGGAAACACTTTTTCTGAACATGGAAATATTAATAATACAATTTTAGCTGGAACTGATAGACGTGTTGTGTATTTAAAAAGTATTACTCCCCAGCCAATACATTATTATTCAACACCCTATAGTTATTTAAATAATTTAAAAATTACATTAACAACACCAGAAGGAACTGTTTTATCAAATTTGAATAATTTTTTGGAATGTTCTAAAATTAAATATGATACAGCTACAAATACCTTAATTATAACATTTTCAAAATATTTTTGTACGGATGAATATAGTTTGGGAGATAACTTAATTTTTAAAGATATAGTTATAACAAATACATCATTAACCAATTTTTTGATGAGGCAAAATGGTCATACTATAATAAAAATAGATGGAAATGGAACTGGAGGGAGACAAACTAAATTGTATAACAAAATTTCAATTCCATTTGAATATACTATAAATTTGTGTGATTCTACTGGAAATTCCACAATAAATAATACATTTAATTTACCTACAACTGGAATTACAGATATTTCTCTTCTTGGAAATGTAATAAATAGTTCATTACAAACGACATTTGCAATGAATATAGTGAATGAAGAACGTGATGAACCAAAATTACATGGAAATATTATTTAAGAAACTTTTTTGTATTGTATATTTATATGAGTAGTTTTATTAATTTGAATGGATTCAATGGAACACCGTTTGAGTTATTTGAAAATAATAATGTAATCAATAAAAAATCATCAAATATGACTGGAAATATGGGTCAAACTAATTTAAGTGAAATGTATTTTTCGCAAAGTAATATTGATTATTTACAAAATATTATTATAAAAGAAATTTTTAAGGTGGCGAATACAAAAATATGTAAACAATCTGAAGAAGAATTACTTATAATTATGAGATCTATTTTTTTACAACATGCTAAACATTTAGATTATAATTTACAAGAACAAATAAATGAATTGAATTATCATGTTTTAAGTTATAGTATTGACAATATTCATTCTAATATAAAACAATACAATGGTTATATTGATACTATAACAAAACAACAAACTGTAATGGATATGCCAAAAAGTGTATCTATAAAAGGTGACAAAACATTAATGCCAAAACATTTTATTTAAGATAGTTTAAAATATATTTTTAAAATATCATTATACATTAATGTATAGTGATATTGAACTTAAAGAATTACGAAAAAAATTAACAATTTTAGAAGAATTTCAACAAATCGAAATTTTCAAGATTATATCTAATAATAATGTAAAATATACTAAAAATAATAATGGTATTTTTTTAAATATGAAATTAATAAATGATACATGTTTGAAAGAAATAGACAATTATTTAGTTTTCATAAAAAATAATAAAATATTGTAAAATTGATTTAAAAAATTATTGACCATTATAATTAAATGTCTGTAACTATTGGAAATATTACAAACCGAATAAAAAGTAATAAACAAAATATTAAAATAAATTTGAATGTAAATCCAGAATTTGAACAGCAAAATACAATTCCAAAAAGAGTTAAACAAACTTTGTATAATATCAAAAAAGATTCAGATGACCCTCCTGGAGATATTAGTTATTGTGAAAATGAGATTGTAAATATACCTAAAAAGTTAGATAATCTATTTGATAATTTATTGTGTGATAATTATTATTTGTATGGTATTCCTATTAGTTCTAATAGTTTTTTAAGTTCTTTACTTTATATTATTTTGGGAGATTTCAAATTTAAAACGATATCTGAACAATCTAAATATGCCCTTCAATTATCAGAATCATTGAAAAATGATATAGATAAATATTTTAAAATAAATAAATATAGTTCTATTGGATATAAAAAGATGTCAATGATTGATAATATTGAAAATGGTATTTGGGAAAATCCTGAGATTCATTATTTGTCTGATTATTACAATATAAATTTGATTATTATTGATTACTATAAATTTACATATCATAGTGGTCAAAACTATAATGAACAAAATAATAATGTTATAATTGTTAAGTATAATGATATTTATCTACCTTTTATACATATTTTTGGTGAATATCCAAGTAATTTGATTTATAAATGTATTGTAAATAAATTAAAAATAAATAATTTGAATGAAACAGCTAAAGATGTTGTACAAAACCAAAATATTGAAAAATGTAATAAACATGATTCATGTCAAAAAGGCGTAGTTTTGAAAGCAATCAGTTCATATAAGTTGGATGAATTACAGAATTTGGCAAAACTGAACAATATATCTATTCAAAGGGAAAATGGTAAAAATAAAACAAAAAAACAGCTTTATGATAATATTTCTAGTTTTTAGACATTAAATGTCTTTATTTTTTATTTATTATTTCTTTCTTAATATAAAATTGATAAAGTAATTTAAAAATAAAAATAAATATAATATATATAAATGAAATTAAAAAAATATGCTAAGGCTTTAGAAGAAATGGTAGCCAACGCAGAAAAACATCCAAATTATGAGTTAGAAATTATACTAAAAAATGGGTACAATGATAAAATAACTCAAGATAAATTTTTTAATGTATTAAAAAGATTGAATAGTGAAAATAATATTATATTTTACAATGAAGATGAATATTTAGATATAATAATTGATACTGTAAGATTTACTATAATTGGAAATAGTAATATTATAAAATATTGTCAAAGTGAAGATATAACCTCTATTGATTCAAAATATGTACAGATAATACAAAAAAAAACTATAAAAAAATTAGATATTAATGAATACAAAATAAAATTCAATCTTAAAGACGAAATTGTATTAGATAATAAAAAAAAAATAGTAACTGATATTGTAAAATCATGGAAAACTAAATCCAAAATATTTAGATATAAAAAAAGAATTTCATTTATAACGAGTGATAAAATGTGTCAATACGATATGACTATGATTAAATCTAATAAATATATTGAAATTGGTACTAATACAACAATGAAAAAAAAAGATATTCCAGACTATAAGAAAAAATTTGTAGCTAAACCATTTCATATTAAAAATTTTAATCAATGGTTTAATAAATTTGGACCAAACGATGATGTACCAATGAAAGGTAAAGAATATGAAAAGTTGGGTTCTTTTAAATCTATCAAACATTCAAAAGTTTTTGATAATGATTTAGAATACGAAATAGAAATGGAATATATTGGAAATAAAAAAGGTATAAAAAAAATATCAGCTAACAATATTTTAGTATCTATGATTAATAACTTATTAGTTGTACTACAAGCATATAATAAATCGTATTATATTATTTCTGATTCAGAAAAAAACGAAGTTATTACCGAATATAAAGGTTTGATGGATTTTTATAAATTTAGTGCTCCGATGAATGTTACATTAGAAAAAAAACATATGCTAGAAAGAAAATATGTTGATTATAACAATATAATATCTATTAGGAAAGATTATTCGGTTACTGATAAAGCCGACGGTGAACGTAATTTATTGATAATAACTGAAAATGGAAAAATGTATTTGATGAACAGAAAGAATGATATTAAATATTTAGGAGCTAGTTGTATTGAACTTGCTGGTTGTATTTTAGATAGCGAATATATTTTAAAAGATAAGCATGACAACAATATTAATTTATTGATGTTATTTGATGCTTATTTCTTTAAAGGTGAAGATATTAGAAAACGTATATTACAAAGATCTCAAGAAGAGATAGATCTAAATAAAATTGATATATCTAGATTAGAATATACAAAAGAAATACATGATATTATACAAACAAATTTGAAAAAAGAAACAAACAACACATTACGTATAAATTTAAAAAAATTTGAGTTTGGAGATGATTCTATTTATAGTGAAGAAAATGAAACATATATAGATTCACAATTAAAAGAACTTGTCAAATATGATAAATCAGATCAAACCTATAAAGATATTATGGATAATATAAGTATTGCAAAGGCAGATACTAAAATATTTCAATGTTGTTCAAATTTATATAAGTCTGAGTATGAATATAATATCGATGGACTTATTTTTACACCAAGAAATTTATTTGCTGGTGAAGAACCTGGATTTAAACCTAAATTCAATGGTCGTTGGTACAGATCTTTCAAATGGAAGCCACCAGAAGAAAATACTATTGATTTCAAGGTTAAGATAATGAAAGACGATATTGATTTATCAAAAGATTTGGTAAAGATTAATAGTAATGGTAAGCAATACAAAACACTAATATTACATATTGGATATAGTTCAGAAAGACACAATACTTATAATTCTATGAGAGTTTTGAATGAAAATATAGTGTATGAATCAGAATTTACAAGTATAGAATTTTTCCCAACAAATCCATATTCTAAAGATGCGTGTTATGCTCAAATTGAGATTGAAGACGGTAATATTTATACTATAGATGATAAAAATATAATAAAAGATGATATGATAATTGAATGTAAATATAATGAAATTGGTATGTTTAAATGGAGCCCTATGAGAGTTAGGGATAATTTAACCCCAAATGATTATATTACTGCTAATAATGTATGGAATTGTATTCATAATCCAGTTACTTTAGATATGATAACAAGTGGACAATCTGAACAAAATGATGAATTTGATATATATTACAATAATAATAATCGAAGAAATAATAGAGAATGTACACCAATGTATGATTTACATTCATATATTAAGAAAAAATTAATAAATGAATATATATCTGGTTCAAATAATTTATTAGATACATCGGTTGGAAAAGGAGGCGATTTGAATCATTGGATTAATGCGAATGTTAACATGTTAGTTGGTATTGATGTTTGTAAAAATGGATTAGTTGAACTAAATGGTGCATGTAATCGTATTTTGAAAAAAAGTGTTGACACAAATAATATTCATTTAGCTGAACATTCATTAATTGTATGGGGAGATACATCTAAAGATATATTGAAACATAGTGGACTTGATGATTTAAATAAATATTATTTAGATATTATTTATGGTAATGTATTGTTTGAAAATATTAAGAATAGTAAACTGAAAAAATTCCATAATTTGGGAAATATAGCAGATGGTGGTGGGTTTGATATAGTAAGTTGTCAATTTAGTATTCATTATTATTTTGAAAATAGCAATACATTGAATACCTATTTAAATAATGTATCAAATTCATTAAAACCAGGTGGTAAATTTATAGGTACATGTTTAAATGGAAATACAATTTTCGAATTATTGAAAATATCTGATGTATTAAGAAATGAAGGTACTAACACATGTTGGAAAATATCTAAAAAATATACAAACACAAAATTTGGACCTAATGAAAATTCATTAGGTTTAGAAATAGACGTATTCAATGAATCTATTGGAGTATCTATTAAAGAATATTTGGTTAATATTGATTATTTAAAATTAATGTGTGATAAATATAAATTAAAGTTAAAGGAAACAAATAGTTTTGAACAACTATATTCATTAATTGGTGATGAACGTTATGGAACAATAGAATCAATTACAGATGATATGAAAAAATATAGTTTTTGGAATAATTACTTTGTATTTGAAAAAATATAGATAATATTTATTTAAAGTATTATGTATGATATAATGTATGAATAAAAATACCTACTTAATTGATAATATTACAAAAACATTACCAATTATATTTTTAAAATTTGGATATAATGAATTAGATAAAATTAAGAATGTAATGGAATATAATGAATTAATAAAATTCAAAAATAATATTGATAATTTAGAATATAATAAATCTTGGGATAAAGCAAAAAAAATAAGCAATGACTATGAACTGATATATCTTCCTAACAAAAAATACAAACATGATTCTATATCAAAATATGAACCATTGAGTAGAGCTTATTTTAAATTATTTGAAATATTAGTTGATTTTGATTTAATAAATAACCCTAATAAAATAAATATAGCATCTTTAGCTGAAGGACCTGGTGGATTTATAGAAGCTACATTGAATTATAGAAAAAGAATTACAACTATAAAAGATAATATACAAGCTATAACATTATACTCATCCAATAAAGATATACCTGGATGGAATAAATCTAAAAATTTTTTAAGAAAAAATACAAATGTGAATATCAGTTATGGAAAAGATGATACTGGCGATTTGTATAAATTATCAAATATAAAACATTATGCTAATATATTTAATAATGATGTAGAATTTGTAACTGCTGATGGTGGGTTTGATTTTTCATATAATTTTAACAAA
>Ga0206125_10005332_pt1 | contig 10924 bp, 6 predicted proteins | sample Helgoland_Spring_4_FD_148598 | JGI IMG/M metagenome (GOLD analysis project Ga0206125, IMG submission 148598) | Pelagic subsurface seawater microbial communities from Kabeltonne, Helgoland, North Sea - Helgoland_Spring_Bloom_20160331_1 | ecosystem: Environmental > Aquatic > Marine > Epipelagic ...
GGATATACTTCACCACTTGTTGTTGTATTTGCCGCAATACCCTTTTGAAGTTCTTCATTTGTATGACTAAAAAAACGCTTTTCATACACACCATTTCGCATATAATGCCTAGTTGCTGCCTTATGGTTATTGCCGTATGCATTTTTCAAATCGGGATATCTATTCAAATAAAATTCTGGATCAATTGCATCTTTTATGTTTGTTACGCTACTCATATAGTATATAATTATTAATTTTATAAACTATATACTATATTTTCAATATTATCATTTAAAATGAAGCAAAGTTTTCGTAATTATCACTAAATGCTTCAACTGGACCAGAGTCATTCACCTGTATCATTTCACTTGTCGAACTGAAAATGTTTTGTGTCAAGGCATTTGACATGCCTTCTTCAGTCATACAACGTTTCTCTACCTCGTCATATGTCATTCCATCTGAACAACATTCTTCGCCTTTACACTCAGCGTTTTCATCATCATCACCATCGCCTGTATATTCGTCACCCTCTGCCGCATTATATTCATCAACCTCCTCTGTTGACATATTTCTATCGAACTTCCAGTCATATTCGTCGAAATTACGATTGCTTCTGTTTCGAATATCCATATAATATAGGTAAAAAAACACAATACCTATACCGAAATATATTGCTAAAATAATAGAGCCGATGCTTGATGGAATAAAACCTTTCTGCATACCAACACCAACTGCTACAGCAACCAATAGAAAAATAACAATATATTTCATCATATATCCTAATGCGTCATAACGTTTCTCATAGTATGTATTGATTTGTACTAAACGTAACTTATTCAACTTTTCGTCATTTAAAAGCTTCAACTTTATTTTAGATTCGTTCAATTGACGCTCTGCAGCCTCTACAATTCGCATCTGTTGTTGAAATGTTTGAAAATCCACCTGTAAATCCTGCTTCGCCTTTTCACCTAAAGACTGAATTTGTTCATTCAAAGATTCACGACGCGATGACAATTCATTTATTTTCGATACTGCCTGTTCCTTTTCACCATCACTAATATTGGGACTATTTCGTAATACACTATACATACCCTGTTCGACATTTTGTAAATCCCTTATATATTTGGTCAACGTCCTCAATGTTTTTTCTAAATCGCCACTATTTTCAGTTTGATCATCATTTCCTGGTGTTCCTGATGTTCCTGGCGGACCAATATTTAGTTCACTCATTATATATATTATATATAATGATAAAATTTCAAATGATAAAATTATAGTATTTACTGCATTTAACATAACAATTATTTTTTCATATAAGATGCACCCATAATCACTCCAGCAATGCCTAAAATACCGAGAAGCGCTGATGTCGCATCACTCGTTTCGTCCATTTCTTGAAAATCTGGTAATCCAGGTGAAATATCGTTGTGATACACACTCTCCATATCTGCCATACCTTCCCTACCTTCCATATCTATACCCAATAGTTCACTTGATTGTTGATCATTTTGATCTGTCTCGTCTGTTAGACCACCTATGGTTTTATTTGCATCTTTGATAAAAGGACCAATCATTGCCCTACGTTGTGAAATTTCCGTTATTTTTTCTACGGATTCATCGTTTAAATCATTTAATTTACTTGTACTTATGTTCTTACGTCTATTCACATTGTCTGTATATTTCGAAATACCGCATTTTGTATTCATTCCCATGTCGGAACCTTTGTTATAGTTCCCCCACATTGTTGTAGTAATTTCCTCTACGTCGTTGGTACATGTATCATTATTACGAAATGTTTTCTTTTTATAATGGAGTTGCATTGAACGATAATAACGTTGTCTGCCATTTGGATTGAATGGCCACATATTTTTACCCTTAAACCACGTGCGACCATCCGAGTGGCGTGCAAAACCTGCTATATTTGGATTTTTATTCGCGTAGTCTCGAGCCTCTTCTATACCATTGGTTATCATACCTTTTATATCATCACCAGGCGAATCGACACCCATTTTCATTTCCCACATATTTTCAGTTGAAACCATTTTATTTGGATATTTGTGCAATATACCTTTTTCGTCAATATAACCAATTTTCCCAAGATTACCTATACCATGCTTAAACGGACGTGATACTAGCTTATTGTATACATCGCTCGAATTATTATTTGACGTTGTCACTTCATCGGTTTCTTTCAAATCGCACTTACCTACATCCTGTTTACCATACGTGTCTTTTAATACGAGATCCTTCACGACATATCCACTGCGATTATACCATGGATCTTTAATAAAAAAGGAACGTCCCTTTAATAGGTCTATCTTACCACTAATCTGTTGTGATCCAGATGCCACACCATTCACCCATGTTTTCATTATGAAATAGTCTTCGGATGTGTATGTATTATCTATAACAAGTCGTAAACGCAGTTTTTTATTTAAACCTTGGTATTGTTTAGGTATTACGAAATTAAATCCGTCATTCGTATTTCTATTTGTACGTATTCTAAAATGCATTTTCCATGCCCCACTTGTAGCTACGTTAGGATATATCCACAGCGCTGGTGCTCGTTCCCCATTCGAGTTACCATGATGAAAAACATTTCTCCAACCAGAATTATTCTTTTGTATTTTAAGGGTTAAGTTAAATTCATATGTACCTAATTCTAAATATTTGTCAATATTACGATTGTTTATCCGTACTGAAGAACCACTATTGTTTGATCCCAATTTTAATTCGGGCAATCCGCTCTTTGTAATAACCTTTGCATCATATTCGAATGCACTACATTCACCATTTTCTTCGCATTTATTCATACAATCAGCAAGTGATCCACCTGTCGACGTATCGATAGTATCAGAAATATTTTTTACCTTTTCGTTCACTTTTTCATAGTTGGTCTTATCCAACGCATAAATTGCATTCGTCCATCCGGAACCAACAGGTCCAAATGACTTGCTATATGGTCTATCTGGACATTTACCGCTTTTTTCACCATAACTAATTGCTTTATTTAAATCTTTGCCTATCATGCACGCATGAACATCTTTATTTGGATTAGACGCCTGTAATGCAAAGTAAGGTGATTTATTATCGATTGCATATTGTTTACAATCTTCATATGTTCCCCACTTTCCCTCCCATTTCATCCGTCTATTTCCACCATCTCTGTAACAACCGACATATTCGGCATCCCCTATTTCACCAATTTTTGTAACCATTACATTTTTCCCTTCACTCCCGCAACTAGTTCCACGTGGTTCATTATTCAACATATACGTCTGCTCTTGCGATGCATCTAAACGAAATTCCTTGATCAATTTTCCTTCACCATCTAATAACTGCATACGCGTTCCATTTAAACGATTTTGACAACAATCCGCACGATTTCGAATTCGTATCTTTTCTATATCCGCCATTTCCCGGTCTATTACAATATCATACACGATATTTTTAGTTGTAGCACTATGTACACTATTTGGCCAGTCATTATTCTTATTTCCATCCAAAGGGAAATGCGGAAACCCGCTGTATGCATGCCCTGTGGATATCGTCGCACTGACGATAAATGGATTATGTGGTGGAATAGAAACCTTTACCTTGTCGCTAATTTTAATTACCTTGTAAGGGTCATTACTACTATCTAAATATTGCATCCCGTTAGAATAACTCCAAGAAACACTTTTAGGTTTTAACCATACCTCAACCCTTCCAGTTAACGATAATTTATTCTCTCCATGTTCAATGCGAAACCCATTTACAACATTTTTTACATTGGTAAATGTTTTACTAAGGACAATCCGTTTTGATTCTCCGCCATTGCCTCCAATAGTAAAATAATTTGCGGGTATGATAGTTCTCCCTTTACCAGGCAATGTCCAAAATAAACGTAAGTTAGCCCCTCCACCACCCTCACGCCATTTATGATCGAATAAATAATATTTTCCTTCAGTCACTTCTACATTTGCGAAATATCTACCTGCATCTGTACGACCATGACCTAAATTAAGACCATCCCATAATTTAGTACCATTCCACCAAAACCCTTGTCCGTCATCAGAATCAGAATATAAATTTATTGTACCTGTTACAGGCGATTTAATATATCCATTAATATGAATTCCCACAAGATCCGTTCTATTTCCAATAATTTTACCACTCCCCCAATTAAAATTTATATCACCAATATTATGTACATCTCCCCAATATACACCTTTATTAAAGCCATTTTTATCTTTCATTTCATAGTACCTCATACGCATGCCTTGAACATCCTTTCCATGTTTGGAAGCTCGTTTAATTCCCACAAAATCATAACTAGTTTCAGATGAAAATGATATTGGTTCGGGACCTCCTTTAATCTCTGGAAATGTAGTAACCGGTATTGAATTTCCCTCAGAAATATCAGCTCCATTGTATGTCAAAAATAAATTATAATTATCACTACTACTATTATACTCATTTTCATTGATGTCAAATTTACAATAAAAGGAAACTTCGGCATTCTTGTCTTTTGGGATAAAAACGTTTTGATTCTGATCATCTAAAGCCTCAATTTCCGAAACATGGAAATATTGTCCGTTCTGATTGAAGCGTATTGTGTGTATATCACTTTTATTAAGTAGCATTTTAGGACCCAATTTTTGTGAATCGGATTTTAAAAAATCCTCGCGTGAAATTTCGGTTTCGATTAGTTTACCACCACATTTATTCATGTCCCCTACTTTTGCATACGTTTCTGGATCATAATCGCGTAAAAACCCCTGCTTTGTCACGTATCCTATTTCGCCATCCTTAAATTTGATGGTTTTTCCATTAAAATTATTGTCCTTTGTTGTTCTCGTTAAATAATTGCGGGATTTGACACCAAATTTTTCGTCACTTCTGTTGTATTTTTTCCCCTCCTTGACATATCCTTCCTGTATATTATCAAGTTCACTAAACTCGCGTTTCATCCATCCATTCATTTCCTGTATTTCATCACCAATTCGCGATGGTATCTCTTCGTGAAATCCTTCCACAACTGAGCTAGTAAATCCTTCACGTTCATTATTTTCGAACTTATTTCGCTGATTATTTAATAACTTTCCCTGTTCACAAATAATACTATTGTAATTCGTATTATTTAGACTCATAAACCCATCGGGACTATCTTGTTTATCATTATATGCCATATATATAGTATATAATGAGTTTATTTTAAAATTTTTAATGAAACAATTCCTAGAATGACAGCTCCTAGTGTAATACCCATATATTTCATGCGCGAAGAATCCAGTTGCAATTGTGTTGATTCTAAATTACCTTCAATATCTGTAATGGTAGAGTTCTCTTTCGCTATTGCATGTTTATTAAAATTATATACATCGTGACTTTTATTGTATGCCTTAAGAACATTAGCTGATGCGTCATCGTCATATCCAAGTGAATTACGTTTCATATCACATTCAATAGACCTATTTTCCTTCGATGTACATCCAAAATTTCTCCAATGATGTGCTGCCTTTTCAATATCATCGCCATAAACATTTTTCAAATCCGCATATTTTTCTAAATAACATTGTGCTTGTTTATCAGTTATAGGTTGTTTACACTTTGCGGACGGACATTCAAAAATTCTACTTTCGCGCGGTGTACAACCATTCGTTTTCCAATGCTGTTTAGCCTTGCGAAGATCATCCCCAAAAAAATCCTTTAGATCTGGATAACGTTCTAAATAACACGACGCTTCTTCATCTGTTAAATCCTTATCACATAAATCACTCATATAACATATAAAGATATTTATTCCTTTTATAAACATTTATTGTTTTTTGGTAGTTTGATAAATGAATGCACCTAAAACTGCGAATCCAGCAATTGATAGTGCTAGATATTCATTATAATTATGTTTAACGCGCAGATTTGCGTCATTATAACGAGCATCAATTGTTGGTATATTTAACTGAATCCCGCCATTATCATTCCCTTGTATATTCGCTAATTCGTTTCCCATAATAAATTAACATTATATTTTATTTGGCAGATAAAACCATTAATACAACCATACCAATCAGTGACGTTCCGTATAACAATTGATAATTGTAATTATATACGCTATCGCTATACGTTTGCTCAAATGAATTATTTGATTCTTTGATACTATTATATTTTCGGGTAAGTGTACTAAATGTTTTTTTATCGTCTTCGATAACTTTTGTTAAATTGTCTAAAATTTTATTTGATTTGATATTATTCTCTACGAATACAGCATCTAATTTCTTTTCATTTACATGAAACTCACCTACTTTTGCCACATAACCACGATAAAGACGCTCAGCATCTTCATTCTCGGGATCCTGTTTAAAAGCAATAAAGCTCATTTGTACTCGATCCAATAAAGAAAAAAAACTAATCTTATTATTTTTATATTTTTCACTGAAAAATTCGGGCGGTTTTAAGTCTATAGTCATTAATATAATTCAAGAAAACAAATTAACGATTTACACAATTACGATAATAAATACCCTCGATAGAGGTTTTACACGGACGGATTATTTTACACACTTGATCTGGTCGCATACATAGAGCTGTTGATACAGCATCAAACCGAGAAATTTCGGGGATTTCATTACTGAGTTTAATGTTATATTTACTATAAAATTCGGTTTGTTCTTCTGTTGACAAAATTCTGTGGTTGGGTACTATCGAATGCGAAAGAATATTAAATTGTAAACGCTTCAATGATATAATATTTACATAAACTCCTTTTTGTTCCCATATATGCTTTACAGCATTCTGAATTGTCTCAGTCGAATCTTCGTTAACAATAATCACTAGATCATCATTTTTTGTTAACGATTCTTCAACTTCAAAGAATTGTTCAACAAATGCCTCAAGAACAGCCTGTTTCAGTGTCTTTTTTGTCCTACCAGTAATTTCATAGAATTTAATATATACCTTTTTATCATTTTTTTCCAATTGTACATCTAATTCCTCATTTCTTAGCATGGCTTGCAATTCAACAATTCCTATACCTGTGTACTTGTCAACATTATATCCTTGCGTTTCTAGCAATTCAAATAATGTCTGGCGTGTTTTGTATAATATAGTGAAGAAATTACTACTTGTAGAAAGTTCCATCTTGAATATATAATATAATATTACTATTTAATTTATTTCAATTTTATGTATTAATTCGTATCGTTTTCTTTTCACCTTTATCCTTTTCTTTTTCTTCTGAATCTTCTTCTGTGTCATTTTGTTTACTCTCTTTTAGTTCTTCTGGTTCTAAAACACTTTCGGATGATGAGGACGATTGTTTGATTAGTGTATCAATCGACTTTAATTTTAACGAATCGTCTATACCTGCGTTCAATGATATAGATGGAAATTCATCGTTATTTTCTTTTCTATCCTGTTTACTTGTATTTATTGTATTCATAACGTTAGATGTTGTAGCAACCTTACCCGACTCTGAAAAAAATGAGTCATCGCTCTCATCACTAGGGTTCCCATTTGGAGGAGGAGGAGGAGGGGGTGGGGTATCATCGTCACTTGACGAGACTACTGATATTCCACCAGGTTTACCAGTTTCTTTTGGTTCCGAAGATGTTGCTGTCTGATATCCGTCATGAAGAGGACGGGGGTCATATTGTGGGCTATTCGGGTCATATTGTGGGCTATTCGGGTCATATAGTGAGCTATTCGGGTCACTAGTTGGAGCATAAGCAGGAGAACCAAGAGCATAAGCAGGAGAACCAGGAGCATAAGCAGGAGATCCAGGAGCATAAGCAGGAGATCCAGGAGCATAAGGAGAAAATTCGGGAGATTCAGGAGTTATCCCCACATGAGATGGTGTTCCAGGACTTTTATTTTCATTATATGCGTTTGTTATTTCGTCTACAATTTTATGCTGTATAACATTATTTATATCACTCTTAAACGTCATCTCACCGAATTGTGAAATATTGTCTTCCGTAATAACACGCATTTGAATATTCATTGTTTGTAATTCTTGAATGAGCAATTTCAAAGAATATGGAATTTTGACAATCGAAAAATTGCGTCCATGACGTGATATACTCTTTAATTTCATTGTATCATTTATTTCATTTGAAAATTTGGCGTGTCCATCAGTATGTAAACTATAAAATTTGTCCTCTTTGATATTATATGCGGCAACACATCCAGACGTATTACATACAGCCATTTCATATTGATCTCCGCGTACCATGAAAGATTCTTGAATGAATTTACTAGCTCCGTGAGCAATTAATCCATCGCGTTCCATTTCACCAATACGTAATCCACCATCATTCGCTCGTCCTTGTACTGTTTGTCGAGTTAATAAGGTTCTGGGACCTTCTGCACGATAATTAATCTTGTCCTTTACCATATGTTTAAGACGCATATAATAGTTAGGTCCAATGAATATTTCGGTTTCTATTTGATCACCTGTCATTCCATTGTAAAGAATTTCACTCCCACTTTTATGTAATCCTACTTGATTCAACATGCTCCCCAATAGTTCATGCTTCGAACCTTTGTTTGCAAATGCCGTACAATCACCACTATTGCCATAATGCAAACATATTTTACCAAACATACTTTCTACAAGTTGTCCGATAGTCATACGCGAGGGAATCGCATGTGGGTTAATAATTAAATCTGGTTTGATTCCGTCTTTCGTGAATGGCATATCCTCTTCAGGAATAATTAAACCAATTGTTCCCTTTTGTCCGGCGCGACTTGCCATTTTATCACCAATTGCTGGTATACGCTGATCACAAATACGAACCTTTGCAATTCTATAACCATCATCATCCTGTGACATATACGTTTGATCAACAAATCCCATTTGACCTTTTTTAGGCGTCATTGAAGCATCTATGTACGAATCTTCTTCGTTTGGATCCTTGGTTGCTTTGCCGATAATAACCATGCGTTCATGTACAGCAGTGCCTTTGGCGATTAAACCATTCGAATCAAGTACACTATAATCATAACCCGGCTTCTTTTTCAACACATTTGCTGAATTAATATTCATAATACGGACATCATCGGTTACATCGGCAACATCGGTACTTTCTTCACGGGCTTCCAATACCGAATAATATGATGTTCTGAAAATACCTCTATCAACCGCCCCTTTATTAATCAAAATAGCATCCTCAACATTATATCCAGTATACGACATAATTGCGACAATGGCATTTTCGCCATGTGGATGTTGCTCTTTCTGTATGATATCTAAAAACTTACTCTTAATCAGTGGAATTTGTCCGTAATTCAATACGATTCCAGTCTTATCCATGCGTTTTTGATAATTCGTGTGATATAAAGATACCGACTGCTTTGTTTGTCCGCATGAAAATGCGTTACGTACTGGTGGATTATTTTCTGGAAAAATAACTTGATTCCCCATCACACCAAGTGTAAGTGAATGGTCTATTTCAACATACGAATATGATTTCGAGGAGTTGGTTAAATCGTCAAAGCTCAGTGCTATCAGAGCTGTCTCTGTTTCATTTGAATCGATATATTCTACCGGACCATAATTCGTCTTTAGTGATGACAAACTCTTGTCATATAACTCGCGATGATTAAAAATAGTATATGTTTTAAAATCGATAGCCTGTTTTTTCCTGTCAAAACCTGTAAATAGATTCATATAATCAAAATCATTACTAATGATTCTTTTCACAATCGCATCACTAACAAATTTGTTGTTATCCAGGTAATATAAAGGTCTCATTAAACGCCCACTATCAATAAAAATTTCAATCTTACGATGTTGATAATAAAAACTAACACTAACATCTTTTGGTAACAATCCCGTGCGACGATTTTGTTTGATTATGTCTATTGTATTGAATGGATCTTCGACAACGCCAAACCACAAGCCATTTATGAAAATTTTAATCCATGTATACAATTGTTTGCATGAAAATATATCAAGTGGTTTCATATCAGTATTTTCAAACATCCATGATTTGAAATGTTCTAGTGGAATATGATTAGATATATATGTCATAATCGCAAGATGTTTATGTAAACCACAATTTCCACCATCAGGTGTATCAATAGGATCTATTAAACCATATTGTGAAGGATGTAGCAAACGCGGTCCAACCACTTTTGCGCTAGCATCTAATGGTAAACTTAATTTACGCATTTGACTCAATGCTGAATTAAAACTTAATCGACTTAAATCTTGAACAATGCCAAGTTTTTTTGTATGCGTTGTTGATCCCCAATTTCCTTTGAATGCCTTTCTGAAACCAACTTCCACAGCACGATTTGCGAATATTTGTTTTTCATAATTGCGCATGAATTGTTCAAACCCAGCGAAGTTGATATTCACATAATCAGTTTCCTTATCTGGTCGCGACTTGTAAAAAATACGCTTATCTATATTCACGAAAATACTATGTTCTTGAATTTTATAATACTCTTTAAATAAATCATACATAAGACGACCCGGAACTTCAACACGTTTATATGTAAAACTATCACGATCTGTAGGCATTTTAACTCCCATTTGTACTTGTAGTAGCTCGAACGCCATGTGTCCCAAAAAATATGCTTTGTGAAAATAATTGGTTGTTCCTAGATTGGGTAAAAAATAATTCATTAATATATCATGTGCACTAACAATGGTTTGTCTCTTTGTTAATTTACCAATGTACTTTAATGCATGTTCTTGAGTGAAAATCATACCGGCGTCATGAATCGATGGTATAAATTTGTCTATATATCTCTCATTGACATCTATATCTAACAAACAATACGATATAATGGTTTTGTCACTAATTACACCCAGTGCCCGCATTAAAATAAATAAAGGGATTGGTTTGCGCACATTTGGAACTTCAACAACTATGTTACAATTCGAATATTTATCAGATGGTGAAACGTAATGGATTTTCATTGTTCGTTCGGGTTTTGACGCGTCCTCTGAAACCAT
>Ga0206125_10005335_pt1 | contig 10921 bp, 10 predicted proteins | sample Helgoland_Spring_4_FD_148598 | JGI IMG/M metagenome (GOLD analysis project Ga0206125, IMG submission 148598) | Pelagic subsurface seawater microbial communities from Kabeltonne, Helgoland, North Sea - Helgoland_Spring_Bloom_20160331_1 | ecosystem: Environmental > Aquatic > Marine > Epipelagic ...
CAGGAGCACAAGCAGTCAATGAGTGGGTAAGACTTCATCACGAAGCAGCAACCGGTGTAGACGGATACTCATCTGAATACAAGAAAGATATTACTTTCAATGTATTGAGTCCTAATGGAGAAAGAGTAGAACAATGGGTTCTAAAAGGTGCATTTATTACAACAGCAAATTGGAACGGATTAGATTACGCTTCCAATGAAGTAGTCGATATCAACTTAACAATGCAATACGACTACGCAATATTAGAGTTTTAGGAGAAAAATTATGTGGGCAATATTTAAAGACAATAATGAATACAACGAGAAATCAATAATTGGTTTCGGAGCGTTTACGATAATGGTTTTGTTTGCGATGGCAGATGTTGTAACTGGACTTATGGGTAAAGATTTAGTTATCAATGATGTAGTATACAATTCATTCTTATTCACTACATTAGGTAGTTTCGGTATCGCAGGTGCAGAAAAAGTTTTAAAAAAATAATAAGTTATTAATTCTTAATTAATCAAGGAGTAAAAAATGGCTGAAAGTCAGTATGGTTTTCCTACTGAAGTTCTATCTTTACCATCAAACGGATTACTATATCCGGAAGATAGTCCTTTGCGTAGTGGAAACATAGATGTCAAATATATGACAGCAAAAGAGGAAGACATTTTAACATCTCAAAATTTAATTGAACAAGGTGTAGTGATTACAAAGTTATTAGAAAGTGTAATTGCGAACTCAAAAATTAAATTAGATGAAATGTTAATCGGTGATAAAAATGCACTTATGATTGGGACACGAATATTAGGATATGGTGCAAACTATAACATAATGTTAACAGACCCCGATACACAAGAAAGAGTAGAACACACCGTAGACTTGTCTAAACTAAATAATAAAACAATAGATGAGAGTTTATTAAAAAATGGAAATCTTTTTTCATTCGAATTACCTAATTCTAAACGAGTTGTAGAATTTAAATTACTAACTCACGGAGATGAAAAGGCAATAGAAGAAATTTTAAAAGATTACAAAAAGGTCGAAGAACTCACGGGAGTATCTCAAGAGATTACCACAAGACTAAAATATCAAATACAATCAGTAGATGGAAATAAAGAGCAAAAAGATATTGACAACTTTGTCGATAACGAATTCTTAGCACTTGACGCTAGAGCATACAGAAAGTATGTTTCTGACTTAACGCCTGATACGGAGTTGTCATTTGAATACACAAGTCAAAAAGGTAAAAAACACAAACTTGATATTCCTTTAGGGATAGAATTTTTTTGGCCAGCCGCCGAGTAATAGGGCGGCCATACACGAAGAACTCTTTAACATTGCCTATTATGGCAATGGATTCAATCACAACGAACTCTACAATATGCCAGTTCCATTGAGACGTTTCTATGCTCAAAAGTTAATTGATGCTAAAAAGAAAGAAGCAGATGAAATTAAAAAATCATCACAACAAAATGATTCACAAATCTCTCGTCCAACATTCCAAAAATCTTAAAACTTGATATTTATTAATAGGAAAAAACTATGAATAGAAAATTTGTAAAAGAAAACAAGCAAGTAATACGAGAGTTTATCGGAAAACTTTTAGTTAATATATTGACTAAAAGAAATAAAAAAGCTCTCGATAAGGTTATTGCTGCCGACCCAACTTTAAAAAATAAAAAACAAGATATGCTTAGACTTAGAAAAAGCATTGAATCAAGATTAGACAAGTTGGACAAAAGTAATCCTGAATTGATTTCAAATTTACGAAAAGCATACTTATAAGTTTTTTTTAATCATTAACTAAATCACATATGGCAGAAAATACAAAAGAACAAATAAAAGCGCAAAAAACTATTTCAGAACTTCTATCTGAAATTGGTGAAAAAGCTGAAGCAATTCAAAAAACTTTTAAAAAACAAAAAGATGCCGCAGCAGATGTTGCAGGTATTCTTGCAGCTCAAAAAACCAAAATGGAAAGTTTTGAAAAAAACAGAGACGCTGCCGCTAAGGTTGTAGAAAAAGCACAACAAAAGCAAATTGATTTAGAAATGGAATATATGCATGCTATACGAGATGGTAATTTAGAACAATCGTATGCAATAGAAGAACGAATAAAAACAACAAGAGTTGAAGTTGATGAGGCAGAGAAACTCAACGAAATAGCCCAAGATGGTGTTGATTTAGCACGAACAAAATTAGAAGTTCAAGACAAACTAAAAGACCGAGTTCAAGGTCAAGCAGACTCTGCTAAAAAACTCGGAGATAATATTAATTCATTTTTCAATGCATTACCAGGTGGTTCATTTTTAACAAAAGCATTAGGAATGGATACTTTGGGAAATGACTTATCAAAAGGTGTTATTGATAATTTAGACGAAGTTGATAAGGGTAGTTCAGCTTTGGGAACATCTATGGGTGGTATGTTTAATGGATTAGTAGCTGGACTTGGTAGACTTAAAGCAGCATTTATGGCAAATCCAATTTTATTCCTTGCTGGTATAGCTCTCGCAATAACACAAGCAATCTTTGGTTTTAGAAAGGAAGTTAGAGATACCGCAGCTGAATTAGAAATTAGTGCAAAAGCAGCAAAAGCTTTAACATTAGAATTAAAAGCTGCAGAAATGCAACTGAAGTTTCAAGGTTTTAGTGCGGATAAACTAAAAACCACATTAGCAGAAATATCATCTGAGTTCGGAACAATGGAAATGATTACCGTTAAAAATGCTAAAAACATTGAAATGATGGCTCAAGAAATGGGTGTGTCCGGAAGAGAAGTCGTTAAGTTCAACAAAGTAATGATGGACTTAACAGGAGCTTCTTTTGATGTGGCCACCAATATAGCACAATCCGTAGCAGATTTAGCAGACTCTGAAGGTGTTGCTATCGGTAGAGTGATGAAAGATGTTTCAACCAACGCTGAAGCATTTGCAAAATTCTCAATGGACGGAGCAGACGGATTAGCTCGAGCAGCAGTAGAAGCAGCCAAGATTGGTGGTAGTTTAAAAACCGTATTAGAAGTTGCAGATAATGTATTAAAATTAGAAACAAGTTTAAGTAACCAATTTAAAGCACAAGTCATAACTGGTAAACAAATCAACCTTGAAAAGGCAAGACAATTAGCACTTGACGGGGATATCGCCGGATTAACTGAAGAAATACAATCTATTGTTAGTGATTTCGGAGATATTCAAGCTATGAATGTTATTGAAAGACAATCCTTAGCAGATTCCATTGGTATATCAGTTAGAGAATTACAAAGAATTTCTCGTGGAGAAGCAGCGAAAGAACAAGAAAGTGTTCAAGACAAAATAACCATAACTAATAAGTTATTGGCAGCTGGTAACGAAGACCAAAAGAAACTTCAAGACATACTTGATGGTGGAATACAAACAACAGACAAAACGGTTAATTTATTTCAATAGGAATTATAAATGATAACAATAAATCCAACAAAATTAGTTCGTAATGTAAGTAAAAACGGCGAATTTATATTTCGTGGTGGATTAGCATTACAAGCAGAACTTGGTGCTCAAAATGTTAAACGATTTTCTAAATTTATAACTACACCAAGGGGAACAAGATTTCTTGCACAACAAGCATTATTACAAAAAGCAAATCCAAATAGAAAAAAAATAACAAACATTGACGGAACAGAGGTTAAAGAACAACCATATGAAACAGCAAGAGACTATAATCCATTAGCACCCTTATTAGCAAAAGGAATATCACAAGAGGGAACATTATTTAAACCAAAACGACATACTGATAGAGAAAATATATTTGGTTCTTTAAATCCATTTGCAGAAAAACCAAAAGCTAACGGAACTGGACCAGTAACATTTTTTTCAAAAGATAAAAAAGTAGATTTACAAGTTCGTTATGGTGGAGAAATAAATGTTTTAGATAGTTTTCCAAATAGACAAAATGAATCTGGTCAAGCAGAAGTAAAAGATTTTATTAAATTTAGAATTAGAGATGCGGTAAATGGTAATTATATTATCTTTCCCGCACTATTATCAGGAGCGATATCAGACAATTCAACAACAACACCAACTGAATCATCATACATTGGTAGAGCAGACAAGGTTTATGTTTATGGAAGTTATTCAAGAACAATCAGTTTTACGGTAAACATTGTAGCGCTTGATAAATTAGATATTCCAATCATATGGGAAAAAGTAAATGCAGCAAAAGGATTAGTCTTACCAGAATATAAAGAGTTTGAAGATATAGGTGTTGGTAAACGACCAGTAGCACCTATCGTAAACCTAACATTAGGTGATTTATTTAATGACGCACCAGGTTTCTTTACTTCGGTTAATATGTCTATACCAGAAGGTTCTACTTGGTCATTGACAGACGGAACTCAAGTTCCACATTTATGTTCATTGGCATTTGAATTTACATACATTGGTAAAGAAAATCCATCAATGAGGTCAATGCATTATGACAATATACAAAAAGAATTTCCGAAAGTTGTAGATGAAAGACGAAAACAAGAGCAAGAAGATTTAGATAATATGACATTTAATGAAGCTTTTAAGAAAAAAAGAAGTGAATTAGGTCCAGGTAAAACATTTACTTGGAATGGTAATAGTTATTCAACCAATACGGCAGAAGATAATGGCTAACAGATATAATAAATCAAGAATATTTAAAGATGAAAACGGAACAAGATATTTAAATCGTGTAGAGTATCCACCGATTCCAATTCGTGATACGGATATCTTTATTCGTGGTATTTTTGGTCAAACATTTATGAATTTAGCAAACAAATACTACGGAGATAAAGACTTGTGGTGGATAGTCGCTAGAGCAAATCACCAAGCAGAATCAATCTATATGATACCAGGTAAAGAATATCGTGTTCCACAAAGTGTAGCTTTAATATTACAAGAATACGAAGAACTTAACCGATAATGATTAAGCAAGAACATATAGACGGAAGAGTTCAAAAAGCTTTCAATGATAAAACAAAAAGCTTAAAAAAATTAAACCCAACAACAGATAAAAACTTTTTTACAGGAACGGCACTTGATGTAAGTAGTGTAAATCCAATGGACCAAGAATTTTATCGTATGCCATTTGCAAAAGTTAGTATAGCAGTTCCAGATATAAAAGCATCTGATAAAAATGGTATTGTAAGACAACCAATCAGTATATCAAGTTATATGAATGACCAAGGAGATAATGAAATACTTGGTGTCGCAGATAAAGAAAACAATAAACCACTCGCATTTATTCAAGGATACAATGAAAGTGAAACCAATAGATTTCGTGGACACACCGGTATAAAATCTATCAAACAAACACAACAAGAATATTATACTTCTCAATATACAATTGATTGGGAATGTCCAGACCCAGTTTATTTTGAACAAGTGTTTGAACCTGCATTTTTAAAACTTGGTGCTGCAGTTACCTTAGAGTTCGGATATGGTAATGCATTAACTGATATAAAAATACCACCAATTACCATTGAGGATATGACACGATACCTAAACGACCAAGAACTTATCAACACCATAACTGAAACAGTTTTTAAAGAAGATAAAGAGGGTTTTGAACTCGCCGAAGAAAATACACGACAAGATACAATTAGAGACAGAAATATGAGAGCACCCGGAACATACTTTTGTGATATCGGAATAATAGATAATTTTGATTACAAACTAACTGAGGGTGGTGGTTATACTGGCACTATACGAATTATCAGTATGGGAACAAGTCCATTATTAGAAACAAATAAACCAGGAGATGAGTCGGATAATTAAATGATTTAAAGAAGAAGTTTAAATAGTTTAACAAAGTTTGATAAAAAAAGTAGAGAGTTGTTTGGTTCAAGTGAAGGTTTAGATGAGGAACAAAAATCAGAAGTTTTTAAAAATCTTATACAATCATCATCTGATATAAAAACTTTATTGGAAGCTGGTGTTACATTTGGTGCAGTGATAAAAAATTTAGACAAAGTGTTGGATAAATATTTTGATACAAATCAAGCAGGTTTTAAAATTAATGAAGGTTATTCAACACATTATATAGGTGAAGACGAAGGTAAACCATTCGTAAAGTATAGATTTAAAGATGGTGCGATGTATTTTGATTTTGAAGTCAATACTCCAATAAGAACGGTGGTTGATTTTATTGATAAATATAATTTAACGATATTTGTAGAAAAAAGTGGTTTTTATGATGCCCTTAGAGGGAAAAAGGGTGGATTATATAATGGTGGATATGAAGAAAACTCAAAATTACGAGGAAGATATTTTATGTCTTGGGGATTTTTTGAAGACATTATATTGGGTAGTTTTTTTGAATTAAAAGCTGATATGTCAGCTGGTTCAGACGGAAATTATATCCAAAGAATTAGAAGTGTAGATAAAAAAAGACAACCAAACAAATGTATCAAGTCAGACTTTTTATATTCATTAGGTTTGGATAAAGTTATGCTACCAGGTAAAACACACCCATTACTTAAAAACCCCTTAGAAGGTTTTACAGACGAGGAAAAAAACTTAGTAAGAAGTATTTATAAACCAAAACAATTAAGGTCATTAGAAACGATTAAAGCAATTTACGAAATATTTGACGAGGAATATAAAAATTGGGCCCAAGGTAAATCTAAATTTAACCATCAGACACGGAAGAAAGAATATGTAAAAGCTACTGAAGGACAAATAAGAGATATGGTTTTTCCAGTTGAATTGTATAAAAAACATTTTGAAAACGCAAGTTCACTAAGACAATCTTTAACTAACTTCTGGGCAGATGTTACAGGAATGTATGGTGGTTATTGGAGATTTGTCGTTGGTCAAAGTCAAGATGATAGTGTGTCTATTGGTATTAGTGATATGAGATTATCACCCAAAGACCCAGTTACACCAACACAAAAAAGTGATTTGGAATCCAAACAAGATAAGGAACTTGCAAAACTTGAAAATTGTTATGTTTTTGAACTTTATTCCGAAGACTCAATAGTCAAATCATTTGATTTAAGTCTTGATTTATCATCAGAAATGGCAGTTCTTGCTCGCCAAGGAAAATATAAACCAGAAGGAACAACGAGTGATATAAAATCATTATCTGATGTATCAATTGAAGCTTGGAATCTATTGACTGAATCAAAAACATTAAGTAAAATTGAGAAAGAGGCTGGAAATTTAGAAGAATATAACAAACTTAAAAAATTACAACCAGAGTTGATTAAAAACTTATCTTATCCTTCTGATAATGGAAAAAGTAGAGCATATGTAAAAGATAATTATAAAAGTTCAACAAATATAAGAGAACGAAATGAAAGTGGATTTGATTTTTTTACAATACCTGAAATCAACGAAGACACTACACAAGAACTTGAAAAGATAAACAATGATTATACATCATTATACAAAGGTATTGGAATCTATGATAAGAATGGTAATATGTCAAGTTATTTCAAACAAACAATGTTGTATTTATTAAACACAGCAAAAATAAAAGGAAGTGGTTCTTTAATAACCACAAACCCAATATTAATTCCAGTATCAATCACAATGACATTAGATGGAATTGGTGGATTAAAAGTTGGTGATATATTTAAAGTTGATTATCTACCAAAACAATACAGAAAACATACTTATTTTGTTATTCAAAAGGTAGAACACTCAATAACATCTGCTGGGTGGACAACAGAAGTGGGTGCTTATATGCAAATGATACCACAAAGTTATTTCAAAGAACATAAGTTCAAACTTTTAACTGTAGAAGCAGAAGATTTACAAAAATTATTTGAATTTAATGACATAGACTTTAATGATGTTATCGTTGGTTTAGGTGATACAGGTCAATCAACACTACAAGAGAAACTTGAAGGTATAGCAGAAAAAATTGAAGAGATGAATGTTCAGAAGGAGTTATTAAATCAGAAAGAGAAGTTACGCAAATTAGCTACACAATCGGGTAATGGTTCTCTTAGAACTACCCAACGATACTATTTAAAAGAATTGGGTCAGATGGAAAGAGATTTAGAACAACAACGAACTGAAGTTAACCAACTAATTCAAAATATTGAACCATTTAAACCAACTCTTGATACTGTAAATACAAATGTAGACAATGCAATAATTGCAGCAAGAGAGTTTGCATTCGAATATAAATTAGAAGAGGAATCTTCATCTAAATCTTATAGTTATAGAAGTCAAATATAATAAATTACATTTTGATGTTATAAATCAATACTTATAATAAATGGTTATAGTAAATACAGATATTCTATTAAACCAACTCAAACAACAAATACAATCTAAACCATTTGTATTAATGCAAATGTATTCAGATGTTCAAAAGCATCCACAAGAAAATCGTATAAGTTGTATATGGGTTGATTTTCAAGATGAACAATACATTGTTCCAATTCACCATACTGAAAAGTTTCGTGATATCAATAACTTAATCACAACCAAACAAACCATTTATGTAGATGACTTAAAACAACACCGACATAATGCATTAGTAATATCAGATGATATTCGTGATATGAATTGGTCTTGGTATCAACAAACAAATCAACCATATGATATGGAACAACACTTAACTAATGCACATCATCACTACAATAGATTACATTACGATAAAGAAAACATTAATGATTTGATTCCATTAGTCAAACATGCGGAATACTTTGGACCAATATCCAAAGAATTATATGAACGATACGAACAACACGACCAAACCATATTGGAAAACTTATACACAATAGAACGCAATGGACTAAAGACTTATGAAAAAATCATATACTCGGAATACAATCCATTCACATCAACCGGAAGACCAAGTAATCGTTTCGGTGGTATGAACTTTGCAGCACTAAACAAATCAGACGGAAGTAGAAAACAATTCATCAGTAGGTTTAGCAACGGAGTATTGGTTGAAATGGACTTTGATGCTTATCACTTACGATTAATCGGAGAGATAATCGGTTACGAGTTCCCTAAAACATCAGTTCACGAACATATGGCAGAACTATATGGATTACCTTATGAAGAAGCAAAAGCTCTATCATTTAAGTATTTATACGGAGGTATATCAGATGAGGTTTCGGACAACCCATTCTTCTCAAAAGTAAATGATTATATTAAATTACTTTGGCAAGACTATAAAACTAACAATTTTGTTCAGTCTTATATTTATAATAGAAGAATACATAGGAAAAATCTACAAGATATGAATCCTAATAAGTTGTTTAATTATATGATACAACTTATGGAAACGGAAAACAATATCAAGATTTTAAGTAAATTGCAACCTAAATTACAACAATACAATAGTAAATTAACATTGTATAATTATGACGCATTTTTATTTGACTTTGATACAAAAGACGGATTAGAGTTTTTGGATATGGTAAAACAAACTATTGAAAGTGATGGTAAGTATCCAGTTAAAATTAGTAGAGGAGTTAACTATCACGAAATGGAAGACATAACGGAGAAATTTAAATGAAAGATTTAAAAAAATTATCAAAAATCACTACTCGTTATACCAATAAAGAAGGTATAGCACACCCGACAAATCAAAAGCATGATTTTTCAAAACCTACATTAGTTAATTTATCTAAGCAAGAATTAGAGATACTTTATACATCAGGTAGAATTGAAGCTGACGGAATAACAATTACATATGAAGACTAATTTCAAAAAAATACTCAACGAGTTAAGTTATAGAGTTTCAACAGGAATTCCAGACCTAACTAATGAACAACACTTAATCAAATTATGGGACATTTTAAAAGAACATAATTGGTCAGTTGATGCTCGCGTAGAATTATTAAAGAATTTAGATGAAGCCAAGAGAGTAAAAAGATATCCAGGAACAACTTGGACAACAGCATCAGGACACGCCGGTAAAAGAGGAGACGGAAAAACTCAATACGGAATGAAATCAAAAGATGTGGCACAAGCTTATGTAGCAGGTAAAAATGTTGATAAAGATACAAAACCTTCAGACTTATCAACAACAGATGTTGAAACTGACGATTTCGAAAGAAAAAAACTATCAGAAGAAGAAAGACAACAAAGAAGACAAACTGATAAAGAAGAGTGCGAATTATGGTTAACTGAAGATGAAACATCATTAAAAGACAAATTTGCAGAGGAAGAAGGTAAAGGAGCAGCAGGAACAGCTCAATCAAAAGCAGGTGAGGCCGTAACAGTTTGGGGTGGAAATAGGGTTAAAGAATTGTTAGCTAAAGGTAAAAGTATTGATGAGGCAATAGCACAAGTAGAAAAAGAATTACAACAAATGATGAAAGATAATCCAAAAGGATTATTAACTCAAGAGTGGATAACAGCAGGACTATCTATCGTTAGAAAACTTGATAAAGAATTAAGAGAACAAGGATATCCTAAAGGATTAGGAAATGTTGAGGAAATAGGTTGGGATACTGACGCTGGTAGAGATTTAGTCGGAACTGATGACCAACACGGAACATCATCAGATATGTTTATCAAAATGGACGACGGTAGAGTAATCGGTGAATCATTGAAAAAAGACTTCAAGGTGTTCTTGGTTAATGGTGGGTATAAATCAGCCGTAGAGGACTTGAAGAAAAAAATTGGAGTAGATTTACCTGAAAATGTTTCATACAATAACTACAAGAAACGAAGAGCCGAAGAAGCAAATAAGATTAAAGAAAGAATTAAAAAAGAACTTGATGTTAAAAAAGTTGTAGATACAATTAGTGAAGACCCTAACATATTTATAAGTAAAATGTGTTCCAGTAAGGTTGGTTCAATAAGAAATAGATTAACAGAAATGTTTGGTGAAGACAATGTAAGTAAATTAGAACCATTAGTCAAACCTTTTGAAAGTGTTAGTGAATTTTTAAAAAACTTATCACCAGAACAAAGAAAACAAGCTGCAGATTTTATCAACAATCTTGACGGGGCTGAAAGCACAG
>Ga0206125_10005337_pt1 | contig 10919 bp, 6 predicted proteins | sample Helgoland_Spring_4_FD_148598 | JGI IMG/M metagenome (GOLD analysis project Ga0206125, IMG submission 148598) | Pelagic subsurface seawater microbial communities from Kabeltonne, Helgoland, North Sea - Helgoland_Spring_Bloom_20160331_1 | ecosystem: Environmental > Aquatic > Marine > Epipelagic ...
ACAAGTATACAATATACGACCTATAAATATCTTTACTGGTCGTGGTATGCGTTTTTCAAAACAAGTTATCTACAAAAAGGCAGGTAAAATCAGTTTATACCGTTAAATTAACCCTTAAAGTATAAGTAGTGTTTTTTTTTTTTACTAAGAAAATGTGAACTATTGTAAAAATGAGTTTTAGTTACCTATCAAATCATATTATCGCTCTAAACCTAAATTTTTTTCAAAAGTACTTTTGAAGGTTATTTTTTTTCTTATTCGCTATTAACTTATTTCTATAATTTTATTCTAATCAATGAAATTTAAAACAAATTTTGAAAACTTTGAAAATTTAAGCTCAAACTCTTATAGTTTTAATATGAATTTCCTCTATACTGATAGAGATAAACGTTTTATTAAATTCTACGAAGAGTTTTTAAATTTACCTCCAGTTTCGAATGAAAATTTTGATATATACTCAAATATTGTCGAGTCTACTATAAATGTATCATTTTTGAATAGGCTTAACTTTAATCTACCTCCAGTTTCTTTTACCAAAGAAAATTATGATTTTTCAAATTCTATTTTAAAAACAACAATAGAAAAACCGTATACTTTCAAAAAGAAAGATACTTCCCTAGTTGATTACGTAAACCAAACTGATAATTTAGGGTTTTATAATAATTTAGAAAATATAACTTCTATTTATCACTATTCTATTCCCAATACAAAATTAAACTACCCCGAACCTTTTGTAGCCTCATCATCTTTTATTCATTCTGAGATGTGATACATGCATATCCTAACCTACCAATACTGGTTATGGTTCGCTTTTACAACCCTTATCACCGTCTTTTTTACTTTACTGCTTATTACTTTAAGATGATGTAACATTAGAGTACGACCTAAAAGGGAAACCAGAGGGGTTAGTAGAGCAAAATGTGGTGACCTAATCACCGCTTGTGTACCGGTATCCTGAGCTGCTTCTATTATTGTTTCTGAAACTACAGATGCTATTGATTATTACGACGGTTCTGGTACTACTGAATTTGTTGTAGGTATCCGAGCTTACCAATGAGGTTGAGAGTACTACTACCCTAAAGATATAGATTTAAACTATAACGTTAAGAACAACTACTCAAGTTTCATTGGAAATTCATTAAAATATAATTCAACTACCGGTTTAAATCTCTCCTCAAATAACTTTTGAAAATTTTACCAAAATAAAGCCTCCGATCAAGTAATTACCCCTGCTCATCTCTTAATTTTACCTTCCGATAACTTAAAACTTTTAAACTTAAAGTCTTATAAGGATATAGGTGCTAGTACTATCGATGAGAGTACAGCTTTTAAAAGTATAAAAATGGGATCAAAAACCTTTAACTCAAATTTAGTTTTCACTCCTTCAGCCTTACAATCTAGGTTTACTACTATCTCAAATCTATATCAAAATGAAGATGTTTTTTTAAATTCCTATTTATATGGTATGAAGCGACAACATAATTTTCTGAATAACTCAGCTTTATTAAACCACTCAACTACCTTCTATAACTTAAAAAGTATTGATAAATTCCTAAACTACAATAATAAGACTGATACGTCTATGTTTTCGAATTATAATGGTGATGAGCTATTTAATTTTTTTAAGAAAAACCAAACCAATGTTAGTGATTCAAATATTTTTACAAAAAATAAAATTATTACAAATGTTAACCCCGATTCTAATTTAAAAATGATTTCATTTTTCTCCTTTTACCCCAACTCTTTTTCTTTTTTTAATAATGATAGTGATAAAAAAAAATTAAAGTTTCCTATATATAAAATGTTCAACAATAACCTTACGCAAACTAATACAGTCTCAGATTTACTTTTTAGAAAAAATAACCTTATCAACGATTTTAGTTCAATAAATTCAGAAGCTTTAAACTCGTCACTAAAATCAAAAGACTTAACGTATCAAAGTTATGAGACTTTTTCACCTAATCGGACTGTATTACCAGGCGAAAGGAGTTTAACCTTTTTTAGTGAGCAATCTCCCACCGTTTTAAATTATAATTATTCAACTAATATAAATACTGTTAATAATTATATGAGTTTTTTAAATAATAATACTGTTACCTCTACAGAATCCTTCTTTTTAAATACAGCAGGTTCTAACTGAAGTGATTTAACAACCTTAAATAAGTATACTGGAAGTAATGCTTATTTTGGTTACCCCAGATCTCCAATCATCTCCAATGAACCTCAACTTAGTTGATTAAACTACGACAAACCATTAACCCCTAACGGAGGTGATTCATCTTTAATATTAATTAACGACCAAAAAGATACTGCTGTACCTGCTGCCTTAGCTTCTATATACTGAGATACCTTCTTAAGTAAAAGTTCAGATAGTTTACGAGTTAATGATATGTTATCAAAAAACGCTAATGATAATATTTTTTATCTCCCCTTATTTACTGAATACTATGACTATGATTTCAGAAATTGACAAGCCTTAGAACTATTAGAAGATTGTTATTGAGAAACTAACTATTCAATATATAACTATGAAGAATATTTAAACTTGGTTTCAAACTTCTCTGATACTGAACGGTTTAATAAATTTGACAACTATTTCCAAAACCTAATTTCACGTAATACAACTAAAACAAAAAAAGGACTCATCAATAATGCTTTTTTTAAAGATAACCAGTTAACTGGAAACTATTACTCAAGTAACTTTTACCTTGATGAGTCAGTAACATCTCCTAATTTACTTACTTTAAATAATTTCTACACCATCCCTTTATTTTCATTAAACTTAAATTTAGATGACTCTTATGAATCTTTTAAAAATTTAAATTATTTCTTAAATCAATCTAATTCTGTATCCTTGAATAACTTATTAAATAATAATCAATTCCACTCACATACATTTTATGCCAATACCACTCGTTCTGATTATGAGGACTTTTCCTGACATACCGACAAAAAGAATGTAAGTAAAAATTACTTAAACTTAATTGACCAAATGAATGGACTAAAAGGTAATATAGACTTTACTCTATTACAAGACGCCAATTACTTAAATTTTGTAAACTACGACAATTTAGACTTAATTAACTTTAATTCTTCACGGGTTAATATTCTAGCAAGTGTAAGACCTATTACTAGAAGTTCAATGGTTACTTATAGTGCAATGCAAAAAGTTTTTAGATCTCGTTTTGAGGAAGGTAGATCTCATGCTAAACTTTCAGACCTTGCTAATTCTTTTGTAAAACAACCCTATCTAAACGCCCCACGTGTTAACTATGAAAAGTTATTAGGTAAAGATAAAATTAGTTTCTATAAAACAAGTATGTATCAAAGTAAACCTTTAAACTACTTTAACGCATTTTATGATATAAATTCAACACTAAACTTCTCCTTTTTTGATTTTCCATTTTTATTATCACCTAAAAGTGATCCAGCTCGTTATTTATGATTCGATTGGTACGCAAAATGAGGTGATCTATCTATACAACCTTCTTCATCCTCAAAATACGCTATCCACGGTTTACCTTACTTTAATAAGATTTTTGAGTTTTCAAATAGTAAAAACGATGTCTTAAATGAAACTGAAAATTATTTAACAAGACTACTTAAAGCTAGAAAAAACTATCTAAGTAACTGAACAAATAGCCCTTATTTTTATTCTAGATCCTCACTATGATATAAAAATAACAACCTTTTTAACTTATTTAATAATAGTGATGAAAAAATTATACATTTAAAAGGTTCACTTGCCTGAGCTAAACAGTATTGAACTTCCAAAAATATAGACAATACTTTTAGTAACAAATTCACATCTTCACTTTCTAATAACTCTACCTATAGTAAAGCATTTATACAACCTGCACTAAGCTCAACCAATTATAATTATACAATTACAACCTTAATCGATATATTAGGTAAAAGGGAGTATATGTATAGGGAACTCTTTATTAAGTTAAATAAGATTGTAAATCTACCTTCAAATTTTACAGCTAACCCTAAACACCCCATTATCAATGAAATTAGAGCTGCTTTTTTGTATAATGATCAAATCCAAAACTATAATGAAGGTAATAACTTAACGAGGTTTAACAACGTCTTAAAGACTTCTATTTATAGAGATATTGAAAGTTATGCAACTAAGTTTACGTCATCAAACTGGTTATTCTCTTCAATATTTTCAAATGTCTATAACGATTTTTTTAATGAACAATCGGATAAATCAAATACTTTATTAAAAAACCAATATCGACCTGTAAAAAAAGGTATATCAAGTATGATCAGGTTACATGCAACCGGTGCTATGGCTATGCCCGTAGAAATGAGAGTACAAATACTTGCTTCTTCTAAAGACGTAATACATTCATGATCAATCCCCTCTGCCGGGATAAAAATCGATTGTGTACCTGGTTACTCTTCACATAGAATTGCTATATTTCTTGCAACAGGGATTTTCTGAGGTCAATGTATGGAGATTTGTGGTCGTTACCACCACTGAATGCCTATAGTCGTTTATTTTATGAAAAGAGATCTATTCTTTTTATGATGTACCCATTTCATCTTTTTACCCTCCGCTAATAATGATTGAGCAATTAATGATAGATCAAATACAGATTTTCTTAAGTTAGCTTCTTTTGATAAATCTAGCTGATTAGCTGAATTAGTCAACATCTAATACTACTTATTTTATGTTAATGAGTGAAACATCCCTTATAATTGCCCTTTTAGCGATTCTACTTTCTCTTTTTGTTGTACTAACAGAACGTAAATTTTTAGCTTATGCACAACGTAGGATGGGTCCTGCTATTATGGGTCGTAACGGAGCCGGCCAATTACCACTAGATCTTGTTAAATTACTCACTAAAGAAGTCTTTTTCGTACCAAGACCCACCTCAGCATTAGCCCCTGTATTTTTAGCACTATTATATGCAGCACAAGTCCTCTTTTCTCAAAACTTTATTTGAAGCCCCTCATCCTTCTTGTTTGATAATTTAGATTCAGTAATTTTATACCATCTTATCCTAGTTTTACTTGGAAATATTTTCCTAGTAGTAGTAGGTTTAATGAGTCAGTCGAGATATGCTATTATCGGTACTGTTCGATCTTTGGTACATGTCATGTCACTAGATATTTTTGTAACTATACTATACTCACTTCTCGTCTTTAGTTCACAATCTGCCCACTTCCACGATTTTGTTTTAGTACAAAATACTTATTGATTTTTCTTTCTTTATAGTCCAGCAGCTTCTGGTTTTATCATAATACTTTTATTAGAATCTAAGCGAGCACCTTTCGATCACTCAGAAACGGAAGCTGAAGTGGTTGCTGGTTACGCAGTAGAATATAGCGGTCCTATGTTACTTATATTTTATCTTGCTGAATATTTACACCTCATAATATCTTCTATTCATTTTGTACTTTTTTTTTGAGGAGGTTGGAACGGGATTAAACTATTTTGGTATTTACCCCCTATATTCTTAGTCCCATGCGATTCTGCTTTCTGAGATTTTACTTTTCAAACAAACCTAATTTAGTTACTACTGTATATTTTTATTAGTTAAATTTTTCAAGTTAATTATTATAACTGTTTTATATTTAATTCTATACTAATTGGTTTTTTATTTTTATTCACCAAACTATTTTTGGTTAACTCTTTTCTTATTGATACCCAATACCGTCTAGACCTTAATGATAATATCCTAAATTTTTATTGTTTTTTTTGAACAAACGCCTGGTATCTATTCCCTTTTCTAATTTCTTACTCACTTATATATCTAGGGTTGTTTTTATACAGATCTAATGTTTTTTCGGTAAAAATCCTACTTGTTTTTATTTTTTTTTATTTTTATGAGTTAAGTGATTTACTTTTAAGTTCGTATTCACTTGATTTAGTAAATTTAAACTTATTAGATACAAATATTTTATTATCAAATAACATAAACAAATACCACCCCTTTATTTTTTATTTCAGTTTTTGGAGCCTTTTATTAATTCTAATCAACAAATTAAGTATTGTATTTAAATGTGAAGTAAAATTTCTCTGTAATACAAACCAAATCATAGATTTCAAAATTATTAAGACTTTGATGGGTTTCAATATAGTCGCTCTTTTTTTGGGTAGTTGGTGAGCATTACAAGAAGGTACCTGGGGCGGTTGATGAGGTTGGGACCCTTCAGAGGTTTTTGGTTTACTTTTTTTATTATTTTCATTTGAATTTTTTCATCGAAAACTAAATTTTAACTACAACTCACCACTACGTTACCAGCAATCAATTTATTTAGTTTTTATTTTCATTACTTATTATTTTATTCAATTAAATTTTGATCTTGTATCTCATAATTTCGGAACCCACTTCTTCTTCTTCTTCAACAATAACTTTTTCTTGTTAGAACTGCTATTATTACTAGTATTTTTCATGTTTATTCTACTCAAGAAATATTTCAATAATAAAAAAAATTTTTTTTTACTGCAATTCTACAACAAGATAAAGAAAACTACTAATCCTCTACACTACTATACTATAATAATGTTCACATCATATTTTGTAGTACTAGTTTTTATCAGTTTCAATCTACTACTTAATTTTTTTATTTGGAATTTTTTCAAGATACAAATGTTAAATTTGAATAATTCACTTTACTTCTTCCACTTCCTCTTTCTAATATTATTTTTAGTCAGTTTTTTTAACTTTAATTTAACTTTATACTTAAAGCTACTACCATTCATTATAGTTATAGTTAAATTATGACTTTTATTCATTATAATCCTCTCCTCATTTAATTACTCCATCTTAAATTTATTACATTGACTTTTCTTTCTTTTTTTCCTAGATAACAATTTTAATAGTGAACTTGTCGTAACAGACTGGTTCATTTTTTCGTACTATGATGATATTATTGTACAAATGAAGCTTAATACACCGACGCAGTTTAACTTTAATTTAACCTCAGTTTATTTTGAGTACTCTCTATGGTTTTTTAATGATCTGACGAAGTCTACCTTTTCGTTTATGATTTACTTTTTTGACAAAAACTTTACAACTAACGCGTTTAACTACCTCTTATCAAACACCTCTTTAAATTCATTATTACTTTTAAACGAAAATGATTTTATACTTTCACTCCTTATCAGTTCTTTTTATGAAAGCCGTTTATTAACTATTTTCATAGTAGGCCTATTGGTAACTTATAAATTTCTTTTTAGACCGACAAAATTTTTTAGTTAGGTGGTTGTAGTTCAGTTGGTAGAATATTAGATTGTGACTCTAGAGGTCGGAGGTTCGAGCCCTCCCTATCACCCTTATGAATTTATTTATTTTTTTTAAAAGCTATAATTTATTTACTTTTATGAATAGGAAAATTACCCATAACATATTAAATAATTTTTTTATTAAAACTTATTTTTTACACTCTTACTATGTTTTCAGTGATCTTTTATGACAAGAAGGTCTAATGTTTGATTTTCTACAAAAAAAATTTGTTGATGCTTGGGTTAGAAAATTTGTTATATATTCAGCGTATTTATTTAATGAAAAATTAATGTTTGATAGTATTGTAAAGTTCTATCTAAATTTATTAATTTGACCTTTACATAAGTATAATCTTTTTGATTTAAATAGTGTTTCAAGTATCTTTTTCTTTACTTTATTAATTTTGTACTTCTTCTTCGCTTTATTTTCATTATTCTTATTATACGAATTTATATTTTAAAGTTTAAGGGTGCTGTTTCAGCGTATTTATAATTGAATTAAATATAAAACCCTACCCCCCTCTGTCCTATTTAGAAACCGATTATACATTGAACGTGACTCGAAAAATCGTCGAATTTTTACTAATTTCGGCTTACTTTTTAGAAATTCAAAATGAACTAATTACACTAAAAGCAATATAAACTTAAATTTTCGCCTCAACTACGTTAAGTACGCCTCTTTCAGCTTTATCTTTTTTTCTATTTTTATTTTATATTGTTATTCTTTTAATTATTACATGTATTCTGTATCGGTTAATTTTTTTTTATACTCAGTCTGATTTAGTATAGATACAATCGACTATTACTCAGCTTTTATATTCTATATGTGCTGAATGGGTTTAATTAGTGGACTAAAACATGTCTATGCTTTCTTATTCCCTTATACAGCTGAAGTAACACGTAACCACAAACAACCTCTCACTTATTTTGAAAAACGTTTTCAAAGTTTGACAACTGTCTACAAAGATACAACCACCCCAACAAACATCTTTTCAAGTAAAAATAATACTAAATGGTTAGTTTATGCTTGGTTATGTGGCCCTAAATTTAACCACAAAACTGATATGCTTTCTAGAATATTTGAAGATAACTTAAGTTTAACAACCTGACCAACTGAATCTAAGTTTTTTATTAGGTTATATAACCTCTTAAAAGTTTTTAATAGATTAAATAGTGGTATAAATTTTAAACAGTTAGATAATTTAAATAATATGAATAAACCTAACAATTACTTCTTAGAAAGTATGGATTTAAATAATTATACAAGTATTAATTTATGGTACATCTTAAACCAAAAAAATTCATATTTTACAGTAAAATCAAATAATAATAAATCTCTAAATATGTTAAACCTCCAAAAAACATGAAACTTATCGAATTTTAGTACTGAAACTGAAAATTATAGCTCTATCCTAAACTCTAAAACAGGTTTAATAAACTTATCTGACTTTACAAATAATCAGTTAAATAATCTAATTTTCAATTCTCCAGAAGCTAACACAATTACTTATTCAATTAGAAACCATCTGGACTCTATCAAATGAGATCGGTGGTTATATAAGTATTCTTTACTACACCGTAAATCACTTAAAAATACTACCAAATTGACTTTAGCTAAAAAAGCATTACATCTAAATTTTTTTAATAGTAAACTAACAGACTCGAATATCTGAGCATCAGAATCTTCTAAATATTTTATGTCAGATAATGCAACTATGTCATCTTTTTTTAATTTATATTACAGTAATTTATATAAAAACCCTACTAGTTTCAATAGTAATATTATTAATTCAAAATTATTCATAAGTAATAATACTTCTGACAATTTTAACTTACAACTTTTAAATGATTATGAAGATGGTTATTTCTTTTTCTTAAAAAGGTTTTATATCTTTAATAATTTATTGAACAACAACTATATGTCTTCAGTATCAATAAAGAATAACTCTACCACTAAACTCGAATATTTTAATGAGTTTAAGTCTTTAAAGCTAAATAAAAACTTTACACTAGTTTCATATCTTTTAAATTCTAGTAAAGTAAATTTAAACTCACTCTCTACTAAAAGTTACATCAATGATTCTACTTTTAACTACAATAATGCCGTTAATACAAATATTTCTAACGATTTTAAGTTAAAAGATTTCTATCTTATTTTAAATACCGATAATATCCTATCTTATGATAATTTACGATTATTAAATTGATTAACAACATCTTCAACAAATTCATCCTCTAACTTAAACCTATTTAATTATTTAACGATAAATGTAAATTATAGTTACCAATCAAAATTTTATCGCAAAAATGTTACAACAAATACGACAACACGTTGATTAGTAAACTCTCTTGTAGATTTTGATCAACTCTTACTTGAAGATTTATCTAAATTAACACTACTTTAACAAAAGTACACAAACAAGAAACCACAACACTTAATACTTAACACTTAATATGAATTATGTAGTACAAAATTTTTACAATTTAAACTGAAACCTCTTATTAACAACTAAATTACGTTTATTGATTTTTCAATTAAACTTTAACAAATTTTTTTTTTTACTTAAATTACATTTATACTTTACAATTATTAAAACAAACCACTTTGCTAATAAATTTATGTTTAACTTACTATTCTACCCCTGCTTTAAAGGTTTTGTAAAAACCCAAATTAAATTACTTGATCATACTAACCCTATTAACACTTTAAACTTAAAAAATAATTTAAGCTTTAGTTTAATTTTTAATCTTTTAGGTAATTGTTACAATTCTCTGACCCCCAATTTAATACAATCAAATAATATAAAATTAGGTTCGAATTTTTTGTGTAATTTATACTTCTACTCAACTAAATATCATAGAGTTCAAATTACAAAAAAATTTTATAACCAATCTGCATACTTTATTCTAGTTTTTTTAACGCAGTTTTGGTTTGCGTACTCGAATAACTTTAGATTTTATTTAAACCACCTATACATCTTTACAGACTATTTTATTTACTTAGAGTTTTATAATTACTTTTTTAAAGTACTAAATGTATAAAAGGATTATTTTATTTATATTTTTTTAAATCCTTACATGTTAAATTTAGTTAATTTATTTATTTTTTTCCCTATACTTCTCTTTTTACACTGTTTCTTTATTTTTTTATTTAAAAAATGATTAGGACCTTTTGGAACTTTTTATAGTTCTCTTCTAGTATTTTTTACCTCGCTTATTTTAACTTTAAATGAGTTATATTTTATACTTTTGTATGGAGAATATTTTTTTATCGATTTTGGCCGATGATTTTTCTGTTTAGATCTTATCGACTCCCATTTAGTTTTTTGTGTTGATAGTTTATCTTTAATAGCATCAGCTCTAGTCCTAACTTTAACCTCTCTTGCCCTCTATTTTGGTGTTGAGTATATGTACAGAGAAGCTTTTATTAATCGACTACTCTATTTATTAAACTTATTTGCTACTAGCGTTATTTTTCTTTTTTTTTGTTATGACTTCTTTCTTATTTTAATTTCATGAGAATGTATAGGTCTATTTTCATTTTTATTAGTTAATTTCTACTCTATGCGAATTTATACAATCAAAGCAGCCCTTAAAACTTTTGTTTTTTCAAGGATTAGTGACCTTTTCATGTTCTTTACATTTATATTATCGATTTTAGTTTTTAATACAACCG
>Ga0206125_10005338_pt1 | contig 10914 bp, 5 predicted proteins | sample Helgoland_Spring_4_FD_148598 | JGI IMG/M metagenome (GOLD analysis project Ga0206125, IMG submission 148598) | Pelagic subsurface seawater microbial communities from Kabeltonne, Helgoland, North Sea - Helgoland_Spring_Bloom_20160331_1 | ecosystem: Environmental > Aquatic > Marine > Epipelagic ...
CCAAGCTGCGCTGCAGCTGCGACCGCATCCAATCCGGTGCAGGGTCCAGAGCCAGATCTAGCAGGTTTAATACCTTGATGGAATCAACAATCCAAGACATGGCCTTCAACCTCGGCTACCTGCGCGGACTGGAGGTGTGTGAGCTCAGCACCGATTCAATGCCTGAGCTTAGCTGTCTTGACTCCTAGACAACTCCTCCCGTCGATCAAGAACTGCTTTATAGAACGCAGCTCTTTCCGTTCGAAGTAAGTCTAGCTTTCCTGTGCTGTTGATGGCTTTCAGTTTCGTCGAGTCTACGCCAGTGTGCGCGCTCAACCTACTTAGGCTCGTTGCCTCTAAATCAGATGGGAGCTTGTCCCGCTTTTCGCGATTGAGATCATCGTTAATGGCCACCAAGTTGAAGGGGGCATTGGTGAAGCTGGAATTTGAAGCTTCAAGCCTTGATTTTGGTATGATGTGATCAATCTCGCAAGAAGCTTCTGGGGCATTGGGTTTGCCATTCAGCATTGCGCAGTGAAGAGCAATCTTTTGCGACGTCTTGAGATCAATAGGCTTGCCGCCAAGTTCCCCATGCGTGTTGGTGGTCTCAAGCAAGGATTCCCAGTCCTCTCGAGTAACCAGAGTCCAATCTATATCCGAAGCATTCTTCAGTCTTCTGGCGAGCAAGCTGTCTCCTGATCCTTTCCATTGGCCGATAATGGACTGGAAAATCACCCTGTCGATCAGAGCAAATGAGTCGTTGAGCCACTTGTAGTATTTCTCTCCGCTTATGGGATGCTCATAATGATCGTAACGCTTTCGAATGGCTTCGAGTAGGAAAAAGGAGGCGTTCTCGGAAGTCATCTTCGCGAGATTCACCTTCCAACTCTTGAGCATCTTGAAATACTCTGTGCCTTTTAGTTTGTCCAAAATCAGGTTGTAAGCCTGATAGGCGTTCAATGGAGAATTCCAGAACTCTTCAGACATTCCCACAGCTTGAATTCCTTGTTTCGATACGGAGCCACTGGAGTAGAGGGACAGTAGCTTGAATCCAACTTTGAGCTTTTTGTCCTCGCTGCCCGTTTGGTCTTGGCCATCGATAAAAGCACTCAGATCCACTTGGTCTGGCGCGCATGCCGCAACATCCCACCTCACTGCATTCGGGCGTGGTTCTATGTCCATGGACTCGTACAGTGCCTTCCTCGCTTGATCCAAAATGTTGTTGTCCTGAACAGCCTTATTCCAATGTGGTGAGGCGGATAGGATTTGGATGTCAGTCAGTGGGGTGCCAGCATCATTGATGAATTGGAAAATCATCTGGCGATCCGTGTCGCTGTAGTCCTTTGCTTCGACCATCCCTATGCTATTCCGTTCCAATAATTCGTCGAGACGGATGACCATGTTGAGCGCACGATTGAATCGACGCCAATTCCGATTGAAATCAACCTCAAGATTGGCGTTGTTGTCGTACATGTTCTGTTCTCGAAGCCACTCCAAAACCGAGTCCTCTGTAATCGTGGACTTATTGGAATTGGTGTGCCACTTGAGCACGTCGCGATACAAGCCCGCACATTTCGAACCGCTCATGCGATAGGAGAGAACATCACGTCCTCTTTGGCGCTTGGTGAATTCTTCGCGAACTCGAAGGGGAGCACTATCGGCACTAATTCCTCCAAGCATAAACGGACTGGTAAGGCCTGTGTGGGTAGGCTTCTTGGGGTGCATCGTGAGAATACACTCGAGTAAAAACTGCATTCCCGAAGAGTCCTCTGAAACCTCCTCGATCTCGTTCTCCTGGTCATCCGTTACCAAGTCAAAGCTCTCATCGTCGGAGTCATCTTCATTTGCGCTGTCGGAGTCTTGATAGAAGAACTCATCGTGCTTGAGCCAGAATTTCCGAGTCACTTCATTCTCATCATCTGTAGGCTTGAGTTTGCAGTACGACTTGGCCCAGGCATAAATGTTCTCAGGATTCTTGAAGACCTGGGAGAGACAGGTTTTCCGCTGACGACCATCGAGCAGAAAGTCCACGGTTTTATCTCCTGCTTTCTCCGATGAAACGATGACTACACCGAGCGGATATCCTTTGAAGACGCTGAACAGAAGGTTGAAGTTCTGTTTGTCCTTCCAAACAGTTCTGCGCTGGAATCGAGGGTAGACGAATTTGCGATTGACAAAGGTGTTCAGCGTAAGAGGTTTGAACTCATATGATCCTGCCATGGTGCAATGTGGTTTAGCTCGACCCCAAAGTAGGCTTGAATGGTGGAAGCGTGGAAAGGGCTTTCGCGAGGTTTCGAAAGAGTTAGATGTGCATTGGAACGATGTCAAGGAGGCCATCAAAGCCAGTGAGGATTGACTCAATACTTTATGTCGTGTTTGTGCAGGGCACAGAATAGTGCGGCTGTCACGTACACATCCTCTTCCGCGTCGTGAAAGGTCAGCTCCTCAAACTGCTCCTTCGGCATGGATGAGCGGGCGAGATCCTCCAGCTTGAAGAACTTCCTTCCCATCAGGGATTTGCCCATGACCATGGTGTCGTATTTGCCTTTTCGCACAAAGGGTTTCGCAAGCTTGCAGCGCAGGCATTCGGCTTCAATGACGTACTTATCGAACTGAACGTTGTGTCCGACATAGTACTCGCATTCCTCCACGTCCCTGCGGAATTCCATGAGGACCTCCTTCAGGTCGACCCCCTCGTTTTTGGCTCTAGCATCTGTAATCCCGTGGATGGCGATGGAGTCCTTGGGAATTGGCTTTGACTGCTTGATGACATAGGCCTTTCTCTGTACAGCCTTGTACTCACGCGATATGGTAATCCATGCAATCTGAACGATTCTCGGATATCCCTCGTCCCACTCTTCGAGCTTGGCCTTGGTCGGGGCGCCATCCCAGTTGATCAAACCTGTGGTCTCGACGTCCATCACGACCGCATACGGCGTCAGGGACGCGTCGGTCTCCTCAAAGTTATATGTGCCCGCATCCGTTCCGCCAGAGGCCGAATTGGCGATGACATAGATGATCAATGCGATTCCTCCCAATATGAATAATGCGGTCATCATGAAGTCCTGTGTTGATTCCTATGTGTTGTTCTATCGCCGCTTCTTCCAGAAGTACTCCTTCTGGTATGTGAAGCACAGTCCAGCGTGCAGAGCGCTCACATCTGTTGTGGTCTCGTAACGGATATCGAATGACAGCCGATCCATGAGTTCGGTTCTCCAACCGACAACGCCTCCGAATGTCGCTTCACGATAGGCAATCAGGGTGGGCCCGACGAAGAATTGACTCTTTTCATTCTTGTTCAGGTTGTGGACATAGCCTGCCTTAAAGGCGATTTGGTTTTGGTAGGTCTCCGCGACCACTATCCCATATTCAAGCGCTGAGTTCGCAAAGGTCTTTCTGAGTCCTGTGCTGAAGAAGTTGCCGCCTCCAGTCCCGTCGAAGTTCCCGTCTCCAATTGGAGATGCGCCGACAGTTACTCCTTGATTGACGTAGACATCATTGCTCAGGATGAATGCGCTGGCAGAAATCAACACCAAACCTACAGCGGTCCAGTAGTCAGATTCGTCGGCACCGCCGCCGCCGCCATATGAATTGTAAGGGATGTCGGTCTTGCACCTGCCCTGAACATTGTTCCAGCAGATGCAGCACGGAACTCGACCATACTGCTGAATCGCCTCTGTTTCTGAAGTGTAGTAAACGCTACCTTGACAGTTGTTCAATCCTGAACACTGAGAGTGGCTGTGATAGGCGTACGCATATTTCCCGCCACAGATGTAAACCGTTTGAACGTGGGCCTTAGAAAGAGCGTGATCGATTTCGTAGTCGATGGTACTCGAAACAGGCGAGTCTTGGGCATTGATGGCCCAAGAGGCTGTGATTGCAAGTAGGAGAACGAGGTGACGCAGCATTGGCAGGTAGTTGGAGTCAAGCTAAGTTAAATGTGTGATGACGAATGCGAGAATTCCGCTCGATAGAGTCTTCGTGAATCACTTTCGAACCAGCCCTGTATGGCCTCTGCGTGGCGTTCTGAGACAAAGATGGCATCGTAGATTATGAAGAGTCCGCAGTCGGGCTCGAAAGCCGCCAGTGCGCCCGCAAGGTGCTCGTCGAAGAGGCTGCTACGCCTCGCGTTCACGAGGGTAGGGGGCTGCTGAAAAGGGCGCGATGAGCCCATGGCAATGGTGATCCCGTCGGGACTCGAACCCGAAACCGTCTGCTTAGAAGGCAGATGCTCTATCCAGTTGAGCTACGGGACCTCGCGCGAACGTTTTCGCAGTGCGAAGGTCGTAAGGGAAATCGAGAATAGGGTGGGGGAATTCGGATTCCTGTGATCATGGGTTTTGGAAGCGCTCTGGCTGCAGTTTTGGCTCTTCTTGATTGGCAGTGAACCGAATGCAGGTGAGCGGGGTTATTTGTGCATGACGCACGCCATGACCGCCCAGGATAGCCTTCTTGATCCCAAGGACGCCTTCACCGACCCTTTGCACCACAAAACCTATTTGATAGACGGACAGCTCAAGGCGTGGAACGGTGCTATGGCGCAAGTGTACAGCCCGATTCGGACGCTTGTCAATGGAGTAGAAAAGCCGGTGCTCTTGGGTTCGGCACCAGAATTGAAGGAGCAGCAAGGGTTGGAGGCCTTGGCCGCAGCCCGCAAAGCCTATGACAATGGCCGCGGCGCATGGCCCACCATGCCGGCCGCAGACCGCATCGCCGCTATGGAGAAATTCGTGGACCGCATGGTCGAGCAGCGCGAGGTGGTGGTAAAGCTTCTGATGTGGGAGATCTGCAAGCGCAAGAAGGATGCCGTGAAGGAGTTCACGCGCACCGTAGACTATCTGCGCGAAACCATTGTAGAGTACAAAAAGCTACACCGTGAGGGCAGCCACATCCACAATGTGGAAGGCACGCTGGCGCAAATCCGACGGGGACCGCTGGGTGTGGTGCTGTGCTTGGGACCTTTCAATTACCCATTGAACGAGACGTTCTGCGTGCTCTTGCCCGCCATATTGATGGGCAATACCGCCGTATTTAAGCCCGCCAAGTATGGCGTTCTCCTGATCACCCCCCTCCTTGAAGCGTTCCGCGATTGCTTCCCTCCAGGCGTCATCAACATCGTCTTTGGACGGGGCCGTGAACTCGCTGCGCCCATCATGAAGAGTGGGCACGTCGATGTGCTGGCACTCATTGGCAACAGCAAGTCGAGCAACGCCTTGATCAATCACCACCCCAAGCCCAATCGCGTGCGCCAGGTGCTGGGATTGGAAGCCAAGAACCCGGCCATCATCTTGCCCGATGCCGACTTGGATTTGGCCGTGAACCAGTGTGTCAGTGGTGCATGGAGCTTCAATGGGCAGCGGTGTACGGCGCTCAAAGTCATCTATGTGCACAAATACGTTCGGGCAGAGTTCTTGGAGAAGTTCGCAGCAGCGACCGACCGCCTGCGCGCAGGACTGCCGTTTGCAGACTCCGACATTACGCCGCTTCCTGAGGTAGGAAAGGTGGAGGCCATGCAGGCCTATGTGGATGAGGCGGTTGAGATGGGAGCCAAGGTCATCAATGCCAAGGGCGGAGAGACAGCGGGCGCGATTTTCTTCCCGGCCATCCTGTTTCCTGTGAGCCGCGCTGCGGCCATCTTCCGCGAGGAGCAGTTCGGACCAGTGTGTCCCGTGATCGAGTTCGAGGACATTGAAGAGGTCATGGCGGACATCGCCGAGAGCGACTACGGCCAGCAGGCCAGCGTCTTCTCTCAGAATCCCGAAGCGATGGGTAAGGTCATCGATCAACTCGTCAACCAGGTGTGCCGCGTCAACCTCAACGCCAGTTGCCAGCGTGGCCCCGATGCCTTGCCGTTCACGGGTCGCAAGGACAGTGCCGTGGCCACCTTGTCGGTGCGTGCCGCTTTGCGGTCGTTCAGCATCCGGACACTGGTGGCGTGCAGCGAGGGACGCAAGGACATGCTCGAAGGCGTGGTGTCAGGTCGGCACTCGACCTTCTCGAGCATGGATTACTTGCTCTGACAGCCTGCGCGGATCGCCATACAGATTAGGCGAGCAGTTCGCTCACGTTGTGGCGCATGGTTTTGGCCAGCGGGTCAGTCGGCAAATCGTTTGCGTCCACACCAAAAGGCTCCTCGACCTCTTCGGCGAGCAGCTCGAGGGATCCGAAAACGTACAGCACGAAAGTGGACAGAGGAATGGTCCACCAGCTGAACTCGTTGACCAAGCCCAAGGGCAGTGTTACAGTATAGGCGAAGATGAATTTCTTGATGAAAAGGCTGTACCCGTATGGGATGGGGGTTTTGAGGATGCGCTCACAAGCTCCGGTAATGTCTGTGAACCTAGCCAGCTCTGCATTGAGGTTGATGAGCATCTCACCGGTGATGATTCCAGTACGGTTCCATTGAACGATGCGCCGATACAACTCGGCTGCGATGGCGTTGGGAATGTGCTGCGGTTGGTTGGACGAGAGGTCGGAGGCCTGTAAGCCATTGGGGCTGTCGGCCGTGATGCGGTCTAATATCTCTTGGGGCTCTGCGCGACGCAGATGGTGCCTCAGGGCAGAAGGGTAGGCTGCAATCAAGCGCGTCAAGGCAGCCCGGTCTTCAACATGTCTTTCTCCCGGGAGCAGCGCTGCCAACTGATAGGCCAAATGCCGTGTCGAATTGACCAGGGCTCCCCACTGCTTGCGCCCTTCCCACCAGCGGTCATATCCGGTGTTGGTTCTGAATACGAGGAGCAGACCCATGATGAAGCCAAGTAACGAGTGCACGACCACTGTATCTAGGAAAGCAAAGTATTCGCTGTACTCCAATTCCACCCATGTCAGACCTGTCACGTACGCAGCATAGGAAAGGAGCACCCAGATCATCTTGCGAAACGTATCGCTGCGATGAAATTCGAAAATCAGGCCAAACCAAGAGCGAGGGTTGTAGTGAATCATAAGCAGAGCAAAGATGACCGATGTTGTTGTCCTATCCACACATTGAACGGCTTACAGATTTCCAAAAGGAGGTTGTTCCGCAATTTTTTGTGCAGCGTATAATCTGTAGAACAGACTCTGAAAAGCATGTAGGAGCAGACCTACATTAAGTAAATAACGACGAGAAATATAAAGCCGTGACTTTTGGTTGTGGTTTATTGGTTTTCAGGGAGTTGGGGTGTTCATTATCGTCGCGAATTGATTATTTTTAGACCTGAGCGCAGTCGCCAAAACTGTCTCACGGACCAAATTCTCAACCATGAAACTTTCCTTGCTTAGCACGGCTATCCTGTCTGCGGTAGCCATCTATTCTAGCTCTTCAGCCTCCCCATCTTTTTCTTACACCGAAGCATTCAGTTTCTTCCAAGGAATTGAAGAGGATGCTTCCCTGGCGGGGTCAACCTTCGAAACAGAAACCATCCCTGAAGACGGGGTTGTGTTGGCCTCTTCAAACAGGTCATCTGCGGATGGATTTAGCGAGAGTGGTGCACATACAGAGGACAAGGATTTCCATGACGATGACTGCTCCATCACGGTTGAAGTCGACACCGAGCCCAACACGTCTTGTGGCTTAGCGCCAGGCGGTTGCGAGTGCCACGGGTACCTCTACGAGTTCACAGTGTTGTACACAGGTCCCGACGGTGTTTGGGGCGGAGCGTACGACTACCATGACAACACCTACGGCGAGTGGTGGCTTCAGAACGGAGAGACCTACACATTCAATGTGTCCAACTCCAACCATGAAGGGGAGGATCACGAGCACAACGATCCCATGATGTGGACCTATGATGGTTCGTGGGAACATTATGGCACCTATGATCAGACCTGTGGTGAAAGCCACATCGGAGAGACCTACGGACCTTTCACCCTGATCGGATTTGTAGACGTCAATGGCAACGTTTGCGGCGGTTCAACCGGGTGCAATGGAGTGGCCGATGTCACTCCTACCAGCGGTGAGGCTCCCTACACCTTTTTGTGGTCCGACGGTGCAACTTCGGAAGACCGCGACGATTTGTGCACCGGTACTTACCACGTCACAGTGACAGATGCACACGGCTGTTCAGGTTCCATTGACGTGGAGGTTGGAGACAATTCTGAAACCATCTTGGTCGAGGTGACCACAGGGGCCAACACGACCTGTGGTTCAACACCGCCTCCACCTGAGACCGACTGTGCATGCGAGGGCAAGATGCGGAGCTTCACGGTGGAGTACATCGGTCCATCCGGAGCGACGGTGACCGCCTATGACGACGACGACGATTCCGCCATTTTGGTGGCGACGTTTGCCAACGTGCAGTACGGAGATGTTCTGTATGTGTCTGCAGAAAACCTACCTGGAGGAGACTTCGAGGCCAAGTCTTACATGTACACCAACGGTGAAGATGAGACAGAGATTCACACCTCCTGCTCCCAAAACATTGTGGGGGATACCGAAGGCAACTTCTACATCATTGGATACACCGATGGCCAAGGCGAGCAGTGCGGCGTTTCAGGCGAAGGAAATTATGCAGGGTGCAATGGAACAGCCCATGTTACCGCATCCAATGGCGAGGCTCCATACACCTACCTCTGGTCCGACGGTGCTACGTCCCAGGACCGCGACAACCTTTGCGCAGGCACTTACCAGGTCACAGTAACGGACGCCAATGGCTGTTCTTCCACCACAGATGTGGTCGTAGAAGACGACACTCCTGCCATTCATGTATCGGTGACCTCAGAGCCCAACACGACCTGTGGTCCACCACCAACGCCACCCGAAACTGACTGTGAATGCGAGGGCAAGATGCGGAGCTTCACGGTGGAGTACATCGGTCCATCCGGAGCGACGGTGACCGCCTATGACGACGACGACGATTCCGCCATTTTGGTGGCGACGTTTGCCAACGTGCAGTACGGAGATGTCCTGTATGTGTCTGCAGAAAACCTGTCTGGAGGAGACTTCGAGTCCAAGTCTTACATGTACACCAACGGTGGAGATGAGACAGAGATTCACACCTCTTGCTCCCAGAACATTGTGGGGGATACCGAAGGCAACTTCTACATCATCGGATACACCGATGGCCAAGGCGAACAGTGCGGCGTTTCAGGCGAGGGCAATAATGCAGGGTGCAATGGGACAGCCCATGTTACCGCATCCAATGGCGAGGCTCCTTATACCTACCTCTGGTCCGACGGTGCTACGTCCCAAGACCGCGACAACCTGTGCGCAGGCACCTACCAGGTCACAGTAACGGACGCCAATGGATGTTCTTCCACCACCGATGTGGTCGTAGAAGACAACCCAGCTACTGTGACGGTCGCCGTCACTACTGAGCCCGATACCAACTGCGATGGCGAGGAAGAAGAATGTGTCTGCGAAGGCTACCTCTATGAGTTTACGGTGTTGTATACAGGCCCAGATGGGGTTTGGGGCGGCGCATACGACTACCACGACAACACTTATGGTGCTTGGACCTTGCAGAATGGCGAGACTTATACGTTCAACGTATCAAACTCCAACCACACGGACGAAGATCACGAGCACAACGATCCCATGATGTGGACCCATGTCGGAGACTGGGAGCATCATGGTACCATTGATGCCACGTGCGGTCACCAATACATTGGGGAGACCTTCGGTCCCTTCACATTGGTGGGATATGTCGATTCCCATGGAAACGTCTGCAACGGCTCTGGCTCTTGTAATGGTGTGGCCGATGTGACGGCTTCCCATGGACAGGCACCTTACACCTATTTGTGGTCAGATGGCTCTACAGCCGAGGACCGAGACAATTTGTGCGCAGGCACCTATGAAGTCACGGTCACCGACTTCTACGGATGCATAGGATCGAGTTCCGTGACCATTGAGCAAGGAACCTCTTTGGAATTGACGGTGACATCGACCAGCGCGGGTTGCCCAGGAGCTTGTGAAGGCACTGCTTCTGTATCGGTTGAAGGAGGGTCTGGCACTTTCGATGTGCTTTGGAGCAATGGCAGCACGACCACCTCTATTGACCATCTGTGTGCCGGCGTCTACACTGTGACCGTCACCGACGGCGATTGTGAAGCCACAGCAGAGGTTACAGTAACGGAGTACAATCCTCCAACTCCGACCTTAACACTGACTTGTCCTGCCGATACTACGGTGTATTCTGACGAAGATTGCTTCAGCGATACTACTGTTGGGGCACTGGGCATGGCGGTCGAAACTTCGACAGGATCACCCGCCCTTGAGGTAGGTCCCATTGTGCATTTTGACCTTGTAACCGAAACTCAAGGAGCAGGTTGCTACACGATTCAGCGCACTTGGTCAGTTACTGCTACAGACACTTGCGATCAGTCCTTAACCGACCAATGCACGCAGACCATTGAGGTCCAGGACATCATTGCTCCGGAGATCGATGTGACGGATACGGAAGCGCCTTGCGGCCCTGACTACGCGGGCTACACGCACGCCCAGTGGGAAGCCTTGGGCGGCGCTACGGTGACCGACAACTGTGACGACCACGTGACCACGCACGTGACCAGCGCGGTGTTCCACGAAGACGACTGCTACGGATTCTACACGCTGCACTGGTCAGCGGGCGACGAGTGTGACAACCACGCTACGGCGACACAGGTGATCGACATTTTCGACACGACACCACCAACGGTGACCATCACCTGCCCATCGGATACGATTGTGTATTCCGATGCGGACTGCTACTCCAACACGACAGTTGCGGCGTTGGGGTCAGCCACCGCTACGGGCGACGACAACTGCGACTACGAGGTGAGCGAGCCTGTGTCCTTTGACATTGTGACGCACACCGACGGAGCGGGCTGCTACGTGATTGAGCGGACTTGGACGGCCACGGCCACCGACGCCTGCGGCTTGACAGCCACAGCGACCTGCACACAGACCATTGAGGTGAAGGACATCATCGATCCTGTGATCCATGTGACGGATACGGAGGCCCCTTGCGGCCCTGACTA
>Ga0206125_10005339_pt1 | contig 10913 bp, 22 predicted proteins | sample Helgoland_Spring_4_FD_148598 | JGI IMG/M metagenome (GOLD analysis project Ga0206125, IMG submission 148598) | Pelagic subsurface seawater microbial communities from Kabeltonne, Helgoland, North Sea - Helgoland_Spring_Bloom_20160331_1 | ecosystem: Environmental > Aquatic > Marine > Epipelagic ...
TGGCGATAACGTACAGATGGAAGTTACGTTGATTCACCCGATTGCGATGGAAGACGGTTTGCGCTTTGCAATCCGTGAAGGCGGCCGTACTGTTGGTGCGGGTGTTGTTGCCAAGATTATCGAGTAATAGTTACAGCGTGTGAAAAGGGGCCTTGTGGGCCCCTTTTTTACCCTCAAGCCAAGAGAAGATGAACGTTTGGCGGTGAGGATTTAATTAATTTAGCTTCAGGCGTTTATTTGCTTGACAGTCTCGGGGAGCGGCACTAGAATTCGCGCTCCTTTTTCGGGGCTGGAATGATCACCTCGAAGTTATTAGAAGAGATATCGGAGTTACGATTCCATGCAAAACCAAAGCATCAGGATTCGCCTCAAGGCGTTTGATCACAAGTTGATTGATACGTCTACACAGGAAATTGTTGAAACGGCACGTCGCACAGGTGCGCAGATCAGAGGACCGATCCCATTGCCGACCCGGAAAGAAAAGTACACAGTACTTATCTCTCCACACGTAAATAAGGATGCGCGCGACCAGTACGAAATTCGCACGCACAAGCGTTTAATCGACATTGTCGAGCCAACAGAAAAAACTGTTGATGCGCTTATGAAACTGAATCTTGCGGCAGGCGTAGAAGTACAGATCAGCTTAAGCTGATAGCGACTGCAGCGGTTCGACAGAGGTCTGTCGGGCAAACTTAAAAAGTGTAATGCCTTGAAATAGGCAGCCGTAGCGGGTAACAGCCCCGTACACTTGAGAGGCTAGAAAAAATGAGTATAGGTATAGTTGGTCGCAAATGCGGCATGACTCGCGTATTCACTGAAGACGGTGTGTCTATTCCTGTTACGGTTGTAGAAGCCACGCCTAATCATGTCACCCAGATTAAGTCCGTAGAGACTGATGGCTATTCGGCTATCCAGGTCACTACCGGTTCACGTAAAGCATCCCGAGTAAGTAAGCCTAAAGCAGGTCACTTCGCTAAAGCAGGCGTTGAGGCTGGTCGTGGCCAATGGGAATTTCGTTCAGAAGGCAGTAGCGAAGAATTTGCAGTAGGCGGTGCGCTTACTGTTGAACGCTTCGAAGCAGGCCAGATGGTCGATGTAACTGGTACTTCCAAAGGTAAAGGTTTCCAAGGCGGCGTTAAGCGTTGGAATTTTGCCATGCAAGATGCTACTCACGGTAACTCGATATCTCACAGAGCTCCTGGTTCGATTGGTCAAAACCAATCGCCGGGTAAAGTCTTTAAAGGCAAGAAGATGGCCGGACAGATGGGTAATGCTCAAGTTACTACACAAAATCTTGAAATTGTACGTGTCGATGCCGAGCGCAATTTATTGTTGATCAAGGGTGCTGTTCCTGGCGCTCCTGGTGGCAATGTTGTTGTTCGTCCGGCAGTCAAGGCTTAAAGGGGAGTGTCCATGGAATTAACAATTGCGACACCCAAGGGCAAAGGCGGAACTATTACAGTTTCCGAAGCCGCTTTTGGAAAAGAATTTAATCAGGATCTGGTTCACCAGACTGTTGTGGCTTTTCTAGCCGGTGCTCGTCAGGGTACACGCGCTCAGAAGAATCGTTCAGACGTTTCTGGTGGTGGCCGCAAGCCGCACGCCCAGAAGGGAACAGGTCGTGCACGAGCTGGTACTATCCGCAGTCCAATCTGGCGCGGGGGCGGTGTTACATTTGCTGCTCAGCCACAGGATCACGCTCAGAAGCTGAACCGTAAAATGTATCGCTCAGCGATGCGTTCGATTCTTTCAGAGTTAGCTCGTCAAGATCGTCTTATCATCGTTGAAGAGTTTGATCTCGATGCGCCTAAGACAAAAAACCTGATCAGCAAGCTTGGTGAGTTCGGTTTGAAGGAAGCGTTGATCGTGACTGAAGAAGTTAGTCACAATCTATACCTCTCTTCACGCAACCTGCACAAGGTTGACGTTCGTGATGCAGCGGCTGTTGATCCAGTTAGCTTAATTAATTATGAAAAGGTGTTGGTAACTGTTCCAGCGCTGAAGAAATTTGAGGAGATTCTGGCATGAACCAAGAAAGAGTCTTCAAAGTGTTGTTAGGACCGCATGTTACTGAGAAATCAGCAATGCCATCCGGTGCTGCAACCCAAGTTGTATTTAAGGTTGCTACTGACGCCACCAAACTGGAAGTTAAAAAAGCTGTAGAGCAGCTATTTGAAGTTCAGGTTGATGATGTTCGAGTAGTTAACGTCAAGGGTAAAACGCGTCGCACTAAGAACGGCATGGGTCGTCGCAGTGACTGGAAGAAGGCGTATGTTCGTCTTGCTGACGGTCAAGACATTGACTTTGCAGTAGCGGAGTAAGGGTTTAGTCATGGCAGTTATTAAAAGAAAACCAACATCTCCGGGTCGTCGCTTTGTAGTAAGTGTGGTGACCCCTGATTTGCACAAAGGCGCACCATATGCACCTTTGTTGGCACCAAAGAAAAGAAGCGGTGGCCGTAACAGCAGTGGACGCATTACCGTGCGTCACATTGGTGGCGGACACAAGCAGCACTACCGTATTGTTGACTTTAAGCGCAACAAAGATGGCATTCCAGCCACGGTAGAGCGTTTGGAATACGATCCAAACCGCAGTGCGCACATCGCATTGTTATGTTATGCCGACGGTGAGCGTCGTTACATTATTGCTCCCAAAGGTGTTTCTGCTGGCGACGTTATTCAGTCAGGTGAAGATTCACCGATTAAGATTGGTAACTCTCTGCCGCTACGTAAGATTCCAGTGGGTTCAACTGTTCACTGTGTAGAAATGAAGCCTGGCAAGGGAGCTCAAATCGCTCGTAGTGCTGCAGCCTCAGTTCAGTTAGTTGCACGTGAAGGCGCTTATGCTACCGTTCGTTTACGCAGCGGTGAAATGCGCAGGTTGCCAATTGATTGTCGTGCGACATTGGGTGAAGTTTGTAACAGTGAGCATAGCTTGCGCTCATTGGGTAAGGCTGGTGCATCGCGCTGGCGTGGTATTCGTCCAACCGTTCGCGGTGTGGCGATGAACCCAGTAGATCACCCGCATGGTGGTGGTGAAGGTCGTACTTCTGGTGGTCGTCACCCAGTATCTCCTTGGGGAATGCCAACCAAAGGTTATAAGACGCGCAAGAATAAGCGCACTGATAAATACATTGTTCGTCGTCGCAAATAAGCGTCGATTAGATTATTAAAAGAGGATAGCAAACGTGCCACGCTCTCTAAAAAAAGGACCATTCGTCGACCTTCACCTAGTAAAAAAGGTTGAAGCAGCGGTAGCCGCTAATGATCGTCGTCCAATTAAAACCTGGTCTCGTCGTTCAATGATATTGCCAGATATGGTTGGTCTAACGATCGCCATTCACAATGGTCGTCAACATGTTCCTGTTGTAGTCAACGAAGAAATGGTTGGCCATAAGCTGGGTGAATTTTCTCCAACGCGTACCTATAAAGGTCACGTTGCAGATAAAAAAGCCAAGCGTTAAGCACTAAGCGGAAGAGGTATTGACTGTGGAAGTAGCAGCAAAATTAAAAGGAGCCAGTTTATCAGCGCAAAAAGCGCGCCTGGTTGCTGATCAGATTCGTGGTAAGTCGGTTGAAGAAGCATTAGATGTTTTGCAATTCAGCGGCAGAAAAGGCGCGGATATTATTAAGAAGGTGCTTGAGTCGGCAATTGCCAACGCCGAGCATAACGATGGAGCTGACGTAGACGAGCTTAAAATATCGACAATTTATGTTGATGAAGGCATGACTATGAAGCGCATCAAGCCGCGAGCCAAAGGCCGTGCAGATAGAATTCTTAAGCGCAGTTGTCACATCACTGTAAAAGTCGCTGAAAAGTAGAATAAGGTTCAGGAGACCATTCCATGGGTCAAAAAGTACATCCAACTGGCATCCGTTTAGGTATTGTTAAAAAGCATACCTCAACGTGGTATGCGGGTAATAAGGACTACGCGGACAAGCTCAATCAGGATCTGACCGTGCGTGACTTTATTACTAAAAAATTAGCTCATGCATCTGTGAGCCGTGTTGAAATCGAGCGTCCATCGGACAGTGCTCGAATCACTATTCATACGGCCCGCCCAGGTATCGTTATCGGTAAGAAGGGTGAAGATGTTGAGAAACTGCGCAATGAAATTGCTAAGCTGATGGACTGCGCAGTTAATATCAATATTGAAGAAATTCGCAAACCTGATTTAGACGCAACACTGGTTGCACAGAACGTAGCTCAGCAGTTAGAGCGTCGAGTTATGTTCCGTCGTGCCATGAAGCGTGCAGTGCAAAATGCAATGCGCGGTGGTGCACTAGGCGTCAAGATTCAGGTTGGTGGTCGTTTAGGCGGCGCGGAGATCGCACGTACAGAATGGTATAGAGAAGGACGAGTTCCGCTTCATACCCTACGTGCAGATATAGACTATTCAGCAGCCGAGGGTAATACCACTTATGGGATTATCGGCGTGAAGGTCTGGATCTTCAAAGGTGAAGTTCTGGGTGGTGAGGAAGCTGAAAAAGCGCCTGCCAAGAAACAAGACACAAGAAACAAGCGATAAGGGTAAAGCGAAATGCTGCAACCGAAACGTACAAAATTCCGCAAGATGCACAAAGGCCGTAACCGTGGTCTGGCTCAACGCGGCAGCAAGGTAAGCTTTGGCGAGTTTGGCCTCAAAGCAACTGGCCGTGGTCGTTTGACCGCCCGTCAGATTGAAGCGGCTCGTCGAGCAATGACCCGACACATTAAACGTGGCGGCAAGATCTGGATTAGAGTTTTTCCTGATAAGCCGATTACTAATAAGCCACTTGAAGTTCGTATGGGTAAAGGTAAGGGTAATGTCGAGTACTGGGTTGCACTAATCCAGCCAGGCAAAATTCTTTATGAAATGGAAGGTGTTAGTGAAGAGATTGCTCGTGAAGCATTTGCTCTTGCCTCGGCCAAGTTGTCGGTTGCTACTACCTTCGTTAGACGAACGGTGATGTAAAGATGAAATCAAACGAATTGCGTGACAAGACAAGTGAAGAGCTGGAAGCTGAGTTGATTTTAGAGCTCAAGCAGCAGTTTAATCTGCGTATGCAGTTGTCCACTGGTCAGTTAAACGAAAGCCACAAAGTTAAGCAGACGCGACGTAATATTGCGCGTATCAAAACTGTGCTTAACCAGAAGGCAGGGGAATAACAATGTCTGAATTACAAACAAGCTCACGTACACTGACAGGTCGTATCGTTAGTGACAAAATGAACAAGACTGTAACTGTCTTGGTCGAGCGTCGCGTTAAGCACCCGGTTTACGGGAAGATCTTAACTAAGTCGACAAAAATTAAAGCGCACGATGAAGATAATGGTGCGCGTACAGGTGATCTAGTAACGATCGCAGAGTGCCGTCCTGTCTCTAAAGACAAGACGTGGAAATTGGTCAATATTGACGAGCGTGCTGTAGCAGAATAATTCTGTCGACGGTAAAGGGTTCGGAGTAAGAAAATGATTCAAACAGAAAGTTATCTTGATGTAGCAGACAACAGCGGTGCACGTCGTGTGATGTGTATTAAAGTACTTGGCGGTTCACATCGTCGTTATGCTCGGGTCGGTGATATTATTAAAGTCACTGTTAAGGAAGCAATTCCCCGCGGCAAGGTAAAGAAAGGCCAGGTGATGAGTGCAGTGGTTGTTCGCACTAAGAAAGGCTTGCGTAGACAGGATGGCAGCTTAATCAAATTTGATGACAATGCTGCAGTTTTGCTCAACGCTAACAACGCACCTATTGGCACACGTATTTTTGGGCCGGTAACACGCGAGCTTCGCAATGAGAAGTTTATGCGCATTATCTCCCTAGCACCTGAAGTGCTGTAAGCGAGGATTTAGAAATGGCAATGCTCAAAATTAAACGCGACGATGAAGTAATCGTTGTTGCAGGTAAGGATAAAGGTAAGCGCGGTAAGGTACTTAAAGTACTTGATGATGGCCGCCTGCTGGTATCCGGTATTCAGATGATTAAAAAGCATCAGAAGCCCAATCCTCAAGCTGGTATTCCAGGTGGGATTATTGAAAAGGAAGCTCCTATTCAGGTTTCTAATGTTGCGATCTTTAATGGCGCAACCAGCAAAGCGGACCGAGTTGGCTTTAAGGTCCAGGATGACAACACAAAAATTCGTGTCTTTAAGTCAAACGGCGAAGCCGTAGACGCTTAAATAAACAGGTAATTGAAATGGCAAGGCTGAAAGAAGTATATAAAAACGAGTTAGCTCCCAAGCTGAAAGAAGAGCTGGGCCTAGCTAATGTGATGGAAGTTCCGCGCATTACCAAAATCACTCTTAATATGGGTGTTGGTGAAGCGATTGGTGACAAGAAGTCACTTGAGAACGCCGTTGCAGATCTAACCTTGATCGCTGGTCAGAAGCCAGTCGTCAACAAAGCCCGCAAATCCATTGCAGGTTTTAAGGTTCGTGAGGGTTGGCCGATTGGTACCAAGGTAACTCTGCGTAGTGATCGTATGTACGAATTCCTCGAGCGTTTGGTGAGCATCGCTATACCGCGTATTCGAGATTTTCGTGGCATTAACCCCAAGCAGTTTGATGGGCGTGGTAATTTCTCAATGGGTGTAAGTGAGCAGATCATTTTCCCCGAGATCGATTACGAAAAAATTGATAAGTTGCGTGGTCTTGACATTACTGTCACCACCACCGCCAAAAATGATGACGAAGGTCGCGCCCTTTTGCGTGCCTTTAACTTCCCGCTGAAAGGTTGAGGTAGTAGATAAATGGCTAAAGTATCCATGGTCGAGCGCGAGAATAAGCGCGCAAAGACAGTTGCTAAATTTGCTGTGAAACGTGCAGAATTAAAAGCAATTATTAGTGACGTTAATGCATCTGACGAAGATCGTTGGGATGCTCAAACAAAGTTACAAAAACTGCCGCGTGATGCGAGTCCAGTTCGTCAGCGTAACCGCTGTCGTATCACTGGTCGTCCACACGGTGTTTACCGTAAGTTTGGCTTGTGCCGAAATAAACTGCGCGAATCAGCAATGCGCGGTGAGATTCCTGGCCTAGTTAAGTCCAGCTGGTAAGTTTAAGGAGCCAAACGATATGAGTATGCAAGATCCAATAGCAGATATGTTGACCCGCATTCGTAATGCGCATCACCGTAGTAAGCCAGAAGTTACAATGCCAGCGTCAAAGCTTAAGGCCTCAGTTGCCAAAGTTTTGCTCGACGAAGGTTACATTGGCGGTTTTTCCGTCACTGAAGAAGTAAAGCCGACATTAACTGTTGACCTTAAGTATTTCGAAGGCAAGCCAGTTATTGAAGAAATTACACGTATTAGCAAGCCAAGTTTACGCCTGTACGTAGGTAGTGATGATCTACCTAAAGTACGCAGCGGTCTTGGTGTTGCGATTGTCTCCACCAGTAATGGTGTGATGACTGATCGTGCTGCCCGAGCTGCCGGTATCGGTGGTGAAGTGCTTTGCACCGTATTCTGATAGGAAAACGAGATGTCTAGAGTTGCAAATAGTCCAGTAGAATTGCCCAGTGGTGTGCAAGTTACCATTGCAAATTCGGAAATAACTGTGAAAGGTAAGGTTGGGTCCATGGCGATGTCAATCAACCCTGAAGTAGAAATTGTACATAACGAAAATGTTTTAACTTTTTCTGCACGTACAAGTGCTAAGTTTTCACGGGCAATGTCCGGTACTACTAGAGCCCTGGTAAGCAATATGGTTACCGGTGTCTCACAAGGTTTTGAGAAGAAGCTTGATTTGGTCGGTGTTGGTTACCGTGCGCAAGTTCAGGGTGCAAAGATTAATCTGACATTAGGTTTCTCGCATCCAGTTGTTTATGACTTGCCGAAAGGTGTCAGTGCAGAAACTCCAAGTCAGACTGAAATTTTATTGAAGTCCTCGGACAAGCAGATGTTGGGTCAAGCCGCAGCTGAAATCCGCGCCTTCCGTCCACCAGAACCTTACAAAGGTAAGGGAGTAAGAATTGTTGGTGAGCACGTAAGACGCAAAGAGGCCAAGAAGAAGTAATAGGGTAATACGATGAGCGATAAGAAAGTTTCACGTCAGCGCAGAGCAAAACGCGTCCGTATGAAGATCCGCGAATTAGGTGCAAACCGTTTGTGTATCAATCGTACTCCGCGACACATTTATGCGCAGATAATTGCATCTGATGGCGATAAGGTTTTAGCAACTGCATCGACACTGGAAAAAGATTTGCGTTCTGGTAGCACCGGTAACGTTGAAGCTGCGGCAGCGGTAGGCAAGTTAGTTGCCGAGCGTGCAGTAGCTGCTGGTGTAACCTCTGTTGCGTTTGATCGCAGTGGTTTTAAATATCACGGCCGTGTAAAAGCACTGGCAGACGCCGCGCGTGAAGCCGGCCTCGAATTTTAATAGGTAGATAATATGGCTCTTACAGATCAGAAAGATTCTGCAGCTGAAGGAATGATGGAGAAGCTGGTTCAAGTTAACCGTGTTGCAAAGACGGTTAAAGGTGGACGTATCTTCGCTTTTACTGCACTGACTGTTGTTGGTGATGGAAATGGCAAAGTTGGCTTCGGTCGCGGTAAGGCCCGTGAAGTGCCTCAGGCAATTCAAAAGGCTATGGAAGCTGCTCGTCGCAACATGATAAATGTCGCTCTAGATGGCAGCACTATTCAATATCCTACTAAAGGTGTTCACGCTGCTTCAAAAATCTACATGCAGCCTGCATCTGATGGTACTGGGGTAATTGCTGGTGGTGCAATGCGCTCTGTATTAGAACTAGCCGGTGTACAAAATGTACTGGCCAAGTGCTATGGGTCAACCAACCCAGTAAATGTTGTTCGCGCAACCTTTAAAGCATTAAGTGAAATGAAGTCACCAGATGATGTTGCTGCAAAACGTGGCAAATCTGTGGAAGAAATCCTTAACTAAGTGACGGTCTATAACCCGTCAGTTATTGGAAGAAGATCATGGCAAAAGCAAAATTGAAAAAAATTAAAGTTACCCAGACCAAAAGTACTATCGGTCGTTTAAAGAATCACAAAGCCTGTGTTTCTGGTTTGGGTTTACGTCGTATCGGTCACTCTGTTGAAGTAATAGATACTCCATCAGTCCGTGGCATGATCAACAAAGTTCATTATTTGTTACAGGTAGAGGAAGCTTAAGATGCATCTGAATACCCTTAGCCCGGCACCGGGTCGAATTAAAGAAGGCAAGCGCTGCGGCCGTGGTATTGGTAGCGGCATTGGTAAGACTGGTGGCCGTGGTCACAAAGGTCAGAAAGCCCGATCTGGCGGCGGTATTCGCCCTGGATTTGAAGGCGGTCAGATGCCAATCCAGAAGCGTCTGCCTAAATACGGTTTCACATCGCGTATGGCGATGGTTACTGCTGAGATCAGACTATCTGAATTGAACCTTATTGAAGGTGAGATTGTAGATATCGAAGCACTGCGTAATGCCGGCTTGATCAACAGCAACATTCTGCGTGCCAAAGTATTTGCCTCAGGTGAAGTTACTAAAGCAGTAACCCTGAAAGGTATTGGCGCAACTAAAGGTGCACTGGCAGCTATTCAAGCAGCTGGCGGAAAGGTAGAAGACTAAAGATGGCTAAGCCAGGTAACGTGCCGGCAGGCAATCAAAAAGGACTTGGCGAGCTATGGGCTCGCCTTCGTTTTTTATTCGCTGCGATTATCATTTATCGAATCGGTACTCATATACCTGTACCTGGATTTGATCCTGATCGCCTAGCAGAACTATTTACTCAGAATCAAGGTACTTACCTTGGTCTGTTTAATATGTTTTCTGGTGGCGCTCTGGAGAGAATGAGCATATTAGCTCTTGGTGTTATGCCCTATATCTCTGCCTCGATTATTATGCAGCTACTGTCAGCGACAGTCCCTGCACTAGAGCAGTTAAAGAAAGAAGGTGACAGCGGTCGCCGCAAGATCAATCAGTACACTAGATACGGTACTGTATTCTTGGCTCTGATTCAGGGTACAGCAATGGCCGTTGGCTTTGCTTCTCAGGGTTTAGCCTATGAAGTCAGCACAATGTTCTATGCAGTCGCTATATCCTCGTTAGTCGCCGGCGCAGTATTCTTGATGTGGCTTGGTGAGCAGATCACTGAACGCGGTATTGGTAACGGTATTTCGATGTTGATCTTCGCTGGTATTGTGGCTGGTATTCCAGGTGCAATTGGCCAAGCATTAGAGTCAGCTCGTCAGGGTGATTTAAACCCAGTAACTCTGATCTTTATTCTTGTAATCGCCGTTGCTGTTGTTTACTTCGTCGTATTTGTAGAGCGCGGTCAGCGTCGCCTGACAGTTAATTATGCTCAGCGTCAAGGTCGACAGGCCTACAACGCTCAGACCTCACACCTGCCCCTTAAAGTTAATATGGCCGGTGTAATTCCAGCAATTTTTGCCAGTAGCTTGCTGCTGTTTCCAACCTCTATTAGTCAGTGGTTTGGTTCAGCGACCAATGCTCCCGGTTGGTTGCAGGATATTGCCTTGTTACTTGGGCCAGGTCAGCCCCTTTACGTGTTGCTGTTCTCTAGCTTGATTATTTTCTTCAGCTTCTTCTACACGGCGTTGATGTACAACCCGCGAGAAGTGGCCGATAACCTGAAAAAAGGTGGTGCGTTTTTACCTGGGATTCGTCCTGGTGATCACACTGCAAAATATATTGATAGTGTGACCACGCGTCTCACCCTGATTGGTGGTGTTTATATCACCTTGATTTGTCTGATGCCTCAGTTCTTGAATGTGTACTTCAATGTACCTTTCTATCTGGGTGGCACCTCACTGTTAATTGCCGTTGTTGTGACAATGGATTTTATGGCTCAAGTGCAGTCACATCTTATGTCCCAGCAATATGATTCATTGATGAAAAAGGCCAACCTTAAAAATGTTGGCCGTAAATAAAGAGGTGATGCTGTGAAAGTTCGTGCATCGGTTAAAAAGATTTGTCG
>Ga0206125_10005340_pt1 | contig 10910 bp, 9 predicted proteins | sample Helgoland_Spring_4_FD_148598 | JGI IMG/M metagenome (GOLD analysis project Ga0206125, IMG submission 148598) | Pelagic subsurface seawater microbial communities from Kabeltonne, Helgoland, North Sea - Helgoland_Spring_Bloom_20160331_1 | ecosystem: Environmental > Aquatic > Marine > Epipelagic ...
ATTTGAGGAGCTGATAGCTGATTAAATTTATATTAACAGTAAATTAAAATTTCTACCCACAACGCTACCCACAATGAAACATCAGATCAAAACAGAGTTAACCAGGGGTTACTGTGCCTGATCGCTAAAGTTGAGCTGCACGACCTAGGAACGGGGCCCCCTATCATAGGCCCCCGCGTCTCGGACCTCGGGCCTTTATTATTAGATTAGTAAATTCATTCGGGGGTAATTTTGTTTGCCACCACTAACTGATGAAGCAGACGTTACTTTGGCTAAGCGCCAACGACTGCTATGCGGGACCAACCGGCCTTTCGCTTATGCGACCCGTACGGCCGCTTGTGGGAGGTTGTGCAGTGGATGTCGCAATTGTTGTATCCGAACCGACAGGACTTCGGTATCGATAATGGGGTTTGGAGGATCTATCAATGGCCACAGAGTTAAAGTTGCAAGCAGACATGAGGAACTCAGAACACACGCTTGCCGCCCATTTCTATACGGACCCGTCAGTTATGCGGGCCGAGATCGATGACTTGTTTCATAGCACGTGGCAATTCGTCTGCCACATCAGCGACCTGGCCAAACCGGGCGACTATTTCACCTTTGAGATGCACGGGCAGGATTATTTTTTGGTGCTTGGCCAAGACCATGAATTGCGTGGGTTTGCCAATGTCTGCCCCCATCGCGGTCACAAACTGGTGGAAGGCCATGGCAACAAGAGCCGGATCACGTGCCCCTATCATGCCTGGACCTTTGGGTTGGACGGAGCGCTGCGCGGGGCGCGCGGCATCTCACGACGCGCCGTTGATTTTGAAAAGCTGGGATTGAGCCCTATTGCCGGGGACACGCTGGCAGGGTTCGTCTTTGTGAACACCAGCGGGGATGCGGACCCGCTACGCGACTTTGCGCCCGGACTTGAAGGCCAGATTTTCAACGCTTGCCCTGACATTTTGGACTATGTGCCGGACCGCGATGGCACTGAATTTGGCCATACCTATATCTGCGATGCCAACTGGAAGGTGATGATCGACAATTACCTTGAGTGTTATCACTGCCAGATGGCGCATCCCCGGTGCGCCACTTATCATTAGACCTCAGCAGTCTACTGATATATAACCTACTGATAACATTCTCATAAATAGCATTGCCTTAGTATTAGGCTGGAGAGAATGTTGACCAGATTACTGACCAAAAAAGTCCCTTATACGTTTAACCGTGCTGGGTATTACTACTTCTCGAGACGTGTTCCCGCTGACCTTTTGAGCCATTATTCCTATCCCCGTATTGTTCAGGGGCTTAAGACGAGGTCTGCGCAGACTGCTAAATCAAGGGCTTTGGTGGCTGCGGCTAAATTGGATGAATACTGGTCTCATCTTAGAATGACTGCCCCTGATCTTATTGGGCGCAGTTTGTTAAAGTCGGGATATGGTTCATTTGCCCGGAATACTCAGCTTGATGTGTCTAGTGCCACTGAGCAGTGTATTTCGCTGCCTGAGGCTTTAGAAACCTACGTTACGCAGAAGGGTGCTGGTAGGCCAAAGAGCTTTGAAGCCGCTGCCCAAAGGGCCTGTACTTATTTGGTGGATGCCTGTGGAGCCAAGACCTTGGCTGAGTACACCCGAGCAGACGCTTTGCGTTATAGGGATTACCTGATTGCTAAGGGTTTGGTTGGCTCGAGCGTGGGCAGAGTAATCAGTTCCATTAGAGCAGTTTTTAACTTTGCCATCTCTGAGTATGCGCTTGATCTTAAGAACCCCTTTGTAGGGATGTACTTTGATAAATCGGCTGGAGTAAGCAAACGGCTTCCCATACCGATAGAAGATATCCGCAAAGTCCAAAACCAGTGCCGATTAATAGATGATGATCTAAGATGGTTGGTTGCTTTGGTGTCTGATACCGGTATGCGCTTGGCAGAGGGTGCAGGGCTGCTTAAGACCGATATAATCCTAGATGCAGACATACCTTATATAAGCCTTAAACCGCATCCATGGAGGCCTCTTAAGACCTCTGGCAGTCAACGAGATATACCGCTTGTAGGGGCCTCTCTATGGGCCGCTCAGAGGCTCTCAGAGTCCTTTCCAGAAAGTCCCTATGCTTTTCCCAGATACAACAGGAGAGGCTCTACCAACTCTAACTCAGCTAGTGCCGCATTAAACAAATGGCTGCATCAGTACGTGCCTGAAGGTTGTACAATGCATAGTTTCAGGCATTCGATGAGAGACAGGCTCAGAGCAGTTGAATGCCCCTCAGATGTTATCGATCAGATAGGTGGCTGGGCTACTGAGGGAGTAGGGCAGGGTTACGGTGGAGGGTATCAGTTAGGGGTCTGCTACAAATGGTTGATAATGCTATGAATTGGCTTTTAAGTATTATGCTGGTATAAAAATTTATCTGTATTGAACCTGCGAAGGCGTTAATTATGTCAGAGTTAAGTGATAGTTTTGTAAGAAGTATATTATCTGCCGATGCAGTCGGTTTCTCTAAACTTGTTTCGAAAAATGAGTATGAAACTTTAGCGTCGCTAAAGCAATGCATAGATATTTTTTCAGAAGTAATTGAAAGCTTGAGCGGGAGAATATTCCATTCGGCCGGAGACTCTGTCTTTGCAGAGTTTAAGAATAGTGATGCTGCCCTTGAGGCAGCTATTCAAATTCAAAAGCGTCTGATGGATTATAATAAGCGAACTAAGCTTCAACAGCTTACTTTTAGGATAGGTCTTGATACTGGTGACGTTTTTGCGGATTCAGAAAATCTACTGGGTGAAGCCGTAAATTTTGCATCGAGGCTAGAAAGTTTTGCTCAACCTTGTGGGATATCTGTCTCTTCAAGGTTCTATTCAGACTTAGGCGATAAAAAAACCGACTTTAAAGATCATGGAATACAAAACATCAAAAACTCGTCAATTCATGCCCTTGATGTAGTTTTGCCGGGTTTAGCCACTAGGCGCTTTTTGAGTAAAACGCAAAAAAGATCAGTATTTGCTTGTGCTTGTCTGTTAATGATAGCCGCCGCTTTTGCCTCCTATCAAGTATACTTTGTTACCAAGTATACGAGCAGTTCCATTGCCGTTTTGCCATTCACCAATGATACAGGAGATGAAGCTCTAGATTATGTAGTTTCTGGTTTGAGCAACGAGGTTTCCCAATCGATTGCAAAGGTTTCTAGTTTAAAAGTTCTTTCTCGTTCCAGCGTAAATATTGCAGTGTTAGACGGTCTAGATGTTGAAGGTACAGCGCAAAAGCTTGGACTTGATCACCTGATCCATGGAACTCTTTTTAAAAAAGGTAATGAAATAGTTCTCGAGTTGTCGATTTTTGAATCGGACGGTTTGTCAAACATAATGGTGTTTTCTAAAGCTGGAAATATAACTAATTTGATTTCAGATCGGTCAAAACTTGTTTCTGCCGTTTTGAATGATATTGATGTTCCTTTATCAAATGCAGAATTTCAAAATGCATTACAGCAAGGAACCCTAAATATTGAAGCGTTTGAAGAATTTCTGAAGGGTGATTATAGATTTAGCCTTAGAACTCCCGAAGATGTTGACGCCGCTGAGCGGCATTTCAACAACGCTATAAAGATTGATCCAAACTTTGCGAGACCTTATGGTTATCTGTCCATATTACATACGAGGTTAGTTGATCCAATCATTGCATCATCTTTCGACCCGCTTGAAGTTGAACACTCTACTTATTTGGCTGATTTAACTTCACGAGTTGCAGCGGCATTGGGGCCGAATATACCGGAAGCGCTTTTTGCGCGTTCATTAGTAGAGACCTTTATCCTGGGAGAACACGAAAGTGCATTGACGACCGTTGATACAGCACTGTCGTTTAAGCCAAGTTACGCTGATGCACTCGCTCTTAAAGCGTCAATACTAAATGAACTTGGTAATTTCGATGCCGCAATTACTGCTCTAGATAAAGCGAAGGTACTACGTCCAGGATATCCAGTTGAGTACATTATAATTGAGGCTGGAACTCGCTTGATGCAAGAAAACTGGTCAGAAGGGAAAAGGCTTTCTGAAGCCACGATTGAACGCCTACCTGAGTATATAGATGGATACGTTTATCTTATTTGTGCGGATATCGCGTTAGAGAATTTTGATGATGCGCTTTGGAGCTATGAAGAACTGTTGATACTTGACCCAAGTTTTGAAATTGGAAAATGGGCTAAATACAATGACTCGGAATATATTGTGGATTTGGCTAAATCGTCATTTGAAGAATTACTTGAATATGCTTCTTTTTAAACCATTCTTGGTCCATCTGCGGTTCCTGCAATCGTACTTGGCCTTCTATCTGCTGCGGTTCTCTATATTTATCGCACCCAAATTCCAGAAGTTCTGGGTCGTACCAACACCTCTCCATCCTGATCAGAAAGCGTCATGTCTGGCACTGTCAGATTAAACTTGGTTGAAGTGGGTAGGGTGGGTTTGCATCCCCGTCTAATGACGAAACACTCCCCATTTAGCCACATGAAACCTGGCCCGTGGTTCCTGCACCATCTTGCCTAGGCCCGTGGACCGGGAGCCAAGAGCCACGCCCTACGTTTCCGCCTTCAGTGTTGCAGGAGCTCAATTTGCGCTGGATGGTTTGGCTTGGACCGCGGTCCGTGGATCAAGCCACGCATGCCTAGCAAAGCCCTCTAATATGGGGTATAATAATACCTCATAAACCGATGATAGTTGAGCACAATGAAAGCTAATCCCAAACCATGGCTTTACGGCCCAAACTGGCAGGGTATTCGTTGCGAGGCTAAGACCCGTCGAGGCACTTTGTGCCAGCGCCCCGCCAGACTCCCTGTGGGCCGCTGTAAGCTCCATGGAGGCGCGAGCACCGGTCCGAGGACCAAGGACGGTCTTGCGCGACTCACAGAGGCTAGAACCAAACACGGGCTCTACACCAAAGAGAAACGGGCAGAAGCGCGGCGCTTTGCAGAGGAGGGGCGGCAGATGCGCGGCGAACTGAAGGAGCTGGAGTCTTGGTTCGTGGACCACGGTCATCTGTCCAAGAACTGGCGGGATGGGTTCAAGTGATTATGTCGGGCAGTATACGCCCGTTAACGACCTTGTAACGGTTTTGCGGGGTCACTTTTTGCAACCGATCGATTGCGGTCTCATGGAGGTGCGCGCAACTCGACTTCAAAAACCCTCCTTCGTTCGTCTCCCCCCTAACACTCCTCCCCCATATGCAAGGTTTGGGGGAGGGGGCTTGAAACGGCTTTAAAGTATTTATTTCCAATAAGTTAATAGATTTTCTATGAACGGCAAAACTGCACTCGTGATAATTGCTGATGCAGGTTTTCAGAGCCTCATCACCCAGAGACAAAAGTATGTCAGCTGCAAGCCAGAGATCGTTGTTTGTCATGTCTTCAAAGCAAACTTGTCGGCTCTCTTGATCTGAGGATAGCTTTTCTAGTTTTTTGACAGTAATGCCGCTGACCCCCATCCTGGACAAAACTGTAGTGATCTCAGCCTTACTATATCCCTTTGAACTGCCTCTTACTCGGGTAGGAAACCCTTGCTGACCACTCGCCCAGTTATGAACAACTACAGATTCAAAGAGCGAATGGTCGGATGACGCACGCTTCCCGCTCCCCTTTCTTCGCCACTCGTAAAACCGTGATAGATCGTAAGGTGTTGCGCATACATTTCCTGCTTCGCGCCAATCATTGAATGCAATTCGGGAAGTTCTGAACTCACCAATATTATTCCACGGCTGTGTGTCGAAACGTAAGAGACCTAAATGTTCAGTGGAATGCTTTGGTCTGCGCTTCCAATCATATTCAAGGCTCAGTTTCGCCAATTTCGGTCTATCTATCAAATCAGAAGCTGTTGCCCATTGGTCTCGAAAGCTGATAAAATCCTTACGGTATAATTTTGTTTCCGAGGTACGGGTGCCATAAATACGCGCAAATTCTCTCCCAGTTTCTAAATCGGAATCGCATGGCTTTTCGAGCCTATGACCCGCTTTAGCTAAAATAACGTTTTCGGGTTTTTCACCACCAGGTTCGATAGTAAAGGCACCTCTGGTTTTGCAAATCAAGACCGTTTTTGCGGTATTTTTTAACTCTATTATTTCATCTGATCCGTCTGCACTGACACAGCCTCTTAATTCTCGAAACAGTGAACAAAGCGGACCATTTGTAGCGGATATGACCTCTTGTTGTGAAGCATCTGATAACCACCCGTCAGTTGTCACTGAAAGCACTGTGATGTTTTGGGGTAGGTTGGCCAATATCTCACTTACAATTGCCCGTAGGAGCCCGGTGATCATTGCCGTAAAGACGGGGTTTGAAATTTGGCTTTCTTCTAGCTCAGTGCTTTCACCCGTCCGAGAGTCAAAAGTCTTTTTGCTATGATTGCCCGAAGTTGTTTTATATCGTGCAATTCCTTGCGCAATTTTTCCGTAACCGCTGTTGCCACATTCCTTAAAAAGCAATTCCATCGGGCTCTTCGAGTTTGCTACAGGAGCTTTATGCTCAGAGCGGCCCTTATTCACAACTTGGATAAAGTCTACCAAAGGGCGTCGGCTGGAGTTCGGTTCTATCTCGAACCTTAAGCCTGCTAGAATTTGGAGCACAGCTCCTTGTTCCATCGCAACGCGTAATTCATAGCCCGTGACATAAGCCTCACCTTCCAGAGGGAATATTAAACCTTCCGGGCCCGCATCCACTGGTAGCGAAGGGAACCTTGTGTTTTTTGGAAAACTAAACTTTACGTGGGATACACAGTAGCTGCTTAGAGCTGTTAAATCGGCTAGTTCGTTAGTGTGCACTGGTGCTTCCCAATCAATCATCCCAAAGAGTGCCATGCCCGTTGTGTAAGCGCCTGATAGGTCCCAGTCCTGCCAGTTTTTATTATCTTTGGCCTCGAAGATGCCATGTGCGAAAGCCTCGTTGCGCCCTCCGTGGAAGCAATTGGCAATCAGACTGAGATTATTTCTTATTCCTGAGGCAAATTGCATCTCTGAACGCTTCTTCGACCCCTCGGAGTATTCAATTCCAAAGAATGCAAAATCATCTGCCCCAACAACCTGTCGAATTTTTGCGACTGCAATTGCTCCAATTGTCGTGCTGAGATTGGATAGTTCCCATAAATCTCGAAATTGATCTATCTGAACCAGCCATTCAAGAGCGAGTTCCGCATCGCGCAACGCATATTCTTCGAAGAGTTTAGGATATTGGGACTGAACGATATCCATGCGTTCAATGCCTGGAACACTTTTACCGGTCTCGTCCAAAACCTCTGGGACAGAGAGCTTTTTGAAGCCTAGCAAGTCTCCAAGTTTCTCAAGAGAGCCGGCCCCACTTGGAGCTAATAGTCGGGTATCGAATAACCGAATAGTGCAATCTGTAAAGCGCCTATTAATCAGCTGACACCGGATTTTATACGGTCTCTGTATTGTTGCAAAAGTCTTCCTGACATTATCAAATTTAGTTTTCAGACCAGAGAAGTCGGAAAACCCAGGAAGATCCGCGCGGCTATAATGACATACAAGTGCAATTCTGAAGGTTTGTTTTTTCTCCTCTCGACTTCGTATGTCAACTTTTGAAATTATACAGTTTCGCATAGCAGTTTTTATTGCTTGCTGAATCAGCTTGGCAAACGACCACCGGTGAGAGCGGCCTTGTTTTATGTTGAGAAGGGACGAAGTACGCTTTCCAGTCGCAGGGTTAAACAGCGCAACAGAATAACATAAAAAATGCACACCGTCTGGCTCATCTGCTCCATTAAAGCATGGAGCTAATTCGTCGTCACTCTCCTCCCGCCGGTCGACTCGTGTATACTCTGTATCAAATCCAATAACGAGATCGAAATCCTTTAGTTTCTGCTTCACCCGGTCACCAACTTCCGGTGATATTACCGAGCCCAGTCACCTTATCCAATTGTGTCGCAATACCGCGGCGTTCCACCCATTTTATAGCATTATCAACTTGCCTTTGTGCCTCCATTTGCTCGCCATCAGAATGCGCTGAGGCAAATGCCACCATGATTTCCCCCAAATGGTCGCGCGGGTAAAATCCTAATCGGGCTAGAGCGACTGTAATTGAGATCAGGGTGTCATGGCGCTTGCCTGGCGCTGCGGTCCGCAACGCATCAAAAGCCACTTGTAAAATCTCGTCATCGCATCGCAGGATGCTCCATTTTTTTATCCAAGAATGGCCGTCACAGTTAGAGTTCCCGGTGCCATAGGAATGCTGTGAAAACTTAACAGATTTAGGCCCGAGCAGCTTGGACATGGAACCTAGATACTCGTCTATTTGCATTTGACTGATTTGAGGCAAATCGCTGGGACTTAATTCCTCAGGCTGCGCCTCTTGATAACGATAAGGCTGCAGAGTATCTGGGTGAATATTATACAGGACAAATTGTCTGGAGGTGACGAAGAGTTCATGTTGTCCATAATTCCCATTTGAAACAACAGAGCCGTCATTGCCATAAATGAACAATCTTTTAGGATACTTGCCAATTCGTTGAAGGGGCGTGTGGCCTAGAGTTGCCTCAGCAATATCGGCCGCCATTTGTGCCACCTGCAGGTCCAAAATATCCTGATCTACGCCGACTACAGAGTCATTACCGCATGCTAAACCAATTCCAGCACCCGGGCTTTTTGAGCACCAATTATCTATTTCATCATCATTTGGCGGTCGCTTGTTATATTCTTGCCATCCACTAATCAGAGGCCGCTTTCCGGGATTATACAGTGGTATCAGGCCGATCCAATTGTTATCGCGCAGTTTTGGGGCCAGAAATTTAAACATTTCCATCTCCCTCATATGGGAAGACCCCGTAAATTGGGTTTTTTGAATTTATCCCAGTTCCAGTTTGACCCAATTTTATTGTGCACTTGCAATGAAGTAAGTCTTTTACTGCATCCTTAGCCGACCTTTTTTTTAAGTTTACATTGACGGATGAGCCAAGCTGAATATACCTTAGTTTCCCTTTTTTAACCTCCCGTTTTTTACCTTCAACGCGTGAGCCCAGAAGTATAAAATACGTGTCTGGTTGGTAGCCCAAAAACTCGTCATGTTCGATGATCTCAAATTCGATAATCATCCAATAATTATCGGTTTTGTCGGCGACTGTGATGTTAGAAATGTGCGCCTTGTAGTTACCAGCTGGCATTGGCGTTCCAATGTCCTGATCAAATTCCACCACACCCCATTTGCCATTCTCATCATCCATTGGGGGTGCTCCGCCATGATCCACCAAGCGGACGAGTTTCAATCCATTCGTCTATGTCTTCACTAACCCAAGCTACCGCACGTTTTCCAACCCGTTTAGGACGAGGAAACGCTCCGCTGGTTATAAGGCTATAAAGATGTGCGCGTGAAAGTGACGTCCGTGCCATCACTTCTGGTAAACGTTCTAATCTCATAATCAGTCTCCTCCGAATTGGACTGACTGAGATCATATAGGGCCTTTGAGGAACCTACCTTGGGACATAATTAAAAGGCGTTGAATAAGACTGGGGGTTAGTAAAAAAACTCTCTGTTTTTGGGGTTTTCTTCAAATCTACGAATACTTTTCTCAACCAATCGAAAAGATGGTGTTTCGTATCTCCCATTCTGATAGTCAAACAGAGAAAAACCTGCTTTCTCTAAAACATCTAGCGCAATTTGCGTCGCGGGTTCCGCATTCCTTGTGTCTTCACCTGCGCCAAATGACAAATTTTCAAAATTTTTCTGAAGCATCGCTACTAAAAGATATAAAATGAAGTCTCGACCTGCGGATTTATAAGGTCTCCCTCGGCCGGGCTTAGGTCTTTTAAAAGTGCCTGATTGAATACTCTCACGAAGAGCCTCAATTATTGGGGGCTGCTGTTTTGTATTATTCAAAAGATCGACTAAAATATCGAAGGTGGTGGGATCGTGTTGCGCGTAATATGTGAGATAAATCGCTGGTAATCCGGCATAGGCGGTTTGAGTATCGTCTACGAGCAATTCACGTAGAAAAAAGTCACGAAACTTAAAATCTTCATCAATAATTTCAAGTATTCTCTCCTTGTATTTGTCTACCCAGCACTCTGCAAAGTATCTAGCATCGTCCAAACTCATTTTGTCATTACCAGTGGAATGATTTTAGCGGTGTCATCGGATAAGAACTTTGCCCAATTGTTCATAAGTTTTCGACGTTTATCAAAAAGATCTGATCGTGCATAAGCTGCCACGACCCGGTTTTTCGTCTTATGGGCAAGTGCTTTTTCAGCTACGTCGAAAGCTGTATTAGTCTTTTCCTGCACCCAAACTCGAAAGCTAGTCCTAAAACCGTGTACGTCTGACTCAAAACCAAGTTCCTTAACTAACTTTGACATCGTCATGTCTGAAATTGGTCTGTTTAGTTTCGACCCTTGAAATATCAGCCGTTTAGATAATCCAAGTCCTTTCATATACTCCAGTATCTCCATCGGACGGTCAGCCAGTGGTATGATATGTTCTTCTTTTGATTTCATACGCTGCGCGGGTATGGTCCAAATAGAACTGTTAAAGTTAACTTCATCCCAGGTTGCCAAGCGGACTTCACCTGACCTAGCCGCAGTTAGTATTAAAAACTCTAAAGCCATTTTTGTGGAAAGCATGGCGTTGGACTGGCGAACACTTTTTATACAGTAAATCACTTGATCGTAATGAATGGATTTGCGGTGTTTTTGTTTGTTAGGATTTTTTGGCAAAGCCTGATTGAGGGACTGAGTTGGATCATCTGGTCGGTAACCTTTTGCCACCGACCACTTCATAACAGTGGATATTCTTTGTTTTACACGGCGTGCGGTCTCAGGTTTGCTCGTCCAGATAGCCGTTAAAGCGCCCAATATGTCAGCTGTTGAAACTTCAGATACAAGTTTGTTCCCAAAATAGGGGGAAGCATATGCCTTCAGTGTGTTTCTAAACTGGCTTTCATGTTTGGCGTT
>Ga0206125_10005345_pt1 | contig 10901 bp, 10 predicted proteins | sample Helgoland_Spring_4_FD_148598 | JGI IMG/M metagenome (GOLD analysis project Ga0206125, IMG submission 148598) | Pelagic subsurface seawater microbial communities from Kabeltonne, Helgoland, North Sea - Helgoland_Spring_Bloom_20160331_1 | ecosystem: Environmental > Aquatic > Marine > Epipelagic ...
TCTTCAACGGAATCACCACGTCGCTCCATTCTTCGCTGACGTCGAAGTCGGTTTGCGCATTGGGCAAGTACCAAGCATATTGGGTGTCCAATACAATTTTGAAGGGACCACCCGTACCCTTGCAACGGATGCTCACCGCTTTGAATTCGGTCAGGTCAAATGCTTTCCACGGGCTGCGAATCGAGCTAAATCCACCGTTGTTCTCCAAGCGTGTGTGACCAAACCAGCGCAATCCTTCTTCCTGCCATTGGACGCTGCCTTCGGACACCCCACCCATGACGTTATCGTTTTGGATGGTCCACGATTTTACCGCATTCCCCCTCTGATCAAAATTGAACTCGAGAAGAGGATTCAGGAAGGAAGTGGCCATAACAAAAAGCAGTGTAGTAAATGACATACCCTCTAAACAAACCAACAAGGTTCTGGTTCATTGGGTATTCGCTCCTTGATGTCGGAGGCTCCGCAATCCGTCGTACACGATGATGCTGACGGCGTTGGCCAGGTTCAAACTTCGGATGTGCTCACTAAAAATGGGAATTTGATATAACCGATCCGGGTGCTGAGCCAGCAAGTCCGCGGGCAACCCTGTGGATTCTTTCCCAAAGACCAAAAACATGTTGTCCCGGTAGTCCATGTCGTAATGTGGCTGTGTGCCCTTGCTCGAAAGAAAGGCAAAATGGGCATCCTGATGAATGGCCATAAAGGCCGCTAAATTCGGATAAATCCGCACATCAACGTGTTGCCAATAGTCCAATCCAGCGCGCTTCAGCCGGGTATCTGTGATTTCAAATCCCAAGGGCCCAATAAGATGCAGCGTAGACCCAGAGGCCAAACTCAGCCTTCCAATGTTGCCTGTATTATTCGGGATTTCAGGCTCTACAAGTACAATATTGAATCCCATCTAATAGCCCAGATTATTGGTGAATGGTCACCGCGAAAGATAAGGAGTCTCCTGCTTGTCATTGCGACTAGGAGGAGTCTTCGATTTCTTTACCGATAATGGTTATGCGTGAAACCTCTCCTCTCAGTCCACCCAATCGCCCATAAACAAGTGTTCAATGAACTTTGGTCTGATCACTGAAAATAACCGCAGAGCTGGGAGCCTGAACCGCACTGCCTTCGGCTTTTTACTCGTAACGGATTGAAGCGAAGCGGGGCTATCGAATCACGACTTTCTCAGTGCGAATTAGGCCTTTCTGTCGAACCTGGCAGAAGTACAAGCCAGGCGCGAGGTGAGCAACATTGATGCTTTGTGCGTTGTTGACCTCTCCGCGGTTTCGAGTTGTTTGAACAACCACTGAGCCATCCATGGAGAGGATTGTAATGTCCACCAGGCCGGCAGAAGATGCTTCCCAGTTCAGGACGAACGATCCATTCACCACAGGGTTAGGAACAACGTTGAAGCCCAGCTCAGTTGATGGCTCCTCGTCGATGCCATTGACAACACCATCTTCACCATTCATGATCGTGATGCTGAATCCATCCATGAATCCATTGATCCAACCCAGCGAATCGATTTCGAGCAGTTGGCAAGAAGTCGCCACGCAATCTTCTTCTTCGTTTGAAACCGTCAGGCACAAATTGTAAGGTCCACTTCCACCGTATGTCCAGGTAGGGAAAGGATCACTGCTGCTGCCCTCATCACCAAAGTCCCAGTTGTACGTGTTGCTTTCGTCATATCCCCAGATGAAGACAAAGAGTTCAAATGGGATCACTTCGTTGTCATCGTAAGCTTGCACCACAGTGAAATCAGCAACACAGGCGTTGGGTTCTTCATATTCGACGCACTCGCAGTCTTCTGAAACGATTTGCAACAGATCCCCATTGCCACAGAAATCTCCCACATTGGCTTCGAGCTCAGGGCAATCCCAGGCTGTCGGGACGTCTTCCCAGCCGAATGCAATGCAGCCGTTGGCGTCAGTGACTTGGATGAAATAAGTGCCCGCTTGCACACTATCGAGCGTAGCATTTGTACCGAGCACTTCATCAAAGAAATTCATCCAAACATAAGCGTAAGGAGGCGTGCCTCCTGATGCAATGGCTTCCACGCTTCCAGAGCCTGTTCCATCGTCGAGTGACAGTAAATTCGTTTCGACGACCAGGTCGCAATCTGGAATCTCAATGCACTCGCAATCGGAACTGATTTCACCAAAACCACCATTTGCAGTAGTGCACCAGTCACCTACATTTCCGCCTAGATTAGGGCAGTCAACATCATTGCCTCCATTGCCGGGGTCCCATGAACCATCCCAGTCGTTCGCTTCGATCCACGCCCAAACATCGGAGCACGCTTCTTCGTCGCCTGCTGATGCTGCTGCAATGGATTCCAAGAGACCACAGTACCACCATGCATCAGGGTTGTCTGGGTTTCCGCATTCCATTGATGCATAGAGCAAAAGGAGTCCAGTATCTATGCCTTCAAAGCAATTTTGTGCATTGTAGACGCAATCACAGTTTTCATCTATGACTCCCCAGTCACCTTGGCATGGGTCACCAATGTTGCTCATAAGGTTCGGACAATCCCATTCGCCATCGCCGCCGCCGTCACCACCACCGCAACCTACATCTAGACTCGCCACATAAACGATGTCGGTTGGTGTGTTGCTTTGAAAGTCAATCGGAGGCAAAATCGTTGAGTCTTCGCCGCATATGACTGCTGCATACATCGATAGATTGGCAATCGATTCTTCCCAATAGAATTCTGTGGTGAGCGTTCCCGCTGGGAGCATCGTAAACGTGTATTGCGGATCATACATTTCCCACCCAGAACCCATTACATTTCCTGTGCCCATTGAATCGGGTAGCACGTTGAAAGAGAGATGGACCTCAACCATCGCGAAATCAGAGGATGGATTAGCGTTCAATTCTAGGTCCAAAGTGGTCTGGCCATAGGCCGATCCAAGACCGAATAAGATCAAGGCGAGTGAGAGGAGAGGGTGTTTCATTTCTATATCAAATATTGTTCCGGTGGGACTACTGAAATCGCAAAAATCACTCAACAACGAACCTCTTCTGCACTGAACCATCATCATAGATGTAGAAGAGGATTTGATTGGTAGCGCGTTCTACTTCTCTTCCAAGAGCATCTAGTATTTTAATTAGTTTTTTTTGGTCCAAGGCAACATGACCAATGCCTGTTGAAGTATTCAGATCAGTACCGGGGTTGTTATGAATAAATGTCCAACTCCCCCAAGGAGTAGGCTCACCTGTTTCCCAATATATCTGGTCTTCAAACAAACAATTGATTGAATTTCCCGAGTCTACCAAAACAGCCTCATCATTGACGAGAGTGACCGTAACATTCACGGTATCCGTCAAGGACCAACTGTGTCCAAAACTGCAAAACGCATCATTCACTATCGTGTCTTGATGCAATAAATTTCCTTGCTGGTCACTAAACTCCCAAACAAAAACATTGTGCTCTTGGGGATGAGTCATGTACTGACCTGAATGGTAAATATTGATAGCCGTTTCTTGAGATCCTACATTCATGATCATCCCTAACATATCACAAGGCACTTGTGCTTCTGACAACTGGGTGACACCCATCATACAAGCCATTAGGAGGTATACGTGGTGCTTCACGGTGCTTGAGATTTCTGCTTTCATGTGCTAAAAATACGGCTCATCAGGAGTCTACCACTCACGTATAGGGGTGAACTCAACCCCAGCAAGTGGTATAAGACTAAACAATCTCGGCATATGTAGAAGATGCGAGGATTTTGGAAGTAGCCCGCAGTGAGCCCAAGACGCACCAATGAATTTAATGGAGTTGGAGGATGTGCTCCACCATATCCCATAGAAGCCCTTATTTTCTTAATGTCCATTGCTGCACCGCCAACCTCCTGGTAACGGAGAGAAACCAAGCATAATCGCCTCCATAAACGGAAGACAAAAAGTCATCCGCATTGACCATGTCTACATAGAGACGGTACGTCGTTTGGCCTTCAACGAGGTCGGTTGCGTGCTCTTCAAGCGTGATGGTGTAACCCTGAGCTTTCGTTGCGTTAGAGCCTGCTAACAAAAAAAGAAAAACCACAAGGTTCAGCAAGAAAATCTTTTGCATGGCACGTGACAATTTGGTATTAGCAATATAGCACCGAGTTTTCGCTTCGCTCAAAATTGGGAGAAGCAAAAGGAAAACGCCTCCAATGGAGCCATCAACTATCCAGCAATGACAAGCCTTTCACCACATAACTGCAGCAACCACAAAAGATTTCGACGTGTTATTTCATCAAAGATTCTTGCACGGCAATATTCAATTCAGAAAGAAGCCCATCAAATTCAAATTCATATTCAGCGCGGCCTTTTTCCCAATCGACTTCTTTTTCCAATACCCTTTGTATATCCCTATCGATATTGTTCAGGCTGAGCTCAATCTCCATGTCTGGATCGTTCTCACTTTCGGAAAAATCAATAGCGCAATCCAACGATGCCTCTGCCATGTCGGTATCAAAACCAAAGAAGAAAGTAAGATCATCTCCCATGCGATTGCAATTGAATTCTAAATCATGAATCAGGAGGGTTTCAATTCCAATTTCATCCAACTCCATTTCTTTTGTTGACACAGGAGGCAAATCCAAATCTGAAATTTTCGTTTCAATTTCAATTTCTCTCAGAGAAACCAACGTCTCTTCGTCCATATCAATGATAGTTTCAAGGTCAAGCCCATTGTCTCCTGCATCGGCATAAAAGAAGAAGTTCGCTAATTCAAATGGCACGTCTTTTGACCTCGATTTAAGCCCCTCCAATTCGATTCGGAGACTGCGAAAGCTGAAGTCTGAATCTTTCATCGATATACGCCCTGAGTACCCCAGAGCTCCTTTGGTCATCTCGAATCCTTCGCGATCAACAGAAGCATCCATCTCGTAACAGGTCACTGAAAAGTCATCCAAATATGCGTCTGAACCTGACTCACTTAATCTTCGCAGTGTACCCAATCCAATTTTGAATTCGATGGTTCCTATTTCTATAAAGTCTTTGGATTCCGTGAATTCAAAATCCTCGAATGTCATCGTTTGTGTGAGCAGATTGTAGGTCACGTCATCGTAGGAAATCTCTAGATAACCTTCCTTTTCTATTCCTCGGATTTGATCTGTAAGGGCGTCATCTATTTGCTCAGCAATTGAATTATTCATGTAAGCAAGTCCGACAAAACAGAGAGCAAGGAATGCTGCCGCAATCAGAAAAAGTTTCTTATTCATACGAGAAATTATTTAGATTAAAACGGGAAGCTAACAAAATAACAGCGTTTATTGAATGTATCGGGTACGTTTTTTGAGGCTGAAGGATTTGAAAAACGATGCTCCAATGCCGGTGTGAATGGAGCCGAAGAGTGAGAAGCAGACATCTGTAACGAATTAGGAATTGGAAAACCTCATCGTCACCGCCGTGGGTGAATACTTCACCCTTCGATTGGTTTTCGACAAACGCAACAAGCCCCCACGGTCATGATTCCCCGTCTATTATCCCCCGAGCCTTCAAAAGGGCCAAGTAGCCCCCAACCATGGTAACGGAATTAAATCGCCATCCTCTGTGATCATCATCATCAAAGCAAACTCTTCCAATCGATTTTTGCGGTTACTCCACCACCTGCCCCCAACCGAAAGCAATAACTTTTCACTGAACAACATGGGATCTGCGAAAAAGTAATTTTCAGTGATAATCCAAGCCCTCGGACTGAGCTCCTTACAGGAGCTAAAATTGACCATGGGTGAAACTTGACCGTCAAACACCAGAGCCGCGACGGCAATGGAATAGTTGTTGTTATGATCCCCCTTTGTCAAGTTCACAAAGGGGAACATTGTATTTGACACGCCATAAAAACCAATCAGTCCCATCCCGCCAATGGCTACGTGCGTGTTATCGTTCACTTTCCTAGACACCTTCATTGTTGCTCCAATTCCAAGCCATGACAAGGCACCTCCAAGCATCAGATTATCCGAAATTTGGCCGGTAACGTTGGCAAGCATTGGATTGATGTGCGCATATCCTTCTCCCGTTTCCATTGGCAATGCCGAAGGCGCAAAAAAGTACCTCGACGATTGGGGAGAACGGTCTGGATTGAAGATGTTTCTCTGAGCCCGCTGACTCGAAGAATTCATGCTCTGCGACCGTGTTCCTTCCGCCGCATCCTGAATCGAAATCACATCGCTTTTCGGCAGAATGACCACACCAATTTCGGGCGTTTCCAATGTGATTTCCCTGCCATTATCCGCCTTGAGGTATCCACATCGCATTACGTTTGATACAGTCGTAATGCAGACGTAACGCTGTTTTCGTGATGATGAATCTGAATCATCTTGCCCATTTGCATCGGGGGCAACGAGCATCAAACCGAACAAAACGGCAAGCGAGATATGACGAATTTTATGGAGCATGAAACAAGAATAGGACAAATAATCTAATGCTAAACCGAAAATCCCCGCATCAGTTGAAGATGCGAGGATTTTAGGAGTAGTCCACTGGGGGCCAAACACTTCGCAGCACTAAGTTCCTTGAGACGTTTTGAAATACACCTTGGCCAACCCTCTGAATCGAGCAAAAAAAATCCTCACAACCCAATAGAAGGAGGTGAGGACTTTTCTTATGAAGTCGTTGAGTTATTCTCCCTTTCGTCGGATTACAAAATTGAGCTTCCAGATATTGACCATCATTTGGCCAATGCTGCGAATGACATCCAGAATCCAAGTGATGAGATTCTCGAGAATAAAATTCAAGGTTTCTTTAGCGAGTTTTATCATGATCACACTCGTGTAAATCATGAGCAGTCCCTTCAACGTGGTCTTCATGGCTGGGAAGAAGTCCATGTATTTAAAAATCTCATACGCCTTAAATTCGAATATGGATACATAGAGTCCAATCAACCAAGCCAGCAGAATAGCTGAATCAAAGACGACGGTTACGAGGTATTTGTATAACATACTCCAAAGGGGATATTTCCCCGTGGGATTTTCAAAAGATACGCTTCGAGTTTGCCAAAGTTTCGCGAGTGCTACAGCCGCGGTTTTCCAAATTGAAAGAGGAAGTAAGATCGGAATGTAAACCAGCAGGTAGTACACGGCCGCTTTGAATGAGGGTACAAGGTGTTCTTCACGATTGAAAGAATTGTTGCTCTGCTCCATAATTGAAAGGTTAATAATTAATAAGTTCCCAAAGTATTCATATTCAAATGAATTAAAAAATAATCTAAAGAATAAAAAAAACTAGATTTTATATTCATCGCTCATCGTGAATGTGGGCTGCTGGATCGCCGTAGTAACCATGCTCAAATAATCGCGTTTTTTCTTCGCGATTTGGCTGATTTCATTGTAGATACAGAGTGTCTCTGTAGCCACTTTCCCGTTCCAAAATCAACGCATTGCAACCATCATAAAATTGCCAAAGTAATGGTTCATTGGAGTACACAAAGGCGGTGTCGAGGAAAATACCGTCGTTTACGGTAATATTAAATCCAGAAAATAGCGCCGACTCGCAAGAGAGGAATTCAATTGTTAGGACTTCTGAGCCGTCAAGAAAATTCTGATCAACAACATTATGCAAGCTTTCAAACTCACCAACTCCGTCACTTACATCGAGCGTTTTCGTAACCTGCACAGGACCTAATCCGCCGCCATCTTCGACATACGCTATTGACCAGTAGTTATTCAATTCGCATTGGCAATCATTCCAATGATCTTCACGGCAAGCACTGAGAAGCAACACAGCGAATATGACCACTAATTTCAATTTTTTCGTTTTCAACATGATGCAATTTAGTAAGAGCGTTAGCCCATCGCCAATTGTGGCTTTGCATCTGCGAACACCGGTGGCTTTTCACCCCTGTGCGTGAATTTTTTTCCGCTACAAAACCCGTAATTCGAAGGCAGAAAAGTGAACCCGCTAAATCCAAAAACCTTCTTCTATGAAAAATGCACTCCTACTCACCTTCGCCTTGTTTTGGATGCAAATCCACGGGCAAGAGTCACTTTGTGATTACACGTACACCACAGGTTCCCAAGAGGAGTTTGATGTAGCAGCACCCACCACAGGCAATGGTTTGCCGGACATGGTTCCGCTCTTAATGACGACATCTGCAGACGACATCATGTTGGGCCAGGACAGTTGCTTCGGCATGCCCTGCAGCCACTCGGTCTACAATTCGATTCTCGCGGATACGGTGACGACTTGCATCGATTATGCGTTAACGGATACGGCATCGGGTGTCGCAGACACCTTGACCTGTTGCTTCGATCAGGCATGGGATGAGTCGTCCCAAGTTTGGGTTCGCGTAGAGGTTCCCTCAAGCATTCAGGAACTCTTTGGCATGCCCACTCGCGACGACAGAATCTTCGACCTGTTCGGACGAGAATTGCCTGAAGCTCCTTTCGGACAGATGTACATTCAAAACAGGAAGCTGCATTTCCGTTCGAATGAATAGCCCGTGCGACGTCCTATTTGACCTATACATAAGAACCCCTTACTTCAATTTGATGCCATGAAACGATTTATTCTCATTGCGATGCTTCTGATCATCGGGACTGCTGGACAAGTGCAGGCCCAAATCACCTCAGTAGGGTGCGACTCCATGAGCTAGATCAAGATTTTACTGAAAGTCATTTACCGATTCTAATTATTCAATATGAGAATGATATTGATGAGATCCCTGATGAACCAGGAGTTTATGCTACAATGGGAATTATTGATAATGGAGAAGGGGAAATAAATCATGTTGAAGATGTCTAGAATGTTTACTCTGGCAATATTGGTATCGAGACAAGAGGAAATTCGACACAAATGTTTGAAAAGAAAACATATACTATCGAGTTGTGGGATGAGGACTTGGAAGATCAACAACAATCTCTTTTGGGAATGGCAGAAGAAGAAGATTGGATTTTACACTTCGCAATTTTGGGTGCGCTTGAACACCGTCATGAGCATTCAAGAGATGAATCAGAATACGGTTCATGACCATAAAATTTATGACCTCTTTGGGCGTGAATTGCCGAAGCACCGTTCGGTCAGTTGTACATCCAAAACAGAAAGAAGCACTTTCGCTGCGAGTGATAACGAACCCACCATGCATTTTTCAAAACGAATCTGCTCCCCCAGTAAGATCATGAATTGTTCCTTGTTTCGACTGAACCTCCTCCTCTCGCTTGCCATTCTGGCTGCCAGCGCCTCTGCTCAAGATTGGGAACAGACCTACGGAACAGGCATGAAGAATGCCGGTCATGCGTTGGAGCAGACGGTTGATGGGGGTTTCGTATTGCTCGGCCACACACGCTCTTCAGCCGGCGATGATTCCAATGTTTTGCTCATCAAAATCGACGCAAACGGAACAGAAGAATGGAGCCAAACATTTGGAAGCCCAGAATCGGAGGACTACGGCGCCGCTGTGAAGCAAACCGATGACGGCGGATTCATTATTGCCGGGAGAACGCACCTCGAAGGTGAGGACGGCGAAGATGGTGGGTGGGACATCCTTCTCATCAAAACCTATCCCAATGGGGTGATTGAGTGGGGGCAAACTTTGGGAGGTTCATTGAATGACGTGGGCTGGTCCGTATGCCCAACCTCTGATGGTGGCTATGCCGTGGCAGGGTATACCGTTTTGGGTGAATGGGATGTTGAAGGGCACTTCAAGGAATTGTACCTTCTCAAGACAGACGGCAACGGCAATGAAGAATGGGCCAACAGCTTTGGGGCCGAGGATATGACAGCTATCGGTTATGGACTCGAACAGACCGATGACGGCGGGTTTATCGTGACGGGCCGGATCGGTCCAGGCAGAAAAATCCAAAACAACACCAGCTCCGATGCGTACCTCCTCAAAACAGATGGCGCAGGCCAGGAACTTTGGAGTCAGACGTATGGAGGTGATGATTTCGATGTGGCCTATTCGGTACAGACCGTCACCGATGGTGGATTCATCCTCGCTGGGTTCAGAACGGCATCCGATGAAGTTGACCGCGACGTGTACCTCATCAAAACCAACGGAAATGGGGACGAGGAATGGAGCCAAACGTTTGGCACTTCGGATGCGCAGGAGATTGGGCGTTGCGTTCAACAAACCACAGATGGAGGGTACATCATCGGCGGCACAGAAGATCACCTTCCTGGAGATTCAGGAGATGGCGATATGCTCATGATCAAAACAACGGAAAGCGGATTGGAGCAATGGACTCAATCCTTCGAAAATACCGAGGGAGAAGATGAAACTGGGCATGCCGCGACACAAACTCCTGACGGGTGCTACCTCATGCTCGGCACCGCCTCGGATGTCGATGAATCCCTCGTTTACCTCATCAAGGCGTGCGAACCCGCTGCCAACCTCGATGCCTTCTCTACCCAAGGCAAAAAGCTCACACGGGTCATTGATTTCTGCGGACGACAAGTCGATCCCACCCCAAACCAATTACTGCTCTACCTATACGATGACGGCTCGGTAGAGCAACGGTGCATCATAAAACGCTAGAAGGGAGGACGAACTGACCTTCAGGACCTTTTCATCCTCGCTTCTTAATCTCCTCACACCTGTCTCCGTTGACTGAACTTTTATACCCTCCCTGTTGTTCTTTATACCAAACACTTACGAACAAGAACTTCCAGCTGTCACTAAAGCATTGCAGCGGTGGTAATAAACTGAGAACGAACATGAATAGACTGATTCAATCCACCCTCGCCATTTTCATGAGCATGGGATTCATAAATACCCATGCCCAGTGCGAGGCTGACACCACCGTCTACCTCACCGATTTCATATTCACGCCTAACGAATTCACCATTTCTGTGGGCCAAACCGTCGCCTTCGTAAACGCGGAAGGCACGCACAATGTTGACGGTACGGAGGAGAGCAACCCGGTTTCCTTTTTCTTGGAAGAAACCGAAGGCAACATCGACGGCGTCTGCATGGGCACGGA
>Ga0206125_10005351_pt1 | contig 10889 bp, 10 predicted proteins | sample Helgoland_Spring_4_FD_148598 | JGI IMG/M metagenome (GOLD analysis project Ga0206125, IMG submission 148598) | Pelagic subsurface seawater microbial communities from Kabeltonne, Helgoland, North Sea - Helgoland_Spring_Bloom_20160331_1 | ecosystem: Environmental > Aquatic > Marine > Epipelagic ...
ATAATCCTAAAACGCCTCAACCCATAATGGCTATTTTGTCATTAAAACCGTGCCCGGGTAGCTCAGGGGTAGAGCAGTGGACTGAAAATCCTCGTGTCGGTGGTTCAAATCCGCCCCCGGGCACCATTAAATCCAAGAAAAATTATAACTTCACCAGTTCCTTTACAATTCATGGTCCTAATATTTATTGTGTCGAAGCATTATATCAGAAAAAAGAGAGAGAGGGCCTTATTGAATATAATTTTCAATTTGATATGCATAATGTGCAAAGACTAGAAAGAGAAAAATATTATGGAAATGCTTTTAAATAATTTGGATAAGGTGACAAATATATGCTTGATGATAGCAATTTCATTATACTTCAGGATACTTCTTCAGCTCTTGGGGCAAACGTGGGTAAAAACGATATCTCATACTTCAACGCTATTACTATTGCCGATTTTGACATACGTCATTACGAGCGTAATATCAGGAAATATCGCTTTATCATTAGGTATGGTTGGTGCTTTATCTATTGTGCGCTTCAGAAATCCTGTCAGATCACCTTTGGAATTATCAGTTTACTTTGGGGCAATTACAATAGGAATTACTGCAGCAGTTTCTCAACAGTGGTTGCTACTTCTTATAGCTTCAGTCACGCTTGTAGCCATTATACTCTACCTTATCCAAAAAACTACTTCGATCCTGTCACTAAAGCCATTCTTTATTAGTTCTTTTTCCGAAGGCAACTCAATGTCTACATTGCATGTTGTTGCTTCAGCTGAAATAAACAAATTAGATACGAATATTAATCTATCTTCTAAGACGTCGGGGAATGGCGAAATTAGCTATACTCTGGCAAACCCAAATTTCGAAATATTAAAGAGCATAGAGGAATCACTGAGAGTAAACAATTCCGTAATCTCAATTCAATTGGGTAAATAAAAATGCTTCGTGTAATCATTATTTTTATTTTATCCACCTCAATTGCATATGCAGAATGTGATTTCAAAACAGGTAAATATATTGAGGAATTGGGCAACCCAAGAAATATAGACAAAATTACTATTACTGTCCCTAAAAATTCCAAGTGGCAAAAGAATGCATTAAAGATTGCACTGTCACGCACTAAAAACATTCCCAACAAATTAAAGACAAGATTCAAAGCAAAATTTGAAATCAATTATACAATGGGATCATGTACATTTTGGGGAAGTGTTAGACAAAATGGAGATTGGCGTGATCACATTTCGTTGACTGCCAATGGAATAGTTAGGTCACTTGATGCAAAACTAGATCAAGGTAATATTTTTAATAGTGTGCAGTTTAAGTTACTTATTCCAGAAACAAGAGGCGGATTAAATGAAGTCTTCGGAGTTTCTGTTTTAAATACATTAGATTTTATAACACCCGAGACTTCTCAGGTAAACGTTTCTGTTAACGGAATTAACTCTGTTATGCTTTTTCAAGAAACTGCAAGAAAAGAAATGCTCGAGCGAAATAATAGGCGCGAGGGGCCATTATTTGAAGGTGATGAAACTCTGATCTGGGGTAATGACGGACTTCGTGTTGACGGTGGTGTGTCGCTATCGCGCTTGGAGAACAAGAACTGGTTTCTTAAAGGGGCAAGCTCACAGGAAATTACTCTTAAAGCTTTTAGTATCTTGCAATCTGCATATATAATAGGAAATAACAACTCAACCCAAATGGGCCGATATATTGACCCAAATGCTTTACAACCCGAAGCATCTAAATGGAATTTAACTTTTCCAAGATTCCATTTCTTAATACAGGCACTGGGTGCAGAACATGCATTGGCTTTTCATAATAGAAAATTTTACTATAACGTATTCGACAATTCGTTTGAACCTGTTTATTATGATGGAAATGTCTTTACTGGTTATGATAAATCCGTATTCCAAGCAACTAGGAATCCATTTGATCCGAAAATTCTAAAAAATGCCTACAACAATCTAGACGTGCAGCATTACGGGGATTTGATTATAACTGATCAGGTTAAGAAAAAATCTAAAAACTATTTTGTAAAACGTTCTGGTTTAAATCAGAAAGATGCTTCAAAGGTATTTGATAATTATTGGGCAATATTCACTGCCAGAACTATAAATCTCCAACATCAAGTTCAAGTATTGAACTCTTCAGTAAAAATAAACAGTTCAAAGTTTTCAGCTGATGATTATTTTGTTGAATTAGATATTTTTCTAACTCGAGCGTCCAGAGATACTTCAATAGAATTATTGGGCATTCAATTGCAAAAAAAAGATAACGAGACGTATTTTATTAATTTTCAAAATCAACAGAGCAAACATATCAGCATTGAAGAACTAGCTAATATTTTAGCAAAAAATAATTTGAAAGAGTCACGTGTTTCACTATTGCATTATAAAAAAAATGATTCAAAAAAAATCTCAGTGCTTAAATTTCAAAATGGTGAAATAATTTCAAATGCCGATCTAAAAGTTTCGATTGATAAAGACAATCGTACGATGAAGTTTGAACAAAATAATTCAACTGGTTGGGTATTGCTAAAAAACCTATCATTGAAAGACTGGAACGTTAAATTTGTTGGCTCTTTGCAAGTTTCTCAAATCTCAGGTGAGCAGAGATTTAACGAGGCTGGGCTTACTGGTTGTCTGAATTTTTATAATTCCAAATTCAGCAATGTAGATATAAGTGTCTCCAACGGTGGATGTGAAGATAGTTTAAACATAGTTAGAAGTAGGGGAACTTTAGACAAAATAAAAATTATTAAAGCATTTGAAGATGCTCTGGATATAGATTTTTCAAACATATCAATTAATAGCCTGATCGTAAATAAAGCGGGTAATGATTGTTTTGATGTAAGTAGTGGACATTATGAAATCACCAAAGCAAAACTTCATCAGTGCGGTGACAAAGCCATATCAGTTGGTGAAGCCTCTGTCCTTAACTTAGATCAGGTTGATATGCTTTCAGCAAATATAGGTATTTCCTCTAAAGACTATTCAAAAGTTGATATCTTAACTGCCAAAGCCACCAACTTGAGTATATGTCTCGAAGTCAAGCAAAAGAAGCAAGAGTTCGGTGGAGCCAGTTTACAATTGGGCAAGCTTGAATGTGATGGAATGATCGAAGTAGATAAACACTCCATACTCAAGACGTTGTTACAATGAGTTACAGAAAAGAAAATAAATTTCGGGTTACTTTGAGTGATTTCTATGAGTTTCAAGTTCAATTGCATAATCTAGGCATGGAGGCACTTTTTGAGCCACGCCTGATAAATAGTGTATATTTTGATACAACAGATTTAAAAATGTTTAATGACTCCGAGGAAGGTGTTCTTCCGCGTAAGAAGGTACGAATTAGATGGTATGGTAACAGTAAATTATTTGCTTTGGAGAATAAAACATCAAGCGTAGAGGGACGCTTTAAAGTGACGACTAAACTTGATAATATTATTCAAGAAAATGAACTCTTAACAAGATATCGAATAGATAAACAATATGGTAATATTCAGCCTATATTAAAAGTTTCATATATAAGATCATACTTTGTGTTTAATCAAATGCGTATAACATTCGATCAAGATATCTCTTACCACAATTTAAGATTTGCAAGCAAAAGAAAATATTATGATCCTGAGCGTGTCATTGAAATCAAAGCACCAATCAATTGTTCAGATGATTTTATTGGAAAATTTGTACCATTTTCTACAACCAGATTTTCCAAATACTCAAGAGGTTTATTGTTATCATTGGGAGATTTAAATGAAATTTAGTATTAACTCTAATAAAATTTATCTAACTGCTCTTTTAACAAAAAATTTTCTCTTATGTTGATGGTTTAGTATCTAAAGTAAAAAAAATATTTCAATATAAATTGACTTAAAAAGTACTATTATACTTATTTTCATAAAATGACGACCTGAGGAAATTCCAAAGACTTTCCGCATCATAAATTTGTGACTTGGGATATAGGAGATGACGTAACATTAGTAAGGCTTCTTAGAATTACGTGCCATTTTTGCATTCACATATTTATAAATTCGATGTTTTAATTGTTAAAAAAGTTATCACTTTCGGTACTTTTAGACACTTGCATGAATCATTTAGTTATGTTCCTGTAAGTCAGTTCCACTCATAGTGTCGGAATTGCTTTTTTTTGCTTCGTAGCAATGCAAACTGAACTTAGAGCCATGGGCAATAGTGGCCTTGAATTTGGCCAAAGATTAAATAGGGAGATTATTATGAAAATCAAAATGTTTGCGGCAACTGCCGCAGTAGCACTTTCATTTGGTGCGACATCTGCATCAGCTGATTGTGGTGAAGTATCAATTACTGAAATGGATTGGGCTTCATCAGCTGTTGTGACTGCAGTTGCTAATTTTTTAATGACACAAGGATACGGTTGTGATGTGCAAGTTGTGCCATCATCAACAGTGCCTGCGCTTACATCGTTAGCTGAAACAGGAAAACCAGATCTGTTAACTGAAGTATGGGCAAACTCAACACCATCATATGAACCACTATTAGCTGAGGGTAAATTAGTTGAATTAACTAATGTTCTTTCTGATGGCGGTGTCGAAGCTTGGTGGATTCCTGCTTACTTAGCAGAATCTAATCCTGAGTTAACAACATGGGATGGCATCATGGCTAATCCAGCAGCCGTTGGTGGTAAATTCCACGATTGTCCATCAGGTTGGGCTTGTGACATTATCAATAATAATAATTTGAAAGCTGCAGGAGCTGAGGCTGGCGGTCTAGAACGTTTCCAACATGGTTCAGGAGAAACACTCCAAACCTCAATCGCAGCCGCGTACGCAGATAAAGCGCCATGGTTTGGATACTACTGGGCACCAACTGCTGTTTTAGGTAAGTACCCAATGGTTCGCGTTGAAGTACCTGCTTATAATGCAGACTATCATGCGTGCAATGGCGATGTAGACTGTTCAAATCCTGGTTTCTCTGCATATCCAGCCGCAAAAGTTGTAACTGCAGCTTCTGGAGCTTTTATGGATAGAGAACCTGAGGTTGCCACATTAATGAAAAACGTAGCATTCACAAATGCTCAAATGGGTGATGTGTTAGCTTGGCGTTTAGACAATAACGCTTCGTATGATGAGGCTGCTGTTTATTTTTTAACCACATACAAAGACGTGTGGGGCGATTGGTTGAGCGCAGACGCCAAAGGTAAATTGGCAGCTATTCTAAACTAATTAGGATTAAGACAACTCGCGGACTAAACGTAGCCCGCGAGTTTTAAAAATAGGGGAGAGTAACAATGGCCACTTATGACTGGCTTTTTAACATGGTTGGACTTCGTGCTTGGTGCGATACCGATGCAACAAAAGGCCCAATGTCAATGGCCCAACTCTTAGCAAAAACTGGCAATGGTGAACCTGAACCAAGCTATAGTTTTGCCTTTCCCTCTTTAGATGAACTTAACAAAGCCTGTGGCCAAATTGCTCAAACTCGTGACGTAATAAAAGGTTTAGAAGATGGTTTCCTTACAATTCGTCCTGCTCTTCGTACAGTTTTAGATCCAATAACACAGCCTCTTTCATGGATGTTGGATGGAACACTTTACTTATTCACCACAGCACCTTGGTTTCTAATAATGTCAGTAATGCTGATTGCAGTTTGGTATGCTACATACTCTGTGTCTGTTGTTATATTTAATGCATTTTGCTTATCATTTTTTGCATTCGTTGATCATTTTGAACCAGCAATGCAAACCTTTGCGGTCATTTTAGTCTGTACCGTAATATCTGCTTTACTCGGGGTACCAATTGGCATCGCAATGTCTAAATACAACCGCCTACAAAGGGCAATTATTCCAGTTTTAGATCTGTTACAAACCTTACCAACTTTTGTTTATTTGATCCCACTAATATTTTTGTTCCCAATTGGAGAATCGCGTCTATACGGTATAGCAATAGTTCTCTATGCTATAGTACCCGTTATACGTCTTACTGATCTTGGAGTACGTTTAGTCGACAAAGATGTAGTGGAGGCGGGAAATGCTTTTGGTATGAGCCCAGCACAAAAACTAGGTAAAGTTGAGCTACCCTTAGCCTTGCCAAATATCATGGCAGGTCTCAATCAAACCATTATGATGAGTTTAGCAATGGTTGTGATTGCATCAATGGTAACTGCACCAGGTTTAGGTGTGCTAGTATTGCGTGGTATTCGAAATCTAGAGCTTGGTGTAGGATTAATGGCAGGTGTATGCATTGTACTTTTAGCCGTAATGCTCGATCGAACCTCAAAAGCAGCTCTATCGCGTATCGATAGAACAAAAACTGAAATGTGAGGTTTATAAAATGACACAAACACCAAAAGTAAGTCTTCGTGGACTCTACAAAATATTTGGGTCTGACGATAAATCAGTTCTTGAACATGCCAAGGCTGGAGTGAGTAAAGAAGATCTTCTTGTTTCTCATCAACATGTTCTAGGCTTAAAAGATATTAACGTTGAAATGCAAGCTGGAGAAATTACAGTTGTGATGGGTTTATCTGGCTCTGGCAAGTCTACGTTGATCCGCCACTTAAACCGTCTCATTGAACCAACAGATGGAGAGATTTTAGTGGATGGCGTAGACATAATGAATCTTTCTACACTTGATTTGCGTCATATGCGTCAAAACAAAATGTCAATGGTATTTCAAAAATTTGCTCTTTTGCCCCATCGCACAGTTTTGCAAAATGCAGCAATGGCTCTAAACATTCAGGGGGCAACAACAGCAGATCAAGAAGGAGAAGCCCAAAAATGGCTTGATCGTGTAGGCTTAGGTGGCTTTGAAAACCATTATCCCTCACAGCTTTCTGGCGGAATGCAACAACGTGTTGGCATTGCCCGGGCATTAACTTCTAATTCAGACATTATGCTTATGGATGAAGCTTTTTCGGCTTTAGATCCACTCATTCGCACGGATATGCAGGATTTACTCTTAGAACTACAGGTCGAGCTCAAAAAGACCATTGTTTTCATCACACATGATTTAGATGAAGCCTTGAAGTTGGCAGATCATTTGGTAATTTTGAAAGATGGAGCAGTTATTCAACAAGGAGAACCACAAAGCATTTTAATGGCACCATCAGATCCTTATATTGAGGATTTTGTTTCAGACATCAATCGCGCTAGAGTTTTACGCATCCGTTCCGTAATGCAGGATATAACAAAAGGGGATTTTGCAGGCGATGTGAATGCTAATGACAATCTTGAAAGCCTGATTGCAACTTCTGGTGGAGATACTTCTTTGCGTTACAGAGTAATTGAAAATGGAAAACCCGTTGGGGAACTTGATATGCGCGAGCTAGTCAAAGCACTAGTGCCTCGTATCTCTAGCTCTGAAACTGGGACACGCTATCACTAACCAATTAGTATTTGATATTTAACATTAAATTAAATAAAGGCTTTATTTTCTAATAAAAATGTTAAGCATTTAAAAAGGTAATCATGAAAAAACTGAACAGTTACAAATCATTTATGAAAAGCCCTTATAATAGTATAAAGCATTCAACTTACTTCGACAGCTATGACTATTTCTTTAATGACTACAGAGGAAAAGAAATAACTTTTGTTGAGATTGGAGTTTTAGCAGGTGGGTCTTTGTTTATGTGGCGTGATTATTTTGGCCCAAAAGCAAGAATCATTGGTATTGATTTCAACCCAAATGCAAAAAAATGGGAAAAACATGGATTTGAAATTTTCATAGGTAGTCAATCTGACGAGGAATTTTGGAATAGTTTCAAATCAAAAGTGGGTAATATTGATTTGTTGCTTGATGATGGTGGGCATACATATGAACAACAAATTATCACCACAGAATTATTGTTAGAAACAATCAATGACGGAGGTTTACTAGTTATAGAAGACACACATAGTTCATATATGAAAAACTATGGACCAAGAAAATATTCTTTCATTGAATATGCAAAAAATAAAATAGACGCCATAAATATGCGTTTTAAAGATATATCAGATAAAAATAGCGAACACAGATTTTGGAGCATAGAATTTGTTGAATCAATGGTAGCATTTAGGATCAACAAAAAAGCTAGCTCTTTGCAATCTGAATTGATTTCAAACAATGGTGAAAATGATTATGCTGAAGATTTTGTATACCGAAATGAAAAAGTTTCTCGTAAATTGAACTCTTTTTTTGAAAGAATTAATATTTCAACTAAAAATAAGTTCATACGAAAAATTATTAGAAAATGCGAGAAAATTTTCACAAAAAGAAAATTTTCTTCGCGTAAATATTTTGATTAATCTAACCAAATAATCTGTAAGATAAATATTAATCAAATCAGTTTATAAAATATTTATTTTAGAATGCTCCGAAAATAAATTTGATCAAAACATATTATAGGTATTTTATCATAAAAAATATTAGTGATACAAAAATACGTCAATGTGTCATACCTCTTAGGTTGTATGAAGAAATTATAGGTATTGGAAATCGATCCAACATTAATCTTAGTCCAAGACCAATATCCTCTGAGCAACTAACAATCTCTTTTACAAGATTACCTGAAACTAAATTGTATGCCATAAGTTCAGCATTTTTGATATTGCCCATTGCTGAAAGAGATATCATATTCGCCACAACACTTTCATCACCACCGAAACATTTACAATTTAGTTCATGGTGCATTATTTTTCTTCGCGATTGAGTTGCCAGCTTCATGTAAAATTCTTCAAATTTTTTTAAATAATAGAAACCATGATCTTCACCTAAAGCTAACAAAAAATCTTTCTTAAGCGCTTCTCTTGTTTCTACCGAACTTGCCATCATTCGAAAATATACAATAGCAGACATTTCCAAAAGCGGTAATTCTTCCATTTGCCCAACTGGTGCAGCACCTCTAAATTTTTGATGTATACTCATAATATCACCTTAATAGTATTTGTTTCATGTTGACCAAATAATACCCTACTAATTTAGTCAACAATCAATTCATCTATGAATTTTCATCCGTTGTCAACACAATTTGATCTCCCAGAAAATATGAGATCAAAAAAATATAACTAATTTTCAAATTGAGAAGTCATTTAAAAGTAAATCAATAAATTTTCATACTTTTAAAAAATTTGATATGTTAAAAGTCAACTAAGCAACCAACCACCATCAACATCTAAGGTCGTTCCAGTTACAAATTGGTTTTTAATCACGTACATAAGTCCTTCAGCCACTTCTTCTGATGTTCCAGCTCTTGGTATTAGATTATCTTTTGTCATACTCTCGTACAACTTTTCTCTCTCAGTTCCTATAAGAGTAACCATTGGGGTATTAATTGTCCCTGGAGAAACAATATTAATTCTTATCCTAGGAGAAATCTCTTTTGCTAATGCACGAGCCATCGCCTCCACTGCGCCTCCAACTGAAGAAAGTGCAATTTGACCAGGCTTACAATTTCGTGCTGGAGAACCCGATACAAGAGTAATTGAACCCCCATCGGTTACATGTTTTGCTCCATGGCGTACAATATTTGCATACCCCCAAAGTTTATCAAAAGATTCTTTAAAGCCATCCATATCCATTTCTAGGAATGGGCCAATAGCTCGTTCTCCACCGGTAGCAGAACTTATCAATATATCAAAGGGGGCAAGCTTTTCTAAAAGTTTTTTAACACCTACTTCATCTGTCACATCACAAGCTACAAATTTAACCCCATTTGGTAATTCTGATTTTTTCTCAGATGATCGCCCTATAGCAACAACTTCTGTACCAGCAATTTCCAGCATCTTAACAGTTGCTAAACCAATCCCAGATGTACCGCCAAATACTACTGCTTTTTTATTCTTAAAATCCATCTAAAATATCCTTACGAGTATCATCAATTTTCTCATGTTCGGGCTTTCTCAAAATCATTCCAAGCCGCTTCAAATGCATTAAAGTCAAAGCCCTTTTTACGTGCTGGGTCCAATACCAACCTTTCTGTTTCCTGCATTTTCATAATAGAGCCTTCTAAGTCATCTATAACATCAGTAGGTACTACGACTGCACCATGCCGATCAGCATGTACCAAATCTCCCGACTTTATATTCATCCCAAAAATATTTACTGGCTGGTTAACACTGCGGACATGAACAAACCCATGGCTTGGCCCTACACTTCCAGCAACAACAGGAAAACCTTTTACCATATCACCTAGATCCCTCATTACGCCATTAGTAAGCGCACCTGACATACCAAAACCTTTATGGATAGTTGTATTTACTTCACCCCAGAAAGCTCCAATACAATTTGGGTAATCCAAATCTTCAACCACTGCAATTGACGGTTTAACACTTTCTGACATTGCTCTGTAATAGCTCATACGGCGTTCTCTAATCACTGAAACTGATTCTGAAGGAGGTTCGATTGCCGCTATTTGAGCAGTAACAGCGAACCCAACAATGACACCTTTTTTATCAGAGGTAAGCATAGTTCCCCTCGTGAAATCGTTGAAGCCTCTCTTGCCTTGAGCAACCTCTATTGCGTTACAAACAGTTGGAGTGTCCACAGATTGTAATAAATTTAATAATGATATTTTCATATATCCTCCAGCCAACTAGCAAGCGCTATAGTTGTAATTTTAGGTTGTTCCAGTGTTGGAAGATGGCCCGCATCTTCAATGATTTCTAATTTACTATTTTCTAATAGAGTATGCATTAATTCGTGACGTTCAAGCGGGCATAAAACATCGTGCCTACCACAAAGTACTAAAGCTGGTCTCTTGTATTTTCGAAGTGTATTTTTTTGATCAACACGATCTCGCAGTGCAATCGATTGACGAATAAATGCGTCAGGTCCAATATCAAGTGCCATATCCATACAGAGCTTTAATGTCTCAGTTTTTTTAACCCCATCAAAAAGGTAATTCGGCTTCATTTCATCACGAATTATTTCTTTGAGTTGCCCATTT